>R22__coassemble_356_pt1 | contig 31713 bp, 27 predicted proteins | sample R22__metabat2_low_PE_022 | metagenome-assembled genome bin R22 | reverse complement strand
GCGCTTGCAACCCTGACTTGCAGACAACCACGCTGCAAATCTAAGGTTTGCAGTTAAGAAGCATTTGTGAATCCCTATGAAAGAAACACAAAACATAGAATTCAAGCGGCAATGGCGGGATGATTTTCTGGCCGAGTTGTGTGGCTTTGCCAACGCGCAAGGTGGCACAAGGAACCTCTTGAAATTCCCGAGGATGGCTTGCGTGAAATCATCTGTAACGCCATCGTACATAAAGATTACACTGGCACCTTCATTCAGATGCGGGTTTGGGACGACCGTGTTGAGCTGTGGAACATTGGCACGTTGCCTGAAGGCTTTACTGTTGAAACCTTGATGGCCGAGCATGACTCCCGTCCACGCAACATGCTTATTGCCAAAGTGTTTTATCTGGCGGGCTTCATAGAGGCATGGGGTCGAGGTTATGAGAAGATACGCAAGGCGTTTGAGAGTGAGAAGTTACAATTTCCTTCATTTGAGCAGGTGCGTGGCGGCATGTTGGCCACCATCCCAAGGGAGCGATTTGTGGCGATTAATAATGGTGCATCGCAGAAAAGCGGTCAGAAAACAGAAAGTGGTACGGAAACTACCCAGAAAACTACGGAGAAAACTACGGAGAAAACTACGGAGAAAATTCTTAGGCTGATAAAAGAAAATCCATATATCACCAATAAAGAATTAGCTACGTTATGTGAAATAACAGAAGATGGTGTGTTTTATCATATCAAAAAAATGAAAGCTGCTGGAGTCATCCGCCGAATAGGTCCTGACAAAGGCGGCCATTGGGAAGTGATTGAGAAACCATGAACGCTAAACAGATTGCGCAGGGAGAGGAAGAATTGCTGTTGGAAGGTGGCGAGAAATAAAAAAATGTGTATCTTTGCAAACGAATTCAATTCAAAAACGATGAATACGACAGTTGATATAGAGGAAGAAATGGATGTAGCTACAATTCAAGACGACCTGACTCCAGAACAGAGAGCCCGTTGGAAAGCTATCATTGAGCAAGATTTGCGTGATATTGCAGAAGGTAAACCGAAAAAGTACCTTACGCTTAATGAGTTCGAGAAGAAATTGATTGACGCTGTGCACAAAATCTATGCGTAGGTACACCGTAATAGTAACTGACGATGTTGAGGATTACTTCGTTGATTTGATGCGCTTTGTTGCCTCGAGATACACAATGGATGCCGCTATACGATACGCAAAGCGCATACGGATGGAAATTGAGGAATTGTCATATCTGGCAGATGTCTTGCCAACGAGCAAATACCAACTTCCAAAACTATATCATCCTGAAGCCAAAACCCTTGTGATAGGAAATAAGAAACTGACGGTGATATTCCATATAGACGGCGATTATGTGATTGTTGACAGGATATTGCCGTCGGTGTTGATAACTTATTGAAAACTGGCCATTGGGAAGTGGTTGAAAAACAATGATCACCAGATAGATTGCACAAGGAGAGGCGGAATTGCTTTTAGAAGGCGGCGAGGAATAAAAAAGTTGAACAATAATTGCATAAGAAAGAAATAATATGCGTACTTTTACAGCGCATTAAAACGAAAACTATGGTATAAAAGAAGACAAAACTGACATAACATATTGAGCTTGACGCTCTTGTTCTCTTCGAGTAAAGTCTGGAAAACTTACATTGTAAACGAGAATAAGATTGCGAAAGGTTCGCGCCATAGGCGTGAATTTATTCGGCACTTATTTGTTTACAAGGTATTCCAGACACCTACTCGAAAAATAAGTGGTAATCAACGAAGGATTCATGCCTTCTTTGTTTCCAGTAGTTTTGAGAATTCGGCATTTAGCTCAACAAAACGCAGAAATCAAGAAACAATTAAATCAATAAAGTTATGAGTACAAAAATTAGAATGATTGCAATGGCGTTGTTAGCCATGTTAAGTGTTGCAGTTTATGCACAAACGCCAAAAGAACTTGTGGAACAAGGTCTAAAGTATAATAAAGAAGGAGATAACGATAAGGCTGTTGAATGTCTACGTCAAGCTGCTCAACAAGGTGATGCTAAAGGCCAACAGTGTTATGGATGGATGTTTTATTATGGTTTGGGAGTAGAACAAAACTATAAAACAGCATTTGAGTGGTTTCAAAAATCTGCTAACCAAGGATATGCTGAGGCTGAAGATGATATGGGCATGATGTATTACAATGGTTATGGAGTGGAACAAAATTTTCAAAAGGCTTATGAATGGTATACAAAAGCAGCCAATAAAGGAATACCTCATGCTGAAAAAGGATTGGGAGATATGTATCATGCAGGTAATGGTGTAACTCAAAGCTATGAACAAGCAGCGGCTTGGTATCGCAAGGCAGCTGACCATAATGACAGAGAAGCACAGAATGCATTGGCAAATTGTTATTATTCTGGTAATGGAGTGCAACAAAGTTACGAGGAAGCTGTGAAATGGTACAGGAAATCTGCTGAACAGGGTTTTTGGTGGGGAGAATATAACTTGGCAAACATGTACTATAATGGTAAAGGCGTGACACAAGACTATGAACAGGCACTCCAGTGGTATACAAAATCGTCAGAAAAAGGAGTTGGAGATGCTTCGAATATGGTTGGAATGATGTATTGGTTGGGTAATGGTGTGGAAAAAGACCAAAAAACTGCTAATGAATGGTTTGAAACTGGCGCAAAACAAGGATTTGCACAAGCACAAACAAATCTTGGATATAGCTATGAAAAAGGATATGGAGTGGAGAAGGATATGGATAAGGCAGTTGAATGGTACGAAAAGGCGGCGGCACAGGGGAATGATAATGCGAAGAAAGCGTTGGACAGAATAAAAAATGAAAATGAAAAAAGAAATGCATTAAGGATTGACAAAGTTGAAGTTAGGGGACGAGAAATCAAAGAAGTAGATGGTAAGTTTGATTTGGGAGTTTTGTTGACTGATAAATATGATATAGCCTCGGATTTATGTAAGATGACTATCTCTAATGTCGGGAGCAAAGCATTGGAACTAGAAATAAGACTTTCTACTTGGCTTTTCTTTACTGATGAACCCAAAAGGCTACATAAGTATACTATTCAAGCTGGCGATAGAGCTACTATTCCTTTTGTATGTAGAAGAGAGGATAAATATCCATGGAAAAAGAATAATACTATTACCATAATGACTCGAATAAATGAGCAAGATGAATGGGCGTTTTCTCATATTAGAATTAGTTATTACGGCATATCATCTGAGAGTGAATTGGCTCTCATGGAACGAGATGGAAAATGGGGGGCAGTAGACATTAATCAAAAAACGGTGATTCCTTTTGAGTATGAGGAACTTGCAAAATGTGGATCCAATATTAAAGCACAAAGAACTGGAAAATGGGGGTTAATTGATAAGAGTAATAAAGTGCTAATCCCGTTTGAGTATGATGATATAAAAGAACATGGGTATTATTTTAGTGCGAAAAAAAATGACAAATGGGGAATTATTACAGATGAAAATAAGGTGCTGATCCCATTAGAATATGATGACTGTGGTCTATATTGGCCAGATTGTACTATGGTTAGGAAAGATGGTATATCTGGTGCTGTTGATAAAGACAATCATATAGTAATTCCATTTGAGTATGAAATGTTGTCTACCTTTAGTAAACAAGGCAAAGGCTATGCTGTTGCTAAAAAGAATAGTAAATGGGGTGGAATAGATAATAGAAATCATATTGTTGTTCCGTTTAACTATGATGATGTAGAGGGTTCTGCTAAAGTTTTTGGCTTATTTGGAACTGGGACGACAACCGTAAGAGTTAAAAAGAATGGCAAATGGGGGAAGATTGACGAGAATAACAAAGTTGTAACTCCGTTTATTTATGATGATATAAAGGATGTAAAGTAAAACGCCAAATTGAAATGAAAATCACTTTCTAAATTTTTATGATTATAAAAGGCAGACTTTCAATCTGCTAAAAGAGTCGGGCTACTTTTCTTTAGAGAGAAGCCCGACTTTTTTACATTGAGGCCAAATAACCAAACAAACATTTGTTCAGTCGTACAATTCAATGAATTCATAAGTATTCCCCATCGCCTCCAAGAACTTGATAAAGTCCTCTTGGCTGATGATGATAGTTCCTGTGTTGTCGTTGGGATGGAAACTCAGTCGTGGGGCTTTCTGTAGGTTTTTGTCGATGAAGAGATGGACGTGGTGCTCTGCGGCGTTGATACGGCCGAAGGGGGAGACGCTGCCAGGCTTCAGGCCGAGGTATTTCTCCATGCGTGCCTCCGAGGCGAAGGTGAGCTTGCCTTGGTGAAGGCGTTGCTCCAGGTCGTGGATGTCCATCTGGTGCATGCACTCGAAGATGACGAGATAATGCTTGTTGCCCTTGTGGTTACGGAAAAACAGGTTCTTGCAATGGGTGGCCTCAAACTTGCCCCAGTAGGCCAACGACTCCTCGATGGAGCCCAATGGGGGATGAAACTTGATGTCGAAGTCGATGCCGAGCCTGAGCAGGGTGTCCACTACCTTCTGCTGCCGCTCGCTCAAGGGTTGGTTGATTTCTGATGGTTTCATTTAAGTTTCCCTTTCAACGCTTTACCGGTATACGATGCTTTGCACTTCACCAAGTCTTCGGGCGTGCCTTCAAAGACAATTTCTCCGCCTTTGTTGCCACTCTCTGGACCCAGGTCGATGACCCAGTCCGCCGACTTGATGACCTCCATGTTATGTTCGATGATGATGACGCTGTGGCCGTTGGCAATCAAAGCGTTGAACGACTCCAACAGTTTGTTCACATCGTGGAAATGCAGCCCCGTGGTAGGCTCATCGAAGATGAACAGGGTGGGGCGTTCCACTTGTCCTTTGACAAGGAAATAGGCCAGCTTCACGCGCTGTGCCTCGCCGCCCGAGAGCGAGCTTGACGACTGCCCGAGTTTCAGATAGCCCAAGCCGACTTCGCGCAAAGGTTTCAGCCGCGAAAGGATGCGACCCACAACACCGGAGTTGTGCTCTGAAGAGCCATCGAAGAAATCGATAGCCTCATCGATGCTCATATTGAGGATGTCGGAGATGTTTTTGCCGTCGTATTTGATTTCCAAGACCTCTTCCTTGAAGCGTGTCCCATGACAGGCCTCGCAGGGCAGATAGACATCGGCCATGAACTGCATCTCGATTTTCTGCACACCCTCGCCCTCGCATTCCTCACAACGGCCTCCCGGCACGTTGAATGAGAAGAAAGCGGGCTTCACACCGCGCAGCTTGGCCAGTTTCTGGTCTGAAAGCAGCTGACGTATCTCGTCGTAGGCCTTAAGGTAGGTGGCAGGGTTGGAGCGCGATGACTTGCCGATGGGGTTCTGGTCGATGAACTCCACCGCCTGGATGAGACCCAGGTCGCCTTCCAAACTGCCGAAGCTGCCGCAACGATCAATAGCCTCGCCCAAGTGGCGTTTCATGGCAGGATAAAGCACATCCTTCACCAAAGTGGACTTGCCCGATCCGCTTACGCCGGTGATGACGGTCATCGTATTGAGCGGGAAACGCACCGTGAGGTTTTTAAGGTTGTTCTGAGACGCACCTTTAATAATAATGGCGTTGGCACTCTTGCGTCGACGGGTAGGTACGGGGATTTGCATCTTGCCCGTGAGATATTGTGTGGTGAGGCTTTGCTCACAGTTGATTAAATCCTTGATTTCACCCTCAAAGACCACTTCGCCGCCAAACACTCCCGCCATCGGCCCGATGTCGATGATATAGTCTGCAGCTCGGATGATTTCCTCGTCGTGTTCCACCACGATGACCGTATTGCCGATGTCGCGCAGGCGGCGCAACACGGCAATAAGCCGCTCGGTGTCGCGGGTATGCAGGCCGATGCTGGGTTCGTCAAGGATATAGGTGGAGCCGACCAGACTGCTGCCCAATGAAGTCGCAAGGTTAATGCGCTGCGACTCACCGCCCGAAAGTGTGTTGGAGAGGCGGTTCAGGGTCAGATAGCCCAAGCCGACTTCTATAATGAAGTCCAGGCGGTTGTTGATTTCCACCAGCAGACGCGAGGCAATTTTGATGTCGGTTTCGTCGAGTTTGAGGTGGCTGAAGAAGCTTTTCAGCTCGTCCAAAGGCATCTGCACAAGGTCGGTGATGCTCTTGCCGCCCACTTTCACGTATTGTGCTTCACGGCGAAGGCGTGTCCCGTGACATTCGGGACAAACTGTTTTGCCGCGATAGCGCGACAACATCACCCGGTATTGTATTTTATAGGATTGTGTCTCAACGTAATTGAAGAAGTCCAAGATGCCTTCAAAGTACTGGTTACCCGTCCACAGAAGCTGCTTCTGTTCCTCAGTCAACTCGTAGAATGGTTTAAAGACGGGGATACCCACCTTGTCTGCCACGCGGACGAGGGCGTCTTTCCACTCGCTCATTTTGTCGCCGCGCCAGCAGGCGATGGCGTTTTCGTAAATCGACAGGCTCTTATTAGGCACCACCAAATCAGGGTCGATGCCGATGACGCTGCCGAATCCTTGACAGGTGGGGCAGGCGCCGTATGGGTTGTTGAAGGCGAACATATTGGCCGTAGGCGGCTCGAAGGTGATGCCGTCGGCCTCGAAACGCGACGAGAAGTCGGCTTCCTTGCGCTCGCCGTCGAGTTCGCTGATCACCTGACAGGTCTCCTTGCCCTCGTAGAAAGCCGTCTGCACCGAGTCGGACAGTCGCCCTAAGCTGTCGGCAACGCTCTCGTTGATGCGGATGCGGTCGACGAGCAGCTTGACCTTCTTCTCGCTGACCTTTTTCTTTTGGTCGAGGAAATCCTCGATTTTAATGATTTCGCCGTTAAATAAAATACGGTAGAACCCCTGTTGCATCAGTACGGACAGATGTTCCTCAAGTTTGCGGCCTGCCGGCAGAATGATGGGGGCGACGATATAGGCCGTTGTGCCCGTCTCAAGGCTTAGGATGTAGTTCACCACATCCATCACCTGGTGTTTCTTGACCACTTTGCCGCTGACGGGCGAGTAGGTCTTGCCGATTCGGGCATAGAGGAGTTTCAGGTATTCGTATATCTCGGTGCTGGTGCCCACGGTGGAGCGCGGGTTGTGTGAGTTCACCTTCTGCTCGATGGCGATGGCGGGCGAGAGGCCGGTGATGCTTTCCACATCGGGCTTGTTGAGTCGGCCCATGAACTGCCGCGCATAGGAACTCAGGCTCTCCACATAGCGGCGCTGACCTTCGGCATAAAGTGTGTCGAACGCCAAAGACGACTTGCCCGATCCCGAGAGACCCGTAATGACTACCAGTTTGTTCTTGGGAATCCGCAAATTGATGCCTTTCAGGTTGTTGACCTTAGCGTTGCGGATGGTGATATAGGAAATTGTTTGCTCTTTCAAGGTTCGGAAAAATTGAATTTGCAAAGGTACGGAAAAGCGGGGAAATAGGAGAGGGGGGAAGAAGAAATTATTAAGAATTAACTATTCAACAATTCCGCTCTAATTATCTTATTTCCCGATGCAAAAACGACTGAATATAGTCCCCAAGACTTCGTCGGTGGTAATCTCCCCCGTAATCGTGCCGAGATAATGCAATGCTTCGCGCAAGTCTTGAGAAACCAAATCGATAGGCACGTTCGTTTCAAGTCCTTGTTGAACTGAAAGAAGGCTCTCTGAGGCGTGGAGCAAGGCTTCATAATGCCTCACATTGGTGACCAAAACGGCATCGGTCGACACCTGGTTGAACCCATCATAACCGGCAATTTCATGTTTCAAATGCTCCACGTCTTCAGGATTCTTGGCCGTGATGTATTCCAACTTCATCAGGCTGTGAAAATCGTGTAAATCTCGCTCAGTAGTGCTGTAATGGTATTCATCGACCATGTAGCCGCCGTGAGCCCCGATGTTTTTCTCATAAATGACTTTCAGCTCACCCGGCAGTTTATCATTCAAAAACGACATCGTGGCAGCATCCATCACATCGCTCTTGTTGATAAGCAGCAAAAGCTTCTGCTGCAACACATTTACATGGTCGATGATGGTCTCAGCTGCAGCTTTGATTTCCCGGAAGGGTAGGGTACCGTCAATCATGCCCAGCACGATGTTGGCCTCTGAAATCTTCCTGAAAGTGCGTTCGATGCCTATTTTCTCGATGGCTTCGTCGGTTTCGCGGATGCCAGCCGTGTCGATGAAGCGGAACATGGTGCCGTTGATGTTCAAAGTTTCCTCAATAGTGTCGCGCGTGGTGCCGGCAATGTCGCTCACAATGGCTCGGTCATCATCGAGAAGCGCATTTAATAATGTGCTTTTGCCGACATTGGTTTGTCCAACAATGGCCACGGGAATTCCGTTTTTGATGGCGTTGCCGAAGCGGAAAGAGTCCTTCAGTCGGTTGACATGCGACAAAGTTTCTTTCAAAAGTGCCATCAGCTGGCTGCGGTCGGCAAACTCTACATCTTCCTCGCTGAAGTCCAATTCAAGTTCAATCAAGGATGTCATTTCCAATAACTTGGAGCGCATCACTTGAAGTTCTTTTGAAAACCCGCCTTTCAGTTGGTTGATGGCTATGCGGTGGGCGGCTTCGTTTTCAGAACTGATTAAATCAGCTATGGCTTCGGCTTGGGCTAAGTCGAATTTTCCGTTGACGAAGGCCCGGCGGGTAAACTCGCCAGCTTCGGCCATACGGCATCCGTGGGCGATGAGAACTTCCAGTATTTTCTGCTGAACATACACGGAGCCGTGGGCATTGATTTCAGCCGTGTCTTCACCCGTAAAAGAGTGGGGTGCCTTGAAAAAGGTCACCACAACCTCATCAACGACCTCCCTATTATTAATAAGGTGTCCGTGATAGGCTTTGTGAGAAGCGATTTGGCTTGTTTCCAGCAACTTGCCTTTATGTTGAAACAGGGCGGCGACTATAGGGAAGGCATGAGACCCGCTGACACGCACCAAAGCGATTGCGCCCATGCCATGTGGAGAAGCAAGGGCGCAAATGGTGTCGTTACCGAGGAATCGATTTAACATAATGTCAGAAGGGCAGGTCGTCAACACTTTCTTCCGCAGGTGGGAAATAATCCGTTGCCGGGTAGGTCGCCGGAGGAGTTTGGTGCATGGTGGGTTGCGGAGCGGTTTGCACGGGTGCAGCTGCAGGAGCTGCCACAGGAGCCGCTGTAGTGCCGACAGGGTCGAAACGCCATACGCGGACATCGGTATACCACTTGCCATTGAATTCACGCGATGAGATATCAATCTGTGCCTTGATGGTCTGTCCAGGTGCAAAACTTTGAATTTCATCAATCTGGTTTGTCCAGCAAATTAAGCAGACCGTGCGGGGATATTGTTCCTCAGTTTCGATGATGAGTTCTTGTTTTCGCCAAGGTCCGCGGGCGCTGGTGCCTTCGGTCAGCGTACCTAATCTGACCACTTTTCCTATAATTTCCATAATGAGTATTTTTAGATATTGATTGTTCAAAAAAATAGACCTGCAAAGGTACTCATCATTTTGAATATATTCACAAAAGAAGTCACATTTTCTTGAATTTTTTCTGAATTGTTGTCAAATTCCCTATTCATTTATAATGTACATTATGTTAAATAGAGAATTATGCCATATACTCCACAGATTGATTTTGCCTTAGAACAGGTTCATCGCAATCACGGCGCAAGCCTCTGCATCGGCTAATGCATTGTGATGGTTCTTCTTGATGTCGTAACCGAAATGCAATGCAACAGTTTGCAATTTGTGATTCTCAATGTCGGGCAACAAAGCCTGTGATCCAAGATGCGTACAGTAAAACTTGTAATTCGGATATTTAATATGGTAATGCGCATGCAAAGCTTTCAGCACCCGCTCTTCAAAAGACATTCCATGCGCCACCAACGGCAGCCCCTCCAACTTGTGAGCTACTTTGAACCATACCTGCGGGAAACTCTCGGCATCTTTTGTATCCTTGAACTTAATACCGTGTACTTTTGTCGTGTAAAAGTCATAACGGTTAGGCACCGGCTTGATGAGGCTGTAGAACGAGTCCACGATTTCGTCATTGCGCACAATGATTACACCGATACTGCAAGCACTCGTCACTTCGCCATTGGCGGCCTCAAAGTCAATGGCTGCAAAATCAGTCAAATGGTATTTGGGAATGTATGACGGCCACTCCTCATCCGGCCAGCCGCCTCCTTTGATTCTTTCTTTTTCCTGGTTCCAATACATGGCTGCAAAATTACGGAAAATGCTTTGTAATATAAAAAAATAATACTATCTTTGCCACGAAAAGGAGGTTGCTCCTATCATTTTCAAACGATATGTATTTATAACTAACTTAAATTCTGATAATTATGGAATTGAAAGGCTCTAAAACCGAAGCCAATTTGATGACAGCCTTTGCTGGCGAGTCACAGGCTCGAAACAAGTACACCTATTATGCCTCAAAAGCACGCAAGGAAGGCTACAACCAAATTGCCGACCTTTTTGAGGAAACAGCCAACAATGAAAAAGAACATGCCAAAATCTGGTTCAAGTTGCTCCACAACGATGATGTGCCCGACACCATGACCAACCTTAAAGATGCTGCCGACGGCGAAAACTATGAATGGACCGACATGTATGCAGAAATGGCTAAAACTGCCCGCGAGGAAGGCTTCACCAAGATTGCCAAACTGTTTGAAATGGTCGCCGCCATTGAAAAAGAACACGAAGAGCGTTACCGCAAGCTGCTGAAGAATATTGAAGATGGCATCGTGTTTTCCCGCGAAGGTGATATGGTGTGGCAATGTGCCAACTGCGGCCATATCGTCATCGGCAAGAAGGCTCCACAAATCTGCCCAGTGTGCAACCACCCGCAGTCATTTTTCCAAATTAAAGCTGAAAACTACTAATTCACACCTTATTATTAATTAATATAATCCTGTTCAATATGAAAAAGTACGTTTGCGACGTCTGTGGCTACATTTACGACCCGGAAAAAGGCGACCCCGATAGCGGCATCGCCCCTGGCACTCCTTTTGAGGCCATTCCTGACAACTGGTCATGTCCGCTTTGCGGCATCGGCAAGGACAGCTTCTCGGTAATGGAATAATCCCGACTAGCAACCAAAGAAAAGGCGCGATAACGTTCGCGCCTTTTTTTCATAACTTCACGTCCGACAAACTCTTCTCTGTCTCCTCAAAAAGTCGCCATTGTGCCCTCGTGCGTACCAGATTATGATGCGGATACTTTATTTTATAATAGGTGTTGCCGTTGATGTAATCTGTAAGGAAACGCACAGCCTGCATATATGGGAACAATGAGGCAGCGTAAGGCAGGTTCTCTCTCTCTATGGGCAGCAGGAACGACTTGGTGCCTTCCAAATAGCCTTTCGTGAATGCCTCAAAAACCTCCATATTGAAATGGATATGATCCAAATCGGGGTCGTCCTCAGCACCGGTGTTGGCGGCTGAACGTAGAAAATCGCCATAATCGGAGAAGACGAAACTTGGCATAATGGTATCTAAATCAATGATACACAATACATTTCCTTCCTTGTCAAAAAGCATATTGTTGACTTTGGTGTCGCAATGGCAGATGCGCTTCGGTAGTTTACCCTCGCGATAGAGCCTCTCACCCAAACACATTCTATCAGCTGCTTCCCTGATTTTTGCCACAAATTTCTGCACCTCAACCTCACGCATTTGTCCCACTTTGTCTTCAGCAATGGCATCTTCCATTTGCTTCAGGCGAAATTCAATGTTATGGAAATCTGGGATAATCTCCCCTATCGGTACTTCCAAATCCGTCAGCAACGACTCGAAATCGCCGAATGAACGGCCAGCATAATAGGCATATTCAGGTGTGACAGTTTCGTAGGTGTAGCTACCGGCAATATAATCCATCACTCTCCAGTATTTCCCATCTTCAAAGACATACGACTTACCTGTATCGGCCTTAAGGAAATGCAGCACGCGACGTTCAATCTCTCTGACACCTTGATGCTGGTATTTCTTTCGGACATGGTCGGTTACGGCTTCGATATTGTTTTGCAGCATATCCACATCGGTAAACACAGCGTTGTTGATGCGTTGCAACACGTATCTTGGCTCGCCTTGCACTATTATCCTATAGGTATCGTTGATGAGTCCATTGCCCAAAGTATCAATGCTTTCGATGGTTTTAGGATCAACGAAATGACTGGCAATATTGAAAAGTTCATTCATAAGATGAGAATATTAGATGCCACGAAGTAAAAATTTTTGCGAAATTAGTGATTTTGAATGGATATTTGACTACGTCGAAATAAATTTTCCTAATTTTGCTTTCAAATCTTCAATTCATATCATTAAATAATCCCTAAATTATGAAAAACAAGTTCTTACAGTTTATCGTTGGCCTGTTTCTTCTGACTATGGCCACCGCATGCAGCGAAAACCAAAACACGGAAGTCAGAAAAGGCAACTATCGTATCATTGACAACACTATTGTCTTCGACGAGCCGCAACGTGTTGAAGGACAAAAAAGTGTCCTGCAATTTGCCGTCGACCCGATTGAGAATGTCCGCATCGGTTTTATCGGCCTCGGTATGCGTGGTCCTGATGCCGTAGACCGGATGACCTACATTGACGGCGTGACCGTTGTCGCCCTGTGCGACATAGAGCCTGACCGTGTGGAAGCCGTGCAAACCAATATTTTGGAGAAGAAAGGCTTACCCCGTGCTGAAGCCTACACGGGCCGCGAAGCCTGGCGCGAGCTATGCGAGCGTGACGACATCGACCTTGTCTACATCTGCACCAACTGGCAGACCCACGTTGAAATGGCCGTCTACGCTATGCAGCAAGGTAAACACGTTGCCGTTGAAGTCCCTGCTGCCACTTCTATTGAAGAATGCTGGAAACTTGTTGACGTGGCCGAACAAACCCAACGTCATTGCATGATGCTAGAGAACTGTTGCTACGACTTCTTCGAGCTTACGGCTCTCAACCTGGCTCAACAGGGTATGCTCGGCGAGCTGATCCACGGCGAAGGTGCCTACATCCACAACCTGGAGCCTTATTGGCATGAGTACTACGAAAATTGGCGCCTCGAATTCAACCAAAGCCATTCAGGCGATGTCTACCCCACTCACGGACTCGGACCTCTCTGCCAAGCTTTTAACATCCACCGAGGCGACCGGATGAAGACCCTCGTGGCGATGGGAACGCCATCCTACAACGGAAAGAAAATCGCCAAGGAGATGATGGGCGTCGACGACTTCGCCAACGGCGACATGACGACGACCATGATTCAAACTGAAAAGGGCAAGACTCTGCTCATCGAGCACGATGTCTACACGTATCGTCCCTACAATCGCTTGTATCAACTAACCGGTACCGAAGGCTTTGCCAACAAGTATCCTGTTGAAGGCTACACCATCCTTGAAGACAAGCTACCTAATGGTTTCCTTGCCGAAGGTCAACATCTGAATCCCCACGGATTTGTGCCGGCCGAAGTGCGCGACAAGATTTCGGCAGAATACCTCCACCCCATCGCTGTGGAGATTGAAGAAAAGGCGAAGGAAGTGGGTGGTCACGGCGGCATGGACTTCATCTTGGATTACCGCCTGATTTACTGCCTACAACATGGCCTGCCGCTTGACGAGGATGTCTACGACGCTGCAGAATGGTCGTGCATCGGTGAGCTGACAGCAGCCTCTATCGCCAATGGCGGTATGCCCGTTCAAATGCCCGACTTCACACGCGGCGACTGGAACAAGGTGCAAGGTTATAAACACGCGCAATAAAGTTCTCCTTTTTCCAAACATAAAAATAAAGCCTCGCCAAAAGCGGGGCTCTATTTTTATGGATTGTTTTGAGGTTTTATTGCTCTTCCAAAGCCTTAGCTTCTTCATTCATTTTGAGCTGCACATACATGGTCCTCAAAACGGACTTAACTTCAGGCGAAGGTTGTGTTTCGTAGGCTTGCTTCACATAAGGCAGACCCGTACGGAGCAACTCTTCAGCTTCAGCGATGAGCGCATCATATTGCTCAACTTCAGCTTTCGAGAAACCAGTGATGTCATTGGCTTGGGCCTTCAGTTTGTTCGACATGGTGATGTAGAGGGCACCAAGGTTGTAGATGGCGTCGAAATAGTCAGGCTTCACTTCGATGGCATTCATGTAGTAGCTGACGGCTTTGTCGGCATTATAAATGGCATCGTTGTTTTCGTCACCATAGATGGTGCCGAGGGCGAACATCACCGTGTAGTCGTCGGGGCGAGCTTCAAGCAATTTTTCAAGGTCGCTGACAGCCTCGGTCTGATGGCCTTCCGAAAGCTTAAGGTTGACGTTTTCACGAATAAGCATATCGCTGCTGGGATATTTCTCAAGACCGGAAGCGATGATTTCGGCGGCCTTGTCCTTTTTGTCCATGCTGATGTAGGCTGAGGCGAGGCTGTAGTACAGGTCTTCACCGTCGTATCCACCGTTTTGGAGTTCGGTATAGTACTCGACGGCGGTGCCATAGTCCTTACCTCTCATGCAGGCATAGGCAGCGTATTTCATCATATCGTTGGCATCGGGTGAACCCAACGACTTGGCAATGTCATAAGCCTTCTTCAGGGAAGAGGCAGCTTTAGTGAAGTCTTGTGCTTCGAAAGCAGCAGAGCCTTGGTTATAATAAGAGGTCATCACGGAACCAACACGCTGATAGATATCAGGTTTGTTCTCTTCCAGAAAGTCCTTGTTTTCCATGCACTTCATCAGCGATTCATACACTTTCTCAAGCGCATCGGGAGCTTTAGCTTTCAGCGCCTCGTCACCAGATTGGAGAACGTTTTGGTAGATGACGGCGCGATACAACCAAGCCTGTGCTTGATCGTTAGGCTTCATGCCATAGAATTGTTCGTGGTTGATGCAGTTTTCGATGGACGCCATAGCTCTTTCATACTGGCCATTCTTGTTGTACATGAAAGCATCGGTTCTGTCTTTCTTTTGGGCCATCATCACGTTAGCGGTGAGCAGGACGGCCAGCAAAATCATTACTTTTTTCATTTTTTCGATTTATTAAAGTTTGACAATTTCGTTTGTTTTATCTCTAGTACAATTATTGTTCCAAAGTGGTTTCGGAGGGGTTTTCAGTCTCTATATTCTGACTTTCAACACCTTCTACAGGCTCAGAAGCAGTCTCATCTGGCTCATCTTCATGTTCCACCTTAGTGACAGCAGCAATCTGGTCGGAGCCGCGCAAGTCGATAAGTTTCACTCCTTGTGTGGCACGACCCATTACGCGCAATTTGCTGACTTCCATGCGGATGACAATGCCTGACTTATTAATAATCATCAGGTCTTCGTCGTCGGTGACACCCTTGATGGCAATGAGGTCACCAGTCTTGTCGGTGATGTTCAAGGTCTTCACGCCCTTTGCGCCACGGTTAGTGATGCGGTAGTCGTCGATGTCAGAGCGTTTGCCGAAGCCCTTTTCTGAAACCACCAGGACAGTTTGCTGCGGGTCGTTGATACACACCATGCCGATGACTTCGTCTTCAGGAGAGCCTAAGGTGATAGCCTTTACGCCCGTAGCAGTACGGCCCATCGGACGGACGGTTTGTTCGTTGAAGCGAACTGCCTTACCTGAACGCACGGCCATCAGCACTTCGTCGTTGCCGCTGGTGAGGCAGGCCTCCAGCAACTGGTCGTCTTCGCGGATGTTGACTGCGATGATACCATTCTGACGCACGTTCTTATAGGCTGCCAGCGTGGTCTTCTTGATGATACCCTTCTTGGTGCAGAGGATGATGAAGTTGTTTTCAAGATAATCCTCGTCGGTCATACTCTTAACATTGAGGTAAGCCATCACCTTGTTGTCTTTGTCAAGCGGTAACAGGTTCTGGATGGCGCGTCCCTTGCTATTCTTCCCTTCTTCTGGAATCTCAAAGGCACGCAATTTGTAGCACTTGCCTTGTTCGGTGAAGAAGAGCAGATGGTTATGGTTGGTGGCCGTGAAGATATGTTCGATAAAGTCGGTGTCACGGGTAGCTGAGCCCTTCGATCCCTTGCCGCCACGACTTTGCACCCGATATTCGCTCAGCGGTGTGCGCTTGATGTAACCGAGATGAGAGATGGTGATGACAACGGCATCGTCGGCGATAATGTCTTCCATGCGGAACTCACCTGCGGCAGGCACTATTTGGGTGCGACGGGCATCGCCGTATTTTTCTTTGATGACCAGCAATTCGTCCTTGATAATCTGGAACTGCAATTCCTCGTTTTGTAGAATATCGTGGAAATGCTTGATGCGCTCGTGGATTTCGTCCAACTCATCCATAATTTTCTTGATCTCGAGACCGGCCAACTGACCAAGACGATAAGCCACGATTGCGCTGGCTTGCGGGTCGTCAAAGCCGAACTTGTCCATGATGGCCTGCTTGGCTTCAGGGGTTCCACCCTTACAAGCACGGATAGTGGCAATGATTTCGTCGACGATATCGATAGCGCGGGCCAGACCTTCCAAAATATGGGCGCGGTCTTCTGCCTTTTTCAATTCAAAACGCGTACGCCGTAGGATGATTTCGTGACGATGAGCCACGAAATGCTCAATCAACTGTTTGAGATTTAAGGTATAAGGGCGTCCGTTCACCAAAGCGACATTGTTCACGTTGAACGAGCTTTGAAGTGGGGTCATCATAAACAGTTTGTTCAATACCACATCGGGATTGGCATCACGTTTCAACTCGTACACCACTCGAATACCCTTTCTGTCTGACTCATCACGTATGTCAGCCAGACCTTCCAGCTTCTTTTCATTAACAAGATCCGCTGTCTTCTTGATCATCTCGGCCTTGTTGACTTGATAGGGAATCGAGGTGGCGATAATGCGCTCATGTCCATTGTGTTCTTCAAAATGGGTCTCACCACGGAGTACGATACGTCCCCTACCCGTCTCAAACGCCTCACGAACACCCTCGTAACCATAAATCACGCCCGCAGTCGGGAAATCGGGGGCTTTGATGTATTGCATCAGTCCGTGCGTGTCAATATCGCGGTTGTCAATATAGGCGATGATGCCGTCGATACACTCGCTCAAATTGTGCGGAGCCATATTTGTAGCCATACCCACAGCAATACCGTTGGTACCATTGACCAATAAAGTAGGAATTTGAGTCGGCAGCACGGTAGGCTCTTGCAGCGAGTCGTCGAAGTTGTTTTGGAAATCGACAGTATCTTTATCGAGATCATCAAGCATCTCTTCAGCAATCTTTTGCAGACGAGCCTCGGTGTAACGCATAGCGGCGGGACTGTCGCCATCGACGGATCCGAAATTACCTTGTCCGTCGACCAAAGGATAGCGAAGCGACCAGTTTTGGGCCATACGCACCATTGCATCATAAACGGAGGAGTCGCCGTGCGGGTGATATTTACCGAGCACCTCACCAACGATACGGGCTGATTTCTTGTAGCCGCTGCGCGAAGTGACGCCAAGTTCCTTCATACCAAACAGCACACGGCGGTGTACTGGTTTGAGACCGTCACGGACGTCGGGAAGGGCACGTGAAATGATAACCGACATCGAATAATCGATGTAAGCTGATTTCATTTGGTTCTCAAGATTAACCTTGATGATTTTTTCTCCCGTATTTTCCGGGATATTTTCTCCCTGATTTTCAGTAGTGTTGTTATTGTTTTCGTCCATTTTTGGGATTCAGTTTTTCTCTTTAATAATAAGGGTGCAAAAATATGGAAAAATCCGTTACAATTCACAACAACGAGCCAAATTCTTTTATTTTGAAGAAACCGTTGCAAGATGTGGCGCGGCGCGGTTTTTGTTTGTACCTTTGCACCGCAAAAAATCCCAATGTGGATATTTATATTAATTACAATAGATACTTGAAAATAAACGAATTATAATTATATGGACGCAAAATTTTCGCCAAGGGTGCGTGACATTTTGTCACTTAGTCACGAGGAAGCGAAACGACTTGGTAATGCATATGTCGGTTTGGAGCATCTTTTTCTCGGCATGTTGAGAGAGGGAGGGAGCGTAGCCATCAAGATGCTTGAAAACCTTAATCTTAACCTCGAGGTCTTCACAAAAAAGTTGGAAGCCTCGGTGCGTACAAACCACGTCAGCCAGAACAACAACCTCGCCCTGCCTCTCACCAAACAGGCCGAGCGTGTGTTGAAGTTCACCTACATCATCGCCAAGGAATTCCGTTCCGACATCGTACGCTCTGAGCACCTTATGCTTGCCATCTTGCATGAAAAAAACAATATCATTTCGCAAAATCTTGAGTTCGAAGGTATTGACTACGATAATTTCAAAATGGAACTGATTCGCTACAACCAAAGCATGGGCAATGAGCTGCCCAGCGATGTGAATCCAGGTGTCAACAGCATCCTAGACAATGATGACGACAACGACCTTGTGGAAGACATTCAACCGCAACCCGAAAAATCCAAGAAAACACCAGCGGCAAAAAGCAAGACGCCCGTTCTTGACAACTTTGGACGCGACCTCACCAAGGCTGCCGAGGAAAACCGCCTTGACCCTATCGTAGGCCGCGAACGTGAGTTGGAACGCATTGCGCAAATTCTGAGCCGTCGCAAAAAAAACAATCCTATATTAATAGGTGAGCCTGGCGTGGGCAAGTCGGCTATTGCCGAGGGTCTCGCCATCCGAATCGTGCAACACCGTGTGCCGCGCACCCTTTTGGACAAGCGTGTCGTTATGCTTGACCTTGGATCAGTGGTGGCTGGTACCAAATACCGTGGCCAATTTGAGGAACGCATTAAGGGAATTCTTAATGAACTCATCGCCAATCGCGACATTATACTTTTCGTTGATGAGATTCACACTCTCGTAGGAGCAGGCAACGCTAATGGTTCTTTGGATGCCAGTAATATGTTCAAGCCCGCTTTGGCACGTGGCGAGTTACAATGCATCGGCTCCACTACTCTCGATGAATACCGCCAGTATATTGAGAAGGATGGTGCTCTTGAACGCCGTTTCCAGAAAATTCTCGTCGAACCAACCACGCCCGAAGAGACGGTTGAAATATTGAATAACATAAAACCCAGATACGAAGAACACCACCTGGTGACGTATACCCCAGAGGCTATTGAAGCCTGCGTGAAGCTCACCGACCGTTACCTCACCGACCGTCACTTGCCTGACAAGGCCATCGACGCTTTGGACGAAGCCGGTGCGCGTGTTCACATCAAAAATATTGATGTGCCTGCTGAGATAACGGAGATTGAGAACCGCCTCGAGTCGGTGCGCAAGGACAAGAAAGCCGCCATCAGCGAGCAAAAGTTTGAAGAGGCTGGTGCCTGTCGTGTTGAGGAAGTCAAACTCATGAATCGTTTAGAGAGGGCCAAGAAAGCATGGGATGAAAATGCTGTTGCCCACCGCCAGACAGTTACAGAGCAGAATGTCGCGGAAGTCGTGGCCATGATGACAGGAGTACCCGTACAGCGCATCGCCAAGAACGAAGGCGACCGTCTTATGAGTATGGAAAGCGAGCTGGCAGGCACCGTCATCGGTCAGGACGATGCCATTAAGAAGGTGACAAAGGCTATCCGTCGCAACCGTGCCGGACTGAAAGACCCGAACAAGCCCATCGGATCGTTCATCTTCCTCGGCCCCACAGGTGTTGGAAAGACTTATCTTGCAAAGGTTTTGGCCAAGTATCTTTTTGATTCCGAAGATGCTCTGATTCGTATCGATATGAGTGAATACATGGAGAAGTTTGCCGTTTCGCGTCTTGTTGGTGCGCCTCCAGGCTATGTGGGTTACGAAGAAGGCGGACAGCTCACCGAGAAAGTGCGTCGCAAGCCCTACTCCATCATTCTGTTGGACGAAATCGAGAAGGCACATCCCGATATCTTCAACCTGTTGTTGCAGGTGCTTGACGACGGCATGTTGACCGACAGCCTTGGCCGCAAGGTCGACTTCAAAAATACCATCATCATCATGACCTCCAACATCGGCTCGCGCCAGCTGAAGGACTTTGGTCAGGGTGTGGGGTTCGGCACACAAGCCAAACTCAACGCCAAAAACGAATATTCCCAGAGTGTTATCGACAACGCTTTGAAACGTACCTTCGCGCCCGAGTTTCTCAACCGTGTTGATGATGTGGTGATGTTTAACGCGTTGGAAAAGACTGACATCCGAAAGATTATCGGTCTTGAAATCCGTACTGTGTTGAAGCGCGTCGAGGAAATGGGCTACAAGGTTGAAATCACCGACAAGGCTATGGACTTCCTTGCCGAAAAAGGCTGGGACGAACAGTATGGTGCACGTCCGCTGAAGCGTGCCGTACAGAGATACGTAGAAGACATGGTTGCGGAAGCTGTAATCGGTATGAACCTTCATATTGGCGACACTATCAGCATCGGCCTTGCAGAGAACGGAGAAGAGACCGTTGCCACCATTAAACCACATGAAGTGAAAATCCTGGAGGAAGCCACTGTCGTATGAATTATGATTTCAAAAAACATATTGAAAGCCAAATATTCAAGGTGATTGCCTATTCCAGCATGGAATTGGGCTACAAGAGCTATGTCATCGGAGGTTATGTGCGCGACATCCTGTTGCGCCGCCCTTCTAACGATATCGATATAGTTACGGTGGGTAGTGGCATAGCCTTGGCAAAAAAGGTGGCGAGTCATCTTCCTGGGCATAAAGAAGCCAAATATTACGGGGCTTTTGGTACCGCCATGATTCACTATAATGGTATGGAAGTGGAGTTTGTGGGGGCAAGGAAAGAGTCGTACGACCGCAACAGCCGCAAGCCTGTGGTGGAAAACGGCACCCTTGAAGACGACATCAGCCGTCGCGATTTCACCATCAACGCGATGGCCATCAGCCTCAACAAGGAGGACTTCGGTACTCTTGTTGACCTTTACAACGGCATGGCTGATATGGAAGAATTGACATTACGTACCCCACTCGACCCTGACATCACTTATTCCGATGATCCTTTGCGGATGATGCGGGCTGTGCGTTTTGCCTCGCAACTGAAGTTTTACATCGAGCCAGAGTCGTTTGAAGCCATCAAACGTAACGCAGAGCGTATCAAAATCGTCTCGATGGAGCGCGTCACCGATGAATTGAATAAAATCATCCTTTCACCAAAGCCTTCCATCGGATTCAAACTGCTTGACGAGAGTGGTCTGCTGAATCTGATTTTTCCACAGCTTTCGCTTCTCAAAGGAGTTGAAGTAATACAAGGTAAAGGACACAAAGACAATTTCTTGCACTCTTTGCAAGTCCTTGATCAAGTGGCTGAAAAGAGCAACGACCTTTGGTTACGTTGGGCTGCTCTGCTGCACGACATCGCCAAGCCTCAAACCAAACGTTGGGAAGACGGCACGGGATGGACTTTCCACGGGCATGAATTCAAAGGTTCTAAAATGGTGCCAAAGATTTTTGCTACCATGAAATTGCCGCTCAACGAAAAGATGAAATATGTGCAGAAATTGGTGTTGCTGCACCTCCGTCCTATCGTCTTGGCTGAGGATGTGGTTACCGACAGTGCAGTAAGGAGGCTTTTGTTTGATGCCGGCGACGACATCGACGACCTAATGTTGCTATGTCACGCTGATATCACCTCAAAAAACGAGGAAAAAATCAAGAAATATCACCACAACTTCGAAATTGTTCAAGAGAAACTGAAGGAAATAGAGGCCAAGGATCACTTGCGCAACTGGCAGCCGCCAGTTGACGGCAACGCCATCATGGAGACCTTCGGTATCCCAGAAGGGCGCGAAGTTGGTGTCATCAAAAACGCTATCCGAGAAGCTATTCTGGATGGAGTGATTGGCAACAATTTCGATGAAGCCTATTCTTTTATGAAAGAGGAAGGCAAGAAACTGGGGCTCAATGTGGTAAAAGAAATACAAGAACCTATCGTTGTCGCGAACAATGGTCCCGTACCACAAAAACTGGAGCAATGAAGACTTTGATTGTCATCGCGGGTCCCACGGCATCGGGCAAGACCGCCTTCTCCATCGAGTTGGCAAAAACCTTAAATACGGTAGTTCTTTCCGCTGACAGCCGTCAGTTTTACAAGGAGATGTCCATCGGCACAGCAGCCCCAACACCTGAGGAGTTGCTTCAAGTAAAGCATTATTTCGTTCATAATATCAGCATAGATGACAAATATGATGTAGCGGATTATGAACGAGAAGTACTACAGTTGTTGGACAGGTTATTCAAAACACACGACCAAGCCGTTATGACTGGTGGTTCGGGTTTGTTCATCGATGCAGTCTGCTATGGTATTGATGAGATGCCTGATGTGCAACCCGAGATTCGCCAAAAGGTGGAATCCTTATTTAATGAAGATGGAATTGATGCTTTAAGTAAGGAACTTCAACAACTTGACCCAGAATATTTTTCCACAGTCGACCAACAGAACCCAAGAAGGTTGCAACGCGCCTTGGAAGTATGTTACCAAACAGGACGTCCTTTTTCCTCGTTCCGCTCAGGAACCAAAGCAAAGCGCGATTTTGAAATCAAGAAGTTTGCCTTGTTATGGGAACGTCAGAAACTTATTGAGCGCATCAACCGACGCGTGGACATGATGATGGAGCATGGATTATTAGAGGAAGCCAAAGCACTTTATCCAAAGCGTCAACTGAACGCACTTAATACGGTAGGTTACAAAGAGCTGTTTTCTTACTTCGATGGTGATTGTACCCTTGCAGAAGCTGTAGAGCAAATCAAGATTCACACACGACAATATGCCAAGCGTCAGATGACTTGGTTGAGAAGAGACCCTAACTATCGGTGGGTTACACCAGACGAGGTGAACAACATCGTTAATACGCTATCAGAATGATTCCATTTCGCAAAAAATATGTATTTTTGCCGCCGCAATGGATAAAAGGAGCACAAATAATATCAAGATAAAGAACAAGCGCGCCTCGTTTGAGTATTTCCTTGTGGAAACTCTGACGGCAGGTATCGTACTGACGGGTACTGAAATCAAGAGTATCCGGGCGGGTAAGGCCAGTTTAGCGGACTCGTATTGCAGTTTCAAGGATAATGAGCTGTTTGTCGTCGGAATGCACATCGCCGAATATGCGCAAGGCACCTACAACAACCACGACCCGAAGCGCGACCGCAAACTGCTGCTTAACGCCCGTGAGCTGCGCAAGCTGAAGAACAAAGTGAAGGAAAAAGGGTTCACTATCGTACCTGTCACCTTGTTTATTAATGACAAAGGATTGGCCAAACTCGACATCGCTCTTGCTCGAGGCAAACACTACTACGACAAGCGCGAAACGCTGAAAACCAAAGACTCGAAACGCGAGCTGGAACGGCTGACGCGCTAATCAGAAGCAGAAACCAACGCGTATTACCAATGGCGATCCGTACGGATACAGCCAATCAGTTTGGAACTTGTTGAAATTCCAGCTCAAGTTGTATAACACCATAACGAAATAGCCACCCCCATAGGAAGACGACCTGAAACCACCTCCGACGAAGATGCTACGATACCAATTTCCTCCGACGGATTCTTGATTGAGGCGTGCAAAGCCATACAAGTTCTCGTACTCCGCGTGAACGAACAAGCCTCTGAAAATCTCACAGTTGGTATATGGAGAGAAGCCAACATAGTGTAAATACTCATTATAGGCAAAGTTGCATCTCAAATTGTAAATGCCACGTAGTCCTACTTCCCATGGGTTTAAGATGCGATAGCCTACCTGAGGCGCAAGGGAAAGGTTCAAGGTGTGGAAATTAAGACCGAAGGCGAAGCCACCGCCCATGGTAATCTTGCCCTTCATGCTGGGCTCATCTTGATAGAATTGTGCCGATACTTTATTTGAGCAGCCCAAAAGCATCACAAAAAGAACTGCGATAATTCCAAAACGTTTCATCTTTTTCAGATTTTCTGCAAAAATACAATATTTTTCGAAATTATCCGTATCAAATAAAGTTTTACCTTTGCGCCGCAAAAACAATTGTCATGAAAAGCAGATACATCATTCTCATAATCACGCTATTGCTTTTGGCAGGACAGTCTTGCCGAAAAAACAATCCCATTAGCGACGACCCAAATAAAGAGCTTTCTTTCTCGACCGACACCATTCTTTTTGATACCGTATTCACTACGTTGGGATCGACCACACACCAACTACGGATTTACAACACGCACAAAGAAGACTTAAGAATCAGTTCGATACGCTTGCTTGGCGGTGAGACATCCCCTTTTCGTGTCAATCTTGACGGCGTCAATAACACAGAGTTTTACGACAAAGTGATTCCAGCAAACGACAGCCTTTTCACTTACTTGCGCGTCACCATCGATCCCAACGACCTCAACACGCCATTTGTCGTAGAAGACGAATTGGAATTCATTACCAACGGAAACACACAGACAGTAAAGCTCTTAGCTTGGGGACAAAACGCCAATTATATCGTAGCCGACAAGGTGGTGAACATCGGAGGGGTGCCCTACCCTTACCATATTGTTGCCGACAGCCTTCAGACCACCGTTTGGACTTCGGAGCGGCCTTATGTCATCTACGGCTATGCGCTTATCAACTCTTACGGTACCTTACGTATCGAACAAGGCACACACGTGTATTGCCATCAAGACGGTGGGATATTCTCATGGAGCGAAGGGCAGCTTATCATCGATGGAACTGCTGAGAATCCAGTCATCGTTGAAGGAGACCGGTTGGAGTCTTATTACGACAATACGCCTGGACAATGGGGTCAAATCCTGATGCTGGATGGTCGCGCCGGAGCCGATCATAGGGTGAGCCACGCCATCATTCGAAACGGTACCATCGGCCTCAATTGCCAATCGTCGGTCAAGGTGACGGAATGTGCCCTGCGTGTTGACAACACGGTCATCGAGAACCAAAGTGGCTATGGGATGCTCTCCATTCTCTATCCTGTTGAGGTCAAAAATTTCACCATCACCAACTGCGGCAAGGCCAATTTCTGGGCTTTTGGAGGAGATTATCGCCTCGTTCATGGCACTATTGCAAACAATTGGAGCGGCAACGACCACAAGAACTGCCACGCAATGGAGCTCAGCAACTGCGCCACCGACGGCCAAACCAACGAGACTTTTTATTATCCTTTCAGCATGGAAGTCAACAATTGCATCATATATGGTTCCCAAGCCGATGAGTTGGTCACCCATTTCGGTCCCGATGCCGACTCGACCTTCCTTTTCGACCATTGTTTGCTGAAAACGGAGAAATACGCTAATGCTACAGCGGGCTTCAACCATTGCCTGTTCAATATGGAACCTTATTTTGCCAACTTTTACACCAACAATCTGCATATCGACAGCATCGCCTCGCCTGTCATCGGCACGGCCAATCCGTTGTTTGGCAGCGAATTGCCACACGACTTGGATGGTGTCTCTCGCTTGGATAGGATTGACATCGGAGCGTATCAGTACCGCCAGAGATAAAGAGATAAAACAAAAACCGCCTTGCCAACACAAAGCGGTTTTCTTTTTCCAAATCCTTTCTCTTTTTTATCGAGTCAACACAAGCTTAACAGTTTGGTTGCCATACTCGGAAACAGCGTTGACAAAATAGATGCCCGAACCTAAGGTGTTCAAGAAGCTCTCCAAGCCAGCGTGGTTCAGCCCATTGAAGTCATAATTAAAGATTTGACGGCCCATGATGTCGTACACGGTAACATCAGCATTATGGCCTTCCTTCAATATGACACGCACCTCGCCTTTTGCAGGGTTGGGATAAACGTTGATAAGCTGCTCTGCTTGCATCTGATTATCCTCCACATGAAGTAGTTCCATCGCCATAGAAAGGTCAGGGATGCCATAACCGTAGCGCACATCGGGATTGTCGGCACGGTTGCCACATTGACGGACGATGTCAAAGAATTCCTGCACAGAGATATACGGGTTGTATTGGCGCAAGCAAGTCACAGCACCAGCCAGAACGGGCGTAGCAAAAGAAGTGCCGCTGCCGTTGTAATAGTCACTATCATACCCAGAGGCTACAAAAGTGTCTTCTCCCATGGCCATCACATCAGGCTTGATGCGATTGTCGTACGTGGGTCCCACGGAGCTGAAGTAAGCACGGTTGCCGTCTCCTTTGACAGCACCAACGGTAAGGATATGCTCGGCATCAGAAGGAGTGCCGAGGGTACAAACGCCATCGCCATCATTGCCTGCTGCGTTGAGACAGACCATGCCACGACTGGCAGCAATCTCGGCACCAATGGAACTTGGGGTGGTTTTTCCGTCGAAATGCTCAAAGGGATGATTCCACTGACTCATATCGAAATCAATGTAGCCAAGCGAAGTGGAACATACGTCGGCTCCAAGGCTGTCAGCAAACTCAGCACCGCTCACCCAGTTGTATTCTTCAACGATATTTTCCGAATAACCATCCTCGGTGTGAATCAAAAAATAAGAAGCCTTGGGAGCCGTACCTACGAAGGTGTTTGGCACATAAGCCGCCATGGTGCTCAAGCATGAGGTGCCGTGCGTGCTTTGTGAGTAGACTGAGGAGGATCCATAAACGAAGTCGCGGGTGCCAAGCAGACGGCCTTCCTCGCGCATGTTATCAAAGCATGGGTGCGTATCAGTACCAACGAAACCGCCGTCAAGGATGGCTACAATCATACCTTCACCTTGATATCCGCTATCGTGCAGCACCTGCGCGTTCAGCTGGGTGATTTGCGTCTCGCCACCGCCGTAATAACCTCTCATATTATTTTGTTTTGCAGCAGTTTTCATCTCGTTAGCCAGCCAACGCTCTTTCATTTCCTGAGCTTTCAGGTTGTTGGGGCAGTTGCGAACTGTTTCGACAAATTCCAAGGCGTTGATGGCATCAATCACATTGGAGTGGGTGGTGTAGACCGAAACACCATTGAGCCACTTGGAGGGATTGAGCAGTTGTGCGCCGCAGTTGGCTACAGCTTGGAGATACTGAGGATTGACGGGGATGTCGTACTCATCAATGTCAATACCTTGATTAGCACGACGTTGCAACGCCCTCGGGCTCAAAAATTCCTCGGGGTTGTCGATGGAATAGGGCGAATTGTTCTTGTCGGTGAACTGCACCCAATAAATGTTGGTCGCGACCTGAGCCTGAGCAAAATAGGCAACGGTCAGAAACAATAATAAAAAGGTAGTTTTTTTCATTTGATTGAAAATTTAATCGTACAAAAATAGGGATATTTTCTTAAACTAAGCCGAAAATTGAGTCAAAATGCCTAATTTTGCCGCAAAAATCTATTCATTATGCGCATCGACATCATCGCTGTATTTCCCGAAATGTTTGAAGGCCCTTTCACCGAGAGCATTATCAAGCGTGCTATCAATAAGGGCATCGTGGAGATTGGACTGCACAACCTGCGTGATTATACGACCGACAAACACCATAAGGTGGACGACTACTCGTTTGCCTCAGGAGCGGGAATGGTGATGATGATTGAACCCGTTGACAACTGCATCAGCCATCTGAAGAGTCAGCATAATTATGATGAGGTCATTTATATGAGTCCCGACGGCGAGCTTCTTGACCAGCCCTTGTGCAACCAACTCTCGATGAAACAAAACCTAATTATCCTCTGCGGACATTATAAAGGAATAGACGAGCGCATCCGCGAACATTTGATTACCAAAGAGATAAGTATTGGAAACTATGTGCTTTCCGGTGGCGAGCTGGGCGCAGCTGTTTTGGTCGACAGCTTGGTGAGACTTATCCCTGGTGCTTTGGGCGACGAGACCTCTGCCCTATCCGACTCTTTCCAGGACGGGCTGGTGTCGCCTCCGGTCTATACAAGACCTCGAAATTATAAAGGATGGGAAGTTCCAGAGGTGCTTTTGTCGGGTAATGACAAACTAATAAATGACTGGAAACTCGAGAAAGCAATAGAACGAACAAAGGAACGCAGGCCTGAAATGTACGAAATTTTCAAAAAAAGCTGATAATCTGCATCACGTATTGAAATATTTTGTATTTTTGCACCCACTTTTTGGAGAAAAATATACAAAATACATATACAATGAGTAAAAACGCATTAATTCAATTTGTTGAGGAACAAATCGTTGTAAAAGACTTTGATTCCTTCAAGGCGGGTGACACGATTACGGTCACCTACAAGATTGTCGAAGGACAAAAAGAACGTTTGCAGAAGTTTCAGGGCATTGTTATCAAGCGTAGCGGCCAAGGCAAAACGGGCACTTTCACCATCCGTAAGATTTCCAACAACATTGGTGTGGAACGTTGCTTCCCGATTGCTTCTCCCATGATTGAGAACATCGAGGTCAACAAGCGCGGTGCTGTCCGCAAGTCGCGCATCTACTACCTGCGCGGTCTGCGTGGCAAGAAAGCCAAAATCAAGGAACTCAAGAAATGATTCCCTTCGTCAAACGAAAAAGAAGCTCCGAGTTTTCGGGGCTTTTTTTTATCTGTTCAAATACTAATTGTTGTCTTAAGGGCAACCCCCTCCGAACTTCCACCCACCATAACCGTAAACTCGCCTGGCTCAACGTGCCAGCCCTTTTCTGCGGAATAGACTGACAAATCACGATCGGTAAGGAAAAATGTTACTTGTCGGGTCTCACCTTTAATAATATGGATGCGTTGGAAACCTTTCAGCAGCTTGGAGGCGGGTGCAACAGAAGCCGCCTCGTCGCGAACATAAAGTTGGACCACTTCATCACCATCTGACGAACCGATGTTCTTCACGTTGCAAATGACTTTGTAAAGTGTGTCGGACTTATTTTCTTTTACGACCTGTAAATTGCTGTATTCAAACTGAGTATAACTCAAACCATAGCCGAAAGGATACAGAGGCTTGGAACTCTCCTCCACATAGTCGCCCGTAGCCGGCTGGGAGAAATAGACGGGAATCTGACCGACCGAACGCGGAATAGAGATGGGCAACCGCCCGGCAGGATTGTAGTCGCCCCAAAGAATATCGGCCAAGGCCGAACCGCCTTCCATACCAGGATACCAGAGCGTCAGCAAGGCATTTGACTTCTCGTTGGCAAAATTCATGTCCATAGGACGACCTTGGATATAGACCGTCACCACAGGCTTGCCTGCATCATAGATGCGCCGCATCAATTCTTCTTGTTTGCCCAGCAGTTTCAAAGTGGAACGGTCGTAGCCTTCGCCACAATCCATATCGGAAATATGTTCGTCCACAATGGCGGCACCCGTGTCCTCATAACTTGTCTTGAAGTCGCGGGCGGAAGAACCACCTACAACAAGCACAACCACATCAGCTTTTAATGCCGTTCTTACGGCTTCATCCAAGTCAGCATCATTCTTATCGCGGATGGCACATCCTCTGGCATAAGTCACCTCTGCCCTGCCCTTATCGCGGATGCCTTCCAACATCGTCACGATGCGGTCAGGGGCTTGCGGGGCTGTATAGTCGCCCAGCTGGTTGTACATATTGTCGGCATTCGGCCCCACGACCGCCACCTTATTAATATGTTTGTCAAAAGGCAAGATACCGTCATTTTTCAGCAAGACTGCCGATTCCAAAGCCACTTGCTTGGCAAGTTGGGCGTTTTCTGCCGTACCTACTTCGGCTTCCGCCACAGCCTCTTCCACGTAGGGATTATCAAACAATCCGAGGTCGTGTTTCAGCTGCAGCACGTGGCGCACAGCACGGTCGAGGTCGACTTCTGTAACCAGTCCGCGCCGCAGGGCTTCTTTCAGGAACCCACCGTAATTGTATCCCCCCAAGTCGATGTCGACACCTGCTTTCAGGGCCAAAGCCGCAGCTTCAGCCGGGTCGGCAGCCACATGTTGGGTGGCAAAAATAGCATTAACGGCGTTGAGGTCGGAGAAGACCACACCTTTGAAATTCCACGAGTTGCGCAATACCTCTTGAAGCAGCCATCGGTTTGCCGAACAAGGCACACCATCGATGGTATTGTAGGATGTCATAACGGTTTTGGCACCACTTTCGCAAATGGCTTTTTCAAACGAAGGGAGGTAATCCGTCATCAGGCGGTTTTGGCCCACCTCCGCTGTGGCGGCATTATGTCCACTTTGCGGAATGCCGTAGGCGGCCAGATGCTTCAAGGTGGCGCAGACGTATTTCTGCATTCCTTTCACGATGGCGGCACCCAACGAACCGGAAAGATAAGGATCTTCCCCCATCGTTTCTTCCACACGAGACCATCTTGGGTCGCGGGCGATGTCCAATACGGGGCCATAACCTATCTGCGCCCCCTGGAGGCGCACTTCGCGTCCCATCACCTCGCCCATCAGCTCCAGCAATTCGGGGTTCCAAGTGCTGGCCTGACCGATGCCTGTCGGGAAAACGGTAGTGCCAACAGCCATGTGGCCATGAGGGGTTTCCTCACAAAACAACAGAGGAATACCAAGGCGTGTGTTCTCTACAGCATATCGTTGCATCATATTCAGCAGCCTGGCCGACTCTCGTGGATGCAGCCCCGTCTCAACTGTTTTCCTCGACCACGGGTCAGCACGAAGCACAGCCCAACAGGAGCCTAAAGGCATTGTGTCTATCCTGCCGATGAAGTCGTCTGAAAGCCATATGGAATCGCCCTCCTTACCATAGAAGTTGAAGCCTATGGGACAACTCAACTGACCGCATTTCTCCTCGAGGGTCATCTGGGAGAGCAACACCTCGACTTTGTCTTGCTTTCTTGCACAGGAAGAGAGCAAGACTAAGAAAGAAAATAGCAACAAGACGGATTGTTTCAATCCACGAAAGAAAGCAAAACAACGCAAAAGTTTGACAACCATCATTATACTAAATGTGAAATCAGTTCCTCACGTTCTCCGGGCAGCATATCTATAACCGGTATCTCTACCATCGTGTAGCATCCCGGTTGCAAACGCATCGTGGCGCGGGCCACGTTTACCAGCACCTGTCCCGTCAAAGCGGGATTGTTGATACTCATGTTGAACTCCAATCGTTGGTTGGCGGTTTTGCCCGAGACACCCTTGCGCACCAGATTGACACCATGCCCCATATCACGCACGGCATCAACGCTGTCGACGGCAAACACATGGGTCTCATCGTTGGCAAAATACGGGTCTGCCTTGATGTCCTTGGCCACTTGTTCGAGAGTGGCACCTTTTTCAAGTTCCACATAAACCATGCGGCGATGAATGCCTTCGCCCAAAGGAATGGTGACAGAAAGAGCATTCTTCACACCTTGCTTGCTGCGCACACAGACGCTGTGGCCCATCGACATACCCGGGCCGAAATTGGTATAAGACAATCCCTTAGGGGCAAGACTCTGCATCAAGGTACGGACGATGGAATCCGAACCTGGATCCCAGCCTGCGGCAATCACGCTGACAGTCTTGGTTTCCTTATTGATAGGCATGAGTTCGCGACGATAGTCCACGATGGAGGTATGGATGTCGAAGGAATCCACCGTATTGATACCCAAAGGCAGAATCTGCCGGGCATATTCGGGACAGCTGCGCGTAGGGCAGGCCAAGATGGCCACGTCCACGTCTTCCAGTTCCTTAATATCTTTCACTACCTCGTATTGCGACAGTTCCAATGGTTTGTTTTCAGCTCCATTGCGGCGCACGATGCCTGCTATTTCAAAATCGGGGGCGGCTTCAAGGGCTTCCAGGGCGAAACGGCCCACATTGCCGTAACCCACTACGGCGGCTCTAATTGTTTTCATGTTTTTCAGAATTAAAGGGCAAAAGTAGGAAAAAAACACATACCGGAGGGAAGTGCATACGAAATAAGCCGTTTCTCTGCCAGAGAAAAGCCGTTTCTCTCAAGGACGCAAAACAAATGGCTGGTAGTGTTTCAACCAGTGTGTCCGAAGTCTGTAGACTTCAGGGATGCGGTGCA
>R22__coassemble_343_pt1 | contig 33059 bp, 33 predicted proteins | sample R22__metabat2_low_PE_022 | metagenome-assembled genome bin R22 | reverse complement strand
CGAGAAAAGTCACGAGTCAAAACAATATGCAGTTTAATTTTGAACACTTACTTAAGATTACATGATCAATAAGAAAAAGATACTCATTTTCACTCCAGGGGGAGCCGGTGGCGCAGAGCGCATGAGCGCGCTTATCGGCAAATTGTTGCCTAAAGACCAGTTTGAGGTCAAATATGTTGTGTTAGGTAGGTTGAGGAATGTTTATAATATACTTCCCGAGGGATATACCGTGGATTGCATCCCCCTGCGCAACATATATGAGTTTTCCACTTTGCGTATTTGGTGGAAAATCATGAAGGAAAAACCTGATGTGGTGTTCGTTTCACAAGTGTCTTACAACCCCCGCGTTATCATTGCTGCAAAATTGGCTGGGCAAAAAGTGGTCGTTCGCAGTTCTGGAATGATAGGCCGTTATAAAAAGAGATGGAGGCTTGTGAAAGCCACCTATCCCCTGGCCCACAAGCTGATAGCTCAGCAGGAGGATATGCGGGAAGAAATGATAAGGCTTTTGAAGGTGAATCCGGAAATTGTTGTCACGCTTCATAATCCGTTGGATTGTTCTGACATAGACCGGTTAAGTGCCGAACCGTCTCCATATCCTGTTAATGACGATGTGATTTTTGTTGAAACGGCCTCTGTCAATCATCGGAAAGCACAAGATGTTGCCATTAAGGCTTTTTCGATTGCACAAAAGAGCATCCCCAATGCGCACCTGTATTTTTTAGGTAAATATGATGAAAACAGCACATATTATCAAGAACTACAGAAACTGATTGCTGAATTTGACTTAAAGGAATGCATACACTTCATTGGTTACGATAAGAACCCCTTCAAGTGGGTGAAAAATGCTAACTGTTTTGTCTTCCCGTCTCGGGCAGAAGGCCTGCCAAATGCGTTGATTGAAGCTTCCTATTTGGATGTGCCTTGTGCAGCGGCACGATGTCTGCCGATAGTGGATGATATTATAAAGGATGGCCAAAACGGTTATGTGGTTGATGTGGATGATGTGGAGGGTTTGGCAAGGGCAATGATGGAGGCCGTCAAATTGAAAAACTGCACAATGCTCTATAAGCCTGGAACACCTGAGGAATTTGCAAGTCTTTTTGATTCAATTTAAAATATAAAAATGATAATTGGTTATACAACAGGCGTGTTCGACATGTTCCATATCGGGCATTTGAACATCCTTAGAAGAGCCAAGGCTCAATGTGATTATTTGATAGTCGGAGTATCTACTGACGAGTTGGTGCAACACGATAAGAACAAAACGCCTATCATCCCTTTTGCCGACCGTTGTGCTATTGTGGAGGCCATCAAATACGTTGACAAGGTGGTTCCACAGCCCGACAAAAACAAGTTTGCGGCTTGGGAACGCTATCATTTCAACAAGATGTTTGTCGGGTCGGATTGGAAAGGAACGGAGGCATGGAATCGGTTCGAGGCTCAATTGGCTCCAGTTGGGGTTGAGATAATTTATCTTGACCATACAGAAGGAATCTCATCAACAATACTGCGTGATAAACTAAACAACCAACACTGATGAAACAGATTTCATTAAAGGAAACCCAATCCATCCTATTGGAATTGGCCAAAGTGGTTCGCGACATTGCCAGCCAACATGAAATCCCTTTCTTCATGGTAGGTGGAACCATGTTGGGTGCCATCAGGCACAAAGGATTCATCCCTTGGGACGATGACATGGATTTTGGTGTCACGTATGACCATTATTTTGAGTTGATCAACATCCTCAAAGCAGAACTGCCCGAAAGATACCGTTGCCTGTATTATGAGGACGACAGTCCTGTCAAGTCTTTCTTCTTCAAGGTGGAAGATACTACAACAGTCGTGGACGATCCTTGTATCAATCAGCCTTTGGCAAACAAGTTGGGCCTTTCTATCGATATCTTTCCCATGGTCAGTTGTTCAGAAGAACAAGGCGGGGATATGACAGCGAGAGTACAAAAGATACTTAAAAATGGGAAGATGCGTGTCATTCCACAAAACGCTTCATGGAGAAAGAAACTCACAAAAAGGGTTTTGGTGTTTTTTATGGGTGGCAGCAATTTGAAGGAAAAGCGAAAAGTGAAAGCGATACTTGATGCCACTCCTGCCGGAGACAAGTATTGTAACGTGTCAAGCCCCCAGTTTTGGAGAATCATTTGGTCTAAATCCACTTTTGACGAATTGGAAGAATTCCCATTTGAGGACACACGTTTTTTGGGTCCCAAAGATTATGATGCCTATCTTTCCAGATGCTATAAGAAATACATGGAACTCCCGCCCGAAGACAAAAGAAGAACACATCTGTTGGACATATATTTGAGGTAAGTAGATGTGCAAATTTAGTTTACATAATAGATTGCTGGACGCGCTTTGCGTCACTGCGAGGTACGAAGCAGTCCAGACAATCAGCTTAAACTCTGGATTGCTTCGTCGTTCCTCCTCGCAATGACGCAAAGCGAGAAAAATCCTGTAGTAAACAATTAATGCAGTTTTATTCTGAACACTTACTTAATAATTGATTGTTTAGGAAAAAGTAGCTTTTTTGCCAGCATGAAGAGATTTAATATCACAGGCAAATGCATACCCGAGCAACACTATATGGTAGACATATCGGAACGCATAGGGCGCATAAAACAAATGGTTGATGCAGGGGATTACGTCTGCATTAACCGAGGACGCCAGTATGGGAAAACGACCACGCTCTCCCTGCTCAAACGAAACCTTGACAAGGAGTATGCTGTGTTTTCACTCAGCCTTGAAAGTGTAGGAGATGCAGAATTACAAACCGATGAGACGCTAGCATCCGCGCTGCTATGGATGTTGAATCAGAAGATAAAGACGAATCAGGTCTCGTCTTTATCCCCTGATGCCATCAAGTATATGTCTGAAGTCTCACCAGAAGTTCCTTCTTCGATATCGACTTTAGTGTTTGGTGCAGTCATCAGTTCTTTTTGTCGACAGAACGAGAAGCCAGTTGTTCTCCTTATAGACGAAGTAGACCAGGCAAGCAACTATTCCAGTTTCATAAAACTACTTGGGGTCTTGCGTGAGAAATATCTCAACAGGGACAACGAACCAACATTTAAGTCTGTCATCCTATCTGGCGTCTATGACATCAAGAACATCAAGTTAAAACTCCGTCCAGACGAGCAACATAAAACCAATTCTCCTTGGAACATCGCCGTTCCCTTTGATGAAGACATGTCGCTATCCGCCAAAGGAATCAAGGGGATGCTTGACAACTATGAGACAGACCATCAGACAGGAATGGATACAACATTCATTTCCACATTTCTCTATGATTATACAGCAGGATATCCTTTCCTCGTGGAACGTCTGTGTATGCTGATGGACGAAAGCGGGAACTGGACAAAAGACGGCTTCTTGGAAGCAACAAAGAGGTTGCTTAATGACGACAATACCCTTTTCAAGGACATCAGCAAGAAGTTGGAAGATTTCCCAGACCTTAGCAACATGATTTACAGAATGCTCTTCATGGGGGAGGAATTCCCTTATAACCCTCAAAACAAATCGCAGGAATTAGGCAAGCTCTTCAATCTCATTGATGAAAAGGACGGAAAAGTCATTATATCGAACAGACTCCTTGAGACATGGTTCTATAATCTGTTCTTCACCAACGAAAGGCTCAAAAATGAGACATATAACAGCGGGGCCAACAGTAAACCGGAATTCATTAAGGACGGATGCCTCAACATGGAATTGATTCTGGAGCGTTTCACCCAACTCTATGACACGCTATACGACAGCAGCCGCGATGAAAAGTTCGATGAAGAGGAAGGACGCAAAAAGTTCCTTTTCTATATAAAACCCATCATTAATGGAGTGGGGAACTTCTATGTCGAAGCCCGCACTCGCAATATGCGTCGCACCGACCTCGTTATTGACTATCTTGGTAAACAATATGTCGTGGAGATGAAGATTTGGTATGGTGACCAATATAACACAGCTGGTGAGGAGCAACTGGCAGACTATCTCGATGCGCTTCGTCTTGAGAAGGGTTATATGCTTACCTTCAATTTCAATAAGAGTAGAAAGAAGAAAGAAGCTGTGAGAAAAACAATAAGAGGTAAAAAGCTTATAGAGTATATAGCATAAAATAGATGCATATTAATAAGATCATTGTTTTATAGTTATGTCAATCAGAAATTCAATAAAACATAATAGAATTATCAAAGGTTTGTATTGCCTTTTAAGAGATTATATGGGATATAGCAGGAAAAAATTCGGCTATATAGCTCCAGATTCATTCATTACCCCACCTATTAAAATAACAAGACCTAAGAATTGTTATCTTATGGGCAATAATTCCCTTAGGGATGCTGTCATCCTCAACAAAAATGCAAAATTTGTTTTGGGAAAAGGCTCTGGTGCAGCTGAAGGATTCAAAGTTGCCACGGGTAATCATGCGCAAATAATTGGGAGGTTTTATCTAACTATTACGGAAGATGAAAAACCCGAAGGTTACGATAAGGATGTAATCGTAAAAGAAAACGTATGGATGGGCATGAACGTCACTCTGCTATGCGGTGTTACCGTAGGTAGAGGTTCTATTATTTCTGCAGGAGCTGTTGTCACAAAAGACATTCCTCCCTATTGCACCGCTGGTGGAGTTCCTGCCAAACCTATCAAATTCAAATGGACAATCGACCAGATATTGGAACACGAGTCAAAATTGTACCCCGAAGAGGAACGCTACTCAAGAGAGCAATTGGAAAAAATATTTGCCGAAACAAAGACAAAGGTTAATCAATGACAAAAGTTCTTGTAGTTGCAACAAGCAGGAAGACCCGTGGCGGCATCACGGCTGTGCTCAAACTGTATGAGCAAAGCCGTATGTGGCAACAATACCACTGTCGTTGGATAGGCACCCACCGCGATGGTGGTACTCTCATGAAACTGTGGTATTTGGTCACGGCTTTCGTTCAGTATTTGTTTTTGCTTCCGTTTTATGATATTGTTCACATCCATTTCAGCCTCAGCACGTCTGCAAAACGCAAATACCCATTCTTCAGGTTGGCCAAGGCTTTGCACAAGAAAACTATTATCCATCTGCATTGCGGCTCGCAGATAGATGGGATATGGAATTCCATCTACCAGACGATGTTTGAGCAATGCGACTGTGGAATCCTGCTTTCGGAAAGCATAAAAACCAAGATAGAGGAGTATATCGGGAAATCGGACAAACTGAAAGTGGTCTATAATCCATGCCCTTTGATTACCGATACCACCACATACAAGAAACAGAACCATATCCTGTTTTCAGGAACACTTTATGAGGGCAAAGGGTATTTGGATTTAATCAAGGCCTATGCAAAAATCGCCCTACGTCATTCCGACTGGAAGCTTGTGCTGGCAGGCAATGGCGAGGAGGAAAAGGCTCGAACACAGGCGCAAGCTTTGGGCATCGGGCATCAAGTAGAACTGCTCGGATGGGTGAATGGGGAGGCAAAACACCGTGCATTCTGTGAGGCCAAAGCATTATGCCTCCCAAGCTATGCCGAAGGGTTCCCGATGGCTGTTTTGGATGCTTGGGCATACGGATTACCCGTAATAACTACTCCTGTTGGCGGTGTGCCCGATGTGGCTGTCGACGGTGAGAACATGCTGCTGTTCAACCCAGGTGACATCAACACCCTGGCAGAGAAACTTGACTTTATGATGAGTGACGAGGCTTTGAGAGACAAACTATCGGCAGCATCGATAAAACTCGCCGCAGAAGAGTTCAACCTCAACACAATCACACAGCAGATAGGAGAGATTTATGAATCATTAATGAACTCTTGAACCCTTAAACCCTTAAACTCTTAAACCCTTAAACTCTTGAACCCTTGAACCATTAAACCCCTAATAAGTAGATGTGCAAATTTAGTTTACATAATAGATTGCTGGACGCGCTTTGCGTCACTGCGAGGTACGAAGCAGTCCAGACAATCAGCTTAAACTCTGGATTGCTTCGTCGTTCCTCCTCGCAATGACGCAAAGCGAGAAAAATCCTGTAGTAAACAATTAATGCAGTTTTATTCTGAACACTTACTTATATGAATAGTTTTCTAAAACTCGTATGGCATTGGTATAAACTCCATCTTAATTTAACGAAGACGCTCTACTTTAACTTTAGAGTGTTCAATTTCAAAACAGCCATTAAACTGCCCGTTTGGTTGTATGGGCATATTCAACTTGAAGGTCTGCATCGTGGATGTGTCGTTTTACAGCAAGCGAAAACAGGCGGAGTGAAGATTGGTGGTGGATGGGCCACAGATGTGTTTGGCCGTTCCAATCGTTACATTAGTTTTCTTCGCTTACGGGGAAAGTTGGTTTTAGGCAATGGTATTGTCATGCAGCAAGGTGTTGTCCTGTCGATAAACAAAGGCGCAATCTTGAAGATTGGAAATAACCAGGTCTTTAATGAAAGAGTTACTATCCATTCCAAAACTGGCATAACCATCAAAGACAATTGTCGCTTTGGATGGAACGTACAAATCTTTGACACGAGCTTTCATTATTTGGTTAATAAAGGTAAGTTGGCCTATCGTAATGCCCCAGTTGTTATTGAAAACAATGTGTGGGTAGGCAATGGTGTTTCCATTATGAAAGGAACGTATTTGCCTGCATATACCATAGTGGCGTCAAACAGTCTTGTGAATAAGAATTTCAAGGAAATGGGTGAGCATTGCCTGATTGGAGGTATTCCTGCAAAGTATATCACCAACGGGGTGGAAAGATTGCTCTTGAAGGATAAAGAAATAGACAAGCTGTTCAAAGGTCCTGGCGATGTTTTAGATTTCGAGGATATCAAGGATGAACTTCATAAAGAAAAATATCAGATACACCCATCCAAGGGGTATTAATGACCGAATAACCATATGTCCCGTTTCTTATTCTTGTTCCTGATTTGTTTTGTGCCAGCCACAGTTTCAGCCTGCCACACTACCATTGTGATCAAGAACCAAACCGAGTTTGACGGACTGCAGGAAAAGTTGACAAACACCATCAAGGCAGGCAAAAAGAACATCTACGTAAAGCTGATGCCTGGCACCTACATCGCGAAGGAACAACACATCCTGCTGAAAGACATAAAGGCTGCGGGCACCAAAATCCACATTCAGGGCAACAACTCTATCTTAGTGCCTTCAGGGAAAGAATACTTCGATGGCGATGTTTATCAAGGCGTTTTTTCTGTAGACAACAGTTGGATGAGTGGCGCTGAAGATATGGAGACATGGTCTTACGTCAGGTATGCCGACAGCCTCATTGAGATTCTGGATGCAGAAGAGAAACGTTGTCGGTTGAAATGCAAAAACAGCTTTCCTCCCAACACCGATTTCAACAATGCATACATCCTCATTCCTCATTGGTTCAAGTCGAGTATTTACAAGATTGACAAGATTGAAGGACAATACATCTATTTCTCTGCAAACGACTTGAAAACCTCCAGATTTGACGGATACAACGTGAACGACGACCACAACTATGGGAAAAAACAGATTCGTTACAAGCTCTGTAATGTCGACCTTGGAGAGGACTACTTCTGCATTACAAAGGGTAGAGTACGTCTTCCTAAAGGTGTCGCCTCGGTATGGGAGGGCCTAACCCATAACTTTGTAGCCATCAGGAACTGCAAGTTTGCTTCTGTGGACATTGATGGCATCCAGTTCAGGGGTAATGCCTACAAGGAGTCTTCCTACGCCATCAGCATCAAGAGAACAGAATGCAAAAACATACGGATTCGCAGATGCAGCTTCCGCGGCATGCGGGGAAACGTCTTTTCCATCTCGGAATCACCCAATGTCAGGATCTCCAACAACCGGTTCGAAGAGTGCTATCGTTACGGCATCAGGTCGAGCAACGAAAGTGTGAAGACCGTGGTTGAGAACAACTACTTCGAGTCGATGGGCAAAGCCATGGTCAACACGAAATGCGTCAGATGCCAGGGGACGAACTATCGCGTCTCGGACAACATTTTTCTAAATTTTGGCTATGGCGGCATCAGCACTGGCATCGTGTACAACAGCAAAATGACGCAGCCCTGCTCCGGTGTCATCGAAAACAACGACCTGAGCTTCGACCAGGATTATCTAAAGCATATCGACAACTACGGCATCATGGATGGCGGAGCCATCTACATCGGCACACGAAACGACCATATCGTTGTCCGCAAAAACCACATCCACGGTTTTTCAGGTATGCATTCAAACCGGGGCATCTTCTGCGACGACGGTGCCTATAATATTGAAATCTACGGAAACGTCATTACAGACATTGCCAACAGCTGGCGTATCGATTCACGCCGCGTGAAAAATGTGGAACGTTCCAACAGCCCTGAATCACTCGTCGACAGGGCAAATGTGAACGTCATCATTCGCGACAATGTGGTTGACGGCGGCATCCGCTTTGAGGCCCATGAAGATTTGGACAACGGCTGTGTAAAAGGTGCCAATTACATTCTTCAGACCCCAAATTGCAAGTTGCCGAAAATGATTGTTAGCAATGTGGCAAATGCTGAGGACGACATTGTGCTTGAATCCACACGAGGGGTTTCAATCAGCCCGAAGAAGTGAATAAACACATTGAGTCCAAACTAAAACCAGAGAAACAAAAGCCATGAAATATCCCATTGGAATACAAAACTTTGAAAGTCTCCGTGAAGACGGCTATGTGTATGTCGATAAGACAGAAAGGATACATCAATTAGTCACAAACGGCAAGTATTACTTTTTGAGCCGTCCGAGACGTTTTGGGAAGAGTTTGCTCGTTTCCACGTTAAGAGCGTATTTTGAAGGGAAAAAGGAATTGTTTGACGGATTGGCTATGGCGAGGCTGGAACGAGAGTGGAGAGTACATCCCGTGTTGCACCTCGATTTGAATTCTGGTCAATACGACTCTATCGAAGCACTTAATGAAAAGTTGACACATAACTTGAGTGGCTGGGAAAACACTTGGGGGCTGAAAGCCGATGCCGGACTATCCATATCATCCCGTTTTGAAAACGTTATTCGTGCAGCCTGTAAGCAAAGCGAGCAAAAAGTGGTGATTCTTGTGGATGAATACGATAAGCCTTTGCTTGCCGCCATCGACAATCCCGAATTGCAAAGCAGTTTCCGCTCCATGCTTAAAGCTTTTTATGGCAATCTGAAGTCGTGTGACGAATACATCCGCTTTGCCCTATTGACGGGAGTAACGAAGTTTTCACATGTGAGCATTTTCAGCGATCTCAACAATTTGACCGACATTTCTTTGGATGGCCGCTATGCTGACCTTTGCGGCATCACTTCAGAGGAATTGCACCATTGTTTTGCTCCTGACATACAGGCCTTGGCTGACAAAGAAGGCGTGACTTCCGATGAGATGATGAACCAGTTAAGGCAAATGTATGACGGTTATCACTTTTCGAAAGAGATGACGGCAGATATGTATAATCCTTTCAGTCTGCTCAATGCATTAAACTCTCATAATATCGACAATTACTGGTTTTCAACAGGAACGCCTACTTTCCTCATCAAGTTGCTCCAACAATATGATTATCCGTTGCAACAGTTTTCGACAGGTGACGTGACAGTCAAGACACTCTCCAGCAAAGAGAGCGTAACCGATGAACCTTTGGCATTGTTCTATCAGACGGGTTATTTGACCATCAAAGGCTATGACCGTGAGTTTGGCAGCTATCGCCTCGGTTTCCCTAACCGTGAAGTGGAAGAGAGTTTCCTTAATTTCCTATTGCCTCGTTATGTAGGTGGTACCGAAAACCGCTCGTCTTTCTTCATCGAGAATTTTGTGCGCGACCTCCGAAAAGGCGACATTAATGGTTTCATGGAACGCATGAAGTCGTTCTTCGCTGATACACCTTACGAGTTAATCAAAGATGTGGAGAATCATTACCAAAACGTGATGTTCACCATTTGCCGCTTGATGGGGTACTACACAGTGGCTGAGTACCGTACCTCGCGTGGACGTATTGACATGGTAGTGAAGGCTTCCGACTATAACTATGTGTTTGAATTCAAGTTCGACAAATCAGCAAAGGATGCTTTGGGTCAGATTGACACAAAAGAGTATCTCCTCCCCTTTGCCACTGAAGGCAAGCAGCTCATAAAAGTAGGGGTCAACTTCTCGAAGGAGACCCGCAATATTGATGATTACTGCTATTTGGAGGCATAAAAGAACAATTGACGGCGGCATCCGCTTTGAGGCCCATGAAGATCCGGACAATGGTTGCGTGAAGGGGGCAAATTATATTCTTCTTGCCCAGGATGGCAAGGTGCCAGAGATGATTGTCAAAAATGTTGTAAATCCCGAAAACGACAAAGTGAAGTAAAAGTCCTTGTAATGCCCACCTATTTCAACATTAATTACGAGTTCGATAGGCAAATCATCTGGAACCGGATTGACGAGCAACTTCAAAAAAAGGTGTGCGTTACATCTGTGTTGCTGACGGAAATATCCTTCAAATGATGTACAAGGTTCTTTGGATAACAAAACAGTTGAAGATAAGGGGAAAAATAAGTTTATGGACAAAGACAGATATCGCATAGGCAAGGTGTTCATCACCATTACGGATACAGAAGATGCGGCAAACCGTATCAAAAAGGCGATTGTGGATGGGCGGAAAGGCTACGTCTGCATCTCGAATATGCGCACAGTGACTGTTGCCAACACCAATTCCGATTACCGGAAGGTGATGGAGAACTCGCTGTTCAACACGCCCGATGGTACGCCACTGGTATGGTGTGGCAAAGCGTGGGGACTGAAGAATGTCAAAAGAGCTTGCGGACCGCATATCTTCCATGCCTTGTTGCAAGATACCACTTCGGAACTGAAGCATTTCTTCCTGGGTGACACCGAAGAGACCTTAGCCGCACTGACCGAGAAATGCCAAAGGGAATATCATGCAGAAGTGGCCGGTGTCTATTCACCACCATTCAAGCCATTGGAGGAATATGACCTGCAGGGGATTGCAGACAGAATCAACAAAAGCGGAGCCAACATCGTGTGGACATCACTCCGTGCCCCCAAGCAGGATTTTTTGGCTGCGCTGTTGGTGCCCTATCTTAGGGATGGAATAGTAATGGTGGGTGTTGGGGCGGCATTCCGTATCGAGTTGGGTGAATACAAACAACCCGAAGGGACGCTCCAAAAAATGGGCCTCGCCGGATTGCTAATCAACAGAAAAGACTCTTCTTTTTGGACTGAGTTCCGTTGGTATTTAAAACACACCCGTTACCTGATTCAATACATTGTTGTCATTTGGTATTGGCGATTGACAGGAAAGAAGTATTATGAATAATACAAGTAGTAAGAACAAGACTTATGCAGGCAAGCACATCTTGATTCTTGAAGGATACTGCAAGCAAGTCCTTCCGTTTATCCGTGGCTTCAAGGAACTCGGCTGTGAGGTATCGGTGTTATGTGGATCAAAGTGGGACTGCGGCTACGCATCACGTCTACCCGACCATAAGATTCTTGGCGTTTGTGATTTGCACAAACCTGAAGAATCGGAAAAGTATATTGTGGATTTGGTCAAGACTGGAAAATACGACATGGTATTTCCACCGTTTGACTTTTCGGCTCGCTTTCTGTCGCATCATAAAGAAGAGTTATCTCCCTATGCCGTTATCTACGCTAATGACAAAGAGGTGTTCGACAGAGCCAATAACAAGGAAGAGGTGATGCACGTTTGCATGGAAAACCATATTCCTTGCCCGATTACGTTTTTCAACATCAATTCTGTTGAAGACATAGAAAGTAGCATACAGTTTCCGGTTATCATAAAACCCCATAGCATGTACGGTGCCAGAGGTTTCCATGTGTTTCAAACTCTAGAAGAGTTACGATCGTATGTCAAAACCAAAGGTATAGACCTGTCTGAATATGTTATACAGGAGTTCATCCCCGATGGAAGCCTGATGATGAGTGGCAATGTAATGGTAGACCGTAATGGCGAGATAAAAAGTTCTTATGTTTATGTCAGCGAGCATCTTTTCCCGGAAACAGGAGGTACGAGTACATTAAATGGCATCGTTAACAGGCCTAACATTCAAGCAAATTGCGAACGCCTTGTCAAGCTCATGAACTTACATGGTGAGGTTGGTGTGGATGTCATCCTCGACCCGCGCGACAATATAGGGAAGATCATAGAAATCAACCCGCGTGCCGGTCATGCCGTCACTTTAGGGTTTGAAATGGGTATCAACCATGCCCAACAGATATTGGAAGATGCGTTTGGTATGCCCGTCACCGAAATGAAGGTTGTTGACACGAAGATTGCCGTACGTATAATGCAGACGGACATCCTATGGTTTCTCTCATCGAAAGACAGGTTCCGTCGCCAACCCCGACGCATCGGTTACAGGCGGGTAAAGGAGCAGATGTTCTATTGGGACGACCCGCTCCCCTGGTTCTCTTTCCTATTGGAAGGAGTTATGGATTACCGTAAGAAGATGAAAGAAAAAAAACAATAATTCGAGTTCAATATGAATAACAACAGTATAACAAAGGGTGGTGACGGCAGAGTTGCCTATCTTGACATGCTTAAGTGCTTGGGCATGTTCATTGTGGTGAGTGGACATATCCACATCCACTATGGCTGGTTCTCGCTGCCAATCCATAGTTATGTCATACCCATGTATTTTATGCTTAGCGGCATGACCTTCCGAAGAAACAAATTCCCAAGTTTTATTGATTTCTTCAAACATCGTGCTAAAACGTTGCTGCTACCTTACGCAATGTTCTCATTGTTGACATGGGCTATATGGGCTGTCTGGTCTTATGTGACGCATGAAGAGGTGGAAAGCTACTGGATGCCGCTGCTGCAGACACTCCTGGCTCAAGGTTCCGGTCATTTCCTGGTGCACAATGTCCCGCTGTGGTTTGTCCCCTGTCTGTTTGTCATCGAAATGATATATTATTGGCTGGACAAACTGCCAGATTGGGCGAAAGTCGCATCCAGTATTGCATTGGCTATTGTTGGCTCTCTGATGATACACGTTTGGAAAGGTGTGTTCATCCTGCTGCCGTGGAGCATAGAAAGTGCTTTGGCCTCTGTGATTTTTTATTGTGTCGGCAATCTGTTGGTGAAGCAATATAGCTTGAAAGGAATTGAAACAAGGGTGATTGACAGGAAATGGCTATCAATTGCTGTTATTGCTGTCTTGACGACAACACTAGTATTTACCGCTCACTATAACGGACATGTGTCACTTGGGTCGGATTTATTCGGTAAGACACCTCTGTTATTCTACTTCAATGCTTTTATTGGCATTGTCACCATTGGCCTGTTTTCAATACTGATTTGCTCAATTCGCAATGAGAACAAACTTGTAAAGCGTATCATGGACTTTCATTTGTGGTTCGGAAGAAACAGTTTCTATATCATGGCCACCCACGTCCCGGTAAAAGGTGTTATTATGGCAGCCCTGGCAATGCTTATCGGCAAGTCCACGCATTTTGTAGGTAACGACTGGGTGTGTATGCCCATTGTCTTTGTGATTACCTGCGCCATTTGCTCCATTCTTGCTGTCGTTATTGGAAAGTTGAAAAGAATGGATGAGCGGAGGATGACCAAAAATAATCAGAAATAAAGAGAAACGAGAAAAGGGATACAAGATTGACGACCCTAGAATACTGTATGGCGACAATTTGATTAACATCTTACTATATATTCCTATAGGGTGTTGACACTTTGGATTAGGAAAAATAGAAACAAAGAATGAATATTCTTACCTTTGACATAGAAGAATGGTTCCATCTTCTCGATTGCGATGCCACGCGCACCGAAAACGAGTGGAAAAACTACGAGGTGCGTATCTACGACAATGTGGAACGTCTTTTCCAGGTGTTGGATGACACTCACACCAAGGCCACGTTCTTCATTATCGGTTGGATTGCCAAAACCTATCCCGACTTGGTGAAGCGGATTGCCGAGCAATACCAGATAGGCTGCCATACGATGAATCACCAGTTGGTGTGGCAACAGACCCCAGAGGAATTCAGGGCTGATGTGGAGAAAGGGACGAAGATGCTGGAAGACATTACAGGCAAGAAAGTGGAGTGCTTCCGTGCCCCCGGCTTTAGCATCCGTGAGTCTGAGGCATGGGCCTTCGAAATCTTGTCCGAGTTGGGCATCAAATACGATTGTTCGGTGTTTCCTGCTCCTCACGGTCACGGGGGAATGCCCTCTTACCCTAAGGCAGCCCCAGGCATTATCGAATATAATGGCATTCAGATGAAAGAGTTCCCTGTAGGCTTCAAGACCATTGCCGGCAAGCATCTCATGTTTTCCGGTGGTGGCTATTTCCGCCTCTTCCCTTATCCATTGATAAAGAAATGGACTGAAGAATCTGACGAGTATCTGCTGAGTTATATCCATCCCCGTGACTTGGATGCCGGTCAGCCGATGATTAAAAGCCTCCCGGCAGTCCGCAAGTTCAAGTCATACTACGGCCTGAAAGGTGCCGAGCGGAAACTGCGTCGATGGCTGACAGACTTCCGGTTTGTTGATGTCGAAACTGCCAATAAGACTTTGGATTGGACAAAAGTACAACGAATCCAATTATGATTAATAGCACCGACAAACAACCAATTTTATGAACCACTAATCAATCAATCATTATGCATGATATATATTTTATCGTAGTTGTATTTATTATTTCTCTGGTAGTAGCGTCATTGGCGCATCAACCAGTATTGAATTTTGCCAAGAAAAAGCACATTTATGACAATCCCGAAGCGAGAAAGCTGCAACGCAAACCGATTCCTGTAATGGGCGGTTTTGTAGTGTTTTTGGGGGCTATAGTGGGTTCGTTGTCTTATTGGTATATGTATAACTGCATGTCCATTGTACCCGTACAGATTGCCATGCTGCTGATGCTGCTCATCGGTGCATGGGACGACCGAAAAAAGCTTCCTGCAGGGCTGCGTTTTGTGTTGGAGGTGATTCTTGTGGTTGCATTGGCTTTGGTCAATAACTATCCTATCAATGACTTGCATGGCCTATGGGGCGTTCATGAGATTTCCCCTTGGATTGCCTGGCCATTGACAGTCATTGGTTGCGTGGGTATCATCAATGCCATTAATATGATTGACGGTATTGATGGCCTTTCTTCAGGTATCTGTATCATTGCTTTCGGCTTTTATGCCTGGATTTTTTTCAGGGCGCATGATTTTGTACGTGCAGCCTTAGGGGTTTCAATTGTTGGGGCACTGATTCCTTTTTTCATTATGAATGTATTTGGGAAGTGCTCCAAGATGTTCATCGGTGATGCCGGAACTATGATGTTGGGTATTGCGCTTAGCGATATGGTGATGGCCATGCTGACCAAGGATTCAGCCTGTGCTAAAAGATTTGAAGGCACTGGGGTTTGTTTGATTGCCTACGCCTATGCTGTGTTGTCAGTCCCGATTTGCGATACGGTAAGGGTAATGTTTGGCAGAATCAGTCGGGGCGAGTCGCCATTTCATCCCGATAAGACGCACTTGCATCATGCCTTTATTGACTATGGTTTCCATCATCTGGAAACGGCTTTGCTGGAAATCATACTGAACATGTTGGTTGTTTTGTTTTTTGGAATCTTGACAAGGTCGTTTTTACCTATGCGTTGGCAGCTTTATGGAGTCGTTATGGCAAGTGTGGCCATTTGCTTTGGCTTGTACTATATGCTGGGCCGTCGCAAACGCATCGCCCAAAAAGTGAGAGAGACGTATGGCATCAACATGGATGAATACGAGAACATGTCCGATGAAGAAAGAAAGAAACTGAAAGCCGCAGGCAAACAACGCTGACTTCTTTACGCCAAATCATACCGAAAAGGCTGGAACTCTACTCTGAGTTCCGGCCTTTTTTGTGTTCCATAGTCTCCTTGCGGAAGGAATAAAACTTGTTCGTCAGATAGCTGAACGTCACGCAGATGATGGAGATGATGACGTAGGAGACGGTGGGCCACCATTGGAAGATTTCGACAAAGAGTTTCAGGCCAAAATAATTGATGAGGATATTGCCGATGGTAACAAGAAAATACCTGACAATCTGCGTTCTGCCACGCAAAGTAGAGCCTGAAAAACTGATATGACGCGACATCCAGAAACCAGTGAGGAAGGTGATGGGAAACTTGAACACGAAAGCGGCAATATGAGGCGTGAAAGCGATGAAACCGAGGTCAAACACCTGGGCATGAAACACATAGTGGTAAAATACATAATACAGTACCCATTCCAAAACCAGGTTCATTCCTCCACAGGCTCCGTAACGGAACAGTTCGAGGCTCATCACCTTGCGGAAAGGCGGATAGAAAAAGTCGATGACGGTGGTCAAAGTGCGTTCTGTCCAGGATTCTATGTTGCGGAGGGCTGACATCAGACTGCAAAAATAGACAATTAAAGCCAAACCACTTCAAAATTCTTGAGCAATTCGGAGGCCTTCGGGACATCGTCAGTGAAACCCAGTACATAGCCACCGCCGCCTGAGCCTGAAATCTTTACGCCAAAATGGAAGTCATAGTCGGTGGTGAAAAGGTTCAAAGTGTTGTCTGTTATCATCGGACGAAGGAACTCCAATTGGCCTCGGGTAAGCTGCTTCAAGGAATTGAAAAACACCTCTTTCTCGCCCCCAATCATTGCATCGATACAGGCTGAAACGCAGGGCACATAATCCTTCTGAAACCGCTTCAAAAAGTCGGTATCGTTGCGTTGCTTCTTAAAATGGTTGACCAAAGGCTTGGTGTTGCTCTTGATTTTCGTGTCAATCAGGCAGATACGGATATCTTTGCTGAGAAAATCATCTGAAAGGATTTGCACCCCGGTGGGCGTGATTTTGAAAGGCTTGCCCAAATAGCATTGCAGGGGATCAATGCCTGAGCTGCTGCCGTGAAAGTAACTCTCCATCTTGCCGAAAATCTCTTTGAGTTTCAGGCAATCATCGATCTTCTGCTTGGCGTATGCATCATAAACAGCCGCCACCAACGTACCCGAGCTGCCCAATCCATAGCCCGAAGGCACATTGGAATCCAAAAAGAGGTTGTAACACAAATCATGGTTAAACCTTTGTAAATCAAAAAGGTCTTTAATATCCAAAGTGGAAAGATACTCCGCAAAGCGTTGCAAATTGGTATGGGAAGCAGCTACACCTTGCACCAACAGATGCGAAGCAAAACGCCATTGGGCTGAGAATTGCTTCAGAGGCACCATCAAGGCGGTACTATCGAAAATCATCGAGTATTCGCCAAAGAGGATAACCTTGCTATAATAACACTCTCTCATCATGCAATTTTTTTCGGTCCATCGCCCACGTGGTCAGCAATCCAACGGCCTTGGTCGCAATACGCCTCCAAGCCGCTCTTGATGAATTGTTCTACTTTCTCCGCCTCGCTTTCGGGATAAAGCAGATGCACATTGGGGCCTGCATCCAAAGTGAAGCACAACGGGATGTGGGTCTCGTTTCGGAAACTCCTTACCTCTTCGATGATGCGCAGCGTGTTGGGCTTCATCAAGATATAGGACGGGTTGGAACACATCATCAGGGCGTGGAGCTGCAGGGCTTCCGACTCCGTGATATTCATAAAGGTGTCTAATTCACCTGATTTCAAGGCAGTCAGTAGGTTTTCGATATTCTCGTTGGCATGTGCATAACGTGCTGGAGCATAAGGATTACCTTCCATCAGACCATGTCCTGCACGACTGGAAACAGATTTCTTCTCGCCACTGACAATCAGGATGCTGTCGCGGAAGGTCCTGAAAACAGGGAGTATGTCGTTTTCCAACGAAACAGCATATTCATCGGAACTGCCTGCGTATGCTTCTGTTGCGCCCCAGAGTGCCATTTTGGGAAACACAGATCTTGCCGCGCTACCTGAAGCCAGTCTGGCAAAGTATGAGGCTTTGTGTAAATCTATCGGCTTTTTGACAGGGTCGTTCAATAACATTTCAATCTCCAACAAACACATCACGAAGGCACTCATCGATGAGGCAGAGGAAGCTATGCCCGAAGAATGCGGAAACGTATTACGGCTTTCCACCTTCAAGTTCAATTGATTAATGAAGGGGAAACAGGCCTGATTCTCATTCAGGAACTTTTCAATCTTTGTGCCAAAGGCAGGGTTCTCTTGACCTTCAAAGAAGAACTGGAAGCCGAATTGCTTTGCTTTTTCAAAAGTAACGAATGTCTCGGAGCGACATTCCGACAACGTAAAGCTAAGCGAAGGATTTTGGGGGAGTTGTTTGCCGCGTTTGCCCCAATATTTCACCAAGGCGATGTTAGATGGGCTCTGCCAACCAACCTTGCCTTGAAACTCGTTCGGCACTTTGCCTTTATATGCCTCGTTTAACCAGATGTTTTGCATATTATCCTTAGGTTGATTTAGCAAGTCCTATTCATGACTTTATGTGATTGTTTCAACGGCAAAAATAGCAAAAAAACTTGCAAACGGTTACAATTTTGGATAAATCCAGTTCATAGACAGGCGGGAAACCACTTGAAGCATCCTGGATGGTTGGGCGGTGGGATAAGGCTCCTTTAAGGTTCCTTCAACACAACATCGCCATTTCTTCGGTATTTCTTCGGTATATCCTCGGTATATTCTCGGTGTTTTCTCGGTGTCGAGAGCATCACTTCACAATGTCCTTATACCCAAAAATCACTTCCAAGCCTTTCGTTTTGAAATATGCTCTCACCTGGCTTTCGTCCCATTCTGTTGCGGCCAGGATGAAGTCGCCGCCCCAGGCTCCTAAGGATTTCAGCGTGCCTTCGAAGTCGGGAAAACGTTTTTGTACGGGTTCCTGACAGATGCAACGGGCGATGATGCGCTCGTGGCATTGCATCAACATACTGAACTCACCTATATTTTGGCATTTCGGGACGGCACGACTGATTTCCGAAACGGCCTCTATGTCTTTCTGTAAATCGTCAGGATGGACTTTAGCTAAAAATGCCTTGATTTCCTTGGAGGAGCTTTGCTTTTGGCCTTGGTAGACGAAGAAGAGATGGTCGGCAAATGGGGGGTTGAAAACTACGGGGTCAACCAAAGGGGTCAGTTTTGGCTCCTGCTTTGCGTCATTGCGAGGAACGAAGCCATCCAAACCAGCCAGCTGATAATAAATCGGCCCTTCCGCTGAGGCGCAGGCAATGTCGTAGCCTGAGCCACCAAAGGTCAGCTTCAGGAGTTCGTATGGATTCACGTTGGCCCATCGTGCCAGACTGGCAATCAGGGTGGAACTGCTGCCCAAGCCCCAGTTGGGGTCGAAATCCAAGCGGGTGGTGAATCTCAGGTCGTTTCCCTCAAAAGCTTTGGGATTCAGCTGCTTGACAGCTTGAAGTATCTCGCTCAACCGCAGGGCTTTATCCGGGTCGTTCGTAGAGAAGTTCACTAAATTGTCGCGATTTAAGGTCACGGAGAACCATTTCCCCTCTGGACGATAGGCTATCCAAAACAAACGGTTTTCATTGGAGTCAAGCGTTTCAACAGCAAGGCTCTGCCCAAACTTCAACGGCAATGCCAATGCCAATGCGCCTTTCAGCACGAGATACTCGCCTGTAAGAAGGAACTTTCCGTGAGAATGATAGTGGCTCATTTCTTCAACGATTCCAAAAACTGTTCCACCGCTGCATACGACACCGTCTTGTCCTTAAAGTATTCCCTCGCCTTCTTCTTGTCATCGTCGTTGGCATTCAGCTGGTTCAGGATGTTGTTCAAGTGCATCTTCATGTGACCCGCCTGGATGCCTTTTGTGGTCAAAGAGCGCACGGCAGAGAAATTGTTGGCCAAACCCATAGTAGCGGCCACCATCATCAACTCGGGAGCGGTAGGATTGCCCAAAAGTTCAAGGGTCTTCTTGGCCAAAGGATGCAGGCTGGTCAGACCACCTATAGTACCCAAGGCCATCGGGACCTCTAACTCGAAATGGAAGATGCCATTCTCAATCGTGACGGAAGAAAGACTCTCATAATGTCCGTTGCGCGAAGCGAATGTATGTCCCGCTGCCTCAACAGCACGGAAGTCGTTGCCGGTGGCGATGACTACTGCGTCGATGCCGTTATAGATGCCTTTGTTGTGGGTTGTGGCTCTGTCGGTATCGATATGGGCAATGTCTACCGCTTTCTTGAATTTCTTGGCGTATTCGGCACCTGATAAGTGCTCGTCGATGCCGTCCAATTGTTCAACGGGACACTCCACCCAGACCTTTACGCGACAGTCAGGGGTGTTGTTTGAAAGGATAGTCATGATGATTTCCACCTTGCGGAGGTCTTCGGGCAAGTCATGCTGCTCAGCGAAGAAGTCCTGCAGGCTGTGGCCGAATTGCTCCAAGGCAGAGTTGATGAAATTGGCACCCATCGCGTCGCCCGTGCCAAACTCAACACGAATCTGGTAATAGTCAGGGATTTGTGCGGTATAGTCGATAAGCTGCATCCTGAGAATACCGCCGCCGCGTTTCCGCATTTTTGCGGTCATTTCGTCGCTGTCGGCCAACAAACGTTTCTCAATTGAGGGGAACAGTTCCAACAGCTTTTCCTTATTCCCGCTCCAGCCAAAATGCACCTGTCCGACTTTGCGGACATCGATAACCTCGGCATGAAACCCGCCTCTGTCGCCCCAGAACTTAGCCGCTGCTGAGGCTGCTGCCACCACTGAACTTTCCTCAATGACCATGGGCACGACATAATCCTTGCCGTTGATGGTCACATTGGGCGAAATGCCGTAGGGGATGAAGAAATTGGTGATGGTGTTCTCGCTGAACTCATCAAAAAGCTGCTGCTGCTTCGAGTCGGGGTGCCAATAGCTCTTCAGCAGATTGACCACTTCGCCCGGATTCTCGAAGTAGTTGGCAATCAGTTTCAGCTTCTCTTCCTTGAGAAGCTTTGAAAAACCCTTTTTTATGCGTTCGCGAGTCGCCATGTTAGTTTACCATTCCTCCTCTTCGATGACTTTTTCGGGGACGAGACTCTCCTCAAACTTCTGACCCCAGTCGTCGCCAAAAGCAGCGATTTGATCCAGATAGTTAGCCCAAATAGGCTGATACATGGGGTCTTCTTTGTTCATCCATTCCTCACATGGGTGGTTGCTCTGCGTCTTCTGCATGAAATCCGTGAGGGTATAACGCACACGACCTTCGCGCACCTCGATGGTGAAATAGTAAGTAATCCAGGGCCATTTCGACTTCACGGGGTCGCCATTGTCGAGCTGGAACTGGTGCTTGCCTTTCATCGTGCGACCGTCGTTTTGTTGTAAAATGGTAGAAGGACTTCTGTAATAAGTGTTCATAAACTGGCTGTAAATACGGTTAAACACCTCATCTTGAGAGCCTTCCGTTGGGATAACCTTGCGGAAGCAGATTTTCTCCGTCTTCGGGTCGATAGGCAGGTTAGACTGAGCGAAAGTGAAAGCAGCAAAAAACAAGGCTGCACACAAAAGGATGGTTTTTTTCATTGCATGAAATTTTTGACAAAATTACTAATAATTCGGTTTGTTTGTATCAACAGACAACGAATCTTGCAAATTTTAGGCCAAAAAATCAGAGCGAAATGACATGAGAATCCTCCGAACACTCCACCTCCATCTGTGGATGACCCTTGTAATACAGGGTGGAAGCGGCTTTTACGCTGCCTTCGATTCTCTCACTGACATCGACGGTGGCTTCAGAAGCATCTGAAAGGTCGACATGCATCTCCCTGAATTCGGTTTGTACCGCATTCAACACGCTGGCACCTCGTAATGTAATCATACCATAAGGAGCTGAGCCTCCGAAAGTGATGAACTGCGAAGCATCGCTTAATGTTGCGACAAGATGAAAACTCATGTCGTATACACCTTTACAAGTGGAAGCATCAAGCACTTTGGCCTCACAGTTATAGCCAGACAAATGGAAATCAAGGAAATCCGAATCGTCTGCGATGGAAATGGCGATGATATGTCCTGAATAGTCTAAGCCGCTACAAACGGAAGCATCCTCCAAATCCACGTACAGAGTGTCGCTCGTGGCGGAGAAATGTCCGACAAAATACAATTCAGCGGCATCTTCGGCCTCAATGCTTTCTATGGTGTTTGTATGAACGACAGCGCGAAAGACGGAGTTGAAAACAGGATAGGTTGAGCCCGTGAAGCCGATTTCGAGCTGCGTCCCTTGCATCTTAACGTTCACCTTGTTTTCTAAATAAGCGGAGTATTCCAGCTCCACATAAGTGTTGCTGTCAGCGACAATAGTCACCTCCCAAGCGTCGAAGGCTTTAATCTGCCGGATGTCGGCATTTTCAAGCACAGTCTTCTGCACCAACGTCATATCAACGTCTTTCTTACAGGATGCAAAGCTAAACGCGATGCAAAGGATAAGTAAAGTTTTTATTGCTTTCATGTTTTTTGTCTTTATTGGTGATGATAAGGTTCTCCTTTCAATATGGTAAAAGCTCTATACAACTGCTCGACGAAAACCAGCCGCACCATCTGATGGCTGAAAGTCATAGGCGAGAGTGACAGTTTGGCATTGGCTTTGTCATACACTTCTTGCGCAAAGCCATAGGGGCCTCCAATGATGAAGACTATCCGCTTGGCCCCCGAAGCCATCTGCTTCTCCAAACTGTCGGCAAATCCCATCGAGGTAAATTGCTTGCCGTTTTCGTCCAAAAGGACGACTTGGTCGCCAGGTTGCAGCTGTTGCAGCAGCATGAAGCTCTCAGCTTTCTTCTGTTGTTCCTCGCTGAGGGTCTTGCGGTTGCGGGGGTCGGGGATTTCCTTCATCTCGAACGAGGCGTAATGCCCTATCCTTCCGACATATTTCTTGATGCCGGTGATGAGATAGTCCTCGTCGGTTTTCCCTATGACAAGCAGTAATATCTTCATGATAGGATTTCCTTGGCTTTCTCGCGGTCTTGCCCGAGTTGCGCTTTCAGAGCCTCCAGTCCGTTGAACTTCTCCTCGTCGCGGATACGGTCGATGAAATGGACACGGATGTGTTTGCCATAAAGGTCACCATCGAAGTCAAACAAGTTGACTTCAATGATAGGCTGGTCCTCACCCCGGTCGCCAATGGTGGGTCGGTGTCCTATGTTGGCCATCGCCTTATAGGTCGTTCCGTCGTAATCTACCCGACAAGCATACACGCCACCTTTGATAAGCATATATTCCCTTGGCAATTCGAGGTTGGCCGTGGGGAAACCCATAGTGCGCCCGATTTTGTTGCCCACCACCACTTCAGCGGTGACGGAATAGTTGTAGCCCAGCAGCCGGTTGGCGTTTTTCACGTTACCCACAGCGAGGGCGTTGCGTATCTTGGTGGAGCTTACGGCTATGTTCTCCACATCCTGTGCTTCAACTCTTACTACCTTGAAACCGTATTGCCGCATCATGTCGTTGAGCAGACCGAAGTCGCCCATACGGTTTTTGCCAAAGTGATGGTCGTAACCCACCACAATGTAAGCGGGATGGATGTGGTCGATGATGTAATCTTTGATGAATACCTCAGATGGCGTGCGTGAGAATTCCTTGGTGAAGTTGACGATGACCACATTGTCGATGCCGAACTCCTCGAACTTCTGGAGCTTCTCTTCCGGTGTGCAGAGAAAACGCAAGTTAGAACTGTCGATGTTGAGCACCTGACGCGGATGAGGGTTGAAGGTAACCACAACAGTCTCGCCGCCAACGCCTTGCGCCAGGCTCTTCATCTTGTTGAAGATGGCCTGATGTCCAACATGGACACCATCGAAGGTGCCGATGGTGACTACGGCATTGGGGATGTTGCGGGTTTCTATGATGTTGCGGAATATTTTCATCATTTGAAAAACTGATGGATGATATATTGTGCGATTTGTACAGCATTGGTGGCAGCCCCTTTACGGATGTTGTCGCTGACAATCCAAAGGTTCAGGCCGTTTTCGATACTGTGGTCACGTCGGATGCGGCCCACGAAGACCTCGTCCTTGTCGTAGGCAGTGAGGGCCATAGGATAGAGGTTGGCACTCGGGTCGTCTTGCACCACTACCCCTGGCATTGCCGCCAACAACCTGCGGACCTCTTCGATCTCAAACGGCTTCAAGGTCTCCACATTGACCGATTCACTATGGCCTCCCGTAACCGGCACACGACACACGGTAGCGGTAATGGCAATATTGGGGTCACGCAGAATCTTGCGGGTCTCATTGACCAACTTTTCCTCTTCGGTGGTATAGCCATTGTCGCAGAAGTCGCCCCCGTGAGGCAGCACGTTGCGGTAAATCTGATGCGGATAAGCGGGCTTGGTTGGGACGCATTGAATACGTCCTTCTTCATAATCTAATTGGTTAATCCCCTTCACGCCGCTGCCGCTCACACTTTGGTAGGTTGAAATCACCAGCCGTTTGATGCCATAGGCCTTATGGATGGGTGCCAATGCCATCACCATCTGCATGGTGGAACAATTGGGGTTGGCGATGATATGCGTTTTATCGCTAATCGTGTCAGCATTAATCTCAGCCACCACCAAAGGCACGTCCTTCTCCATGCGCCAAGCCGAGCTGTTGTCGACAACGAAGGTGCCGTTTTCGGCAAAACGCGGGGCGTATTTTCTGGAGGCCGCACCGCCTGCCGAGAAGATAGCGATGTCAGGACGTTTGCCAATGGCCTCGTCCACACTGATTACCTTATGCGTCTTACCTTGAAAAACAATCTCCTTCCCTATCGAGCGTTCCGAAGCGGCAACCATCAGTTCATCAATATGAACCTTCTGTTCGTCAAGAACTTGGAGCATCTTTGAGCCTACCAATCCGGTGGCACCTACCACAGCTATTTTCATTTTTTCTTTAATTAACAAAGTGCAAAAGTAGGAAAATTTCTATTACCCTTGTCGCTCTGCGCAGAACACAGTTAATTCATTCATAACCTTAAGCGTTTCTGAGAAGGGGAAACTCCGCAATGCCACCAATGTTTTTTCCAAATACACGGGCAGCAGATCCTGTGCGATTTCCGTGTTTTCCCCATCGAGAATATCGTCGCGCAACTGGAAAAGGATGCCGAAATTGAGGCCGAAGTCGGCCATCTGACGTATTTGCTCCTCATTGGCATTCACCGAGAAGGCACCGGCCACACAGCAGGAGCGCATTAATAAGGCAGTTTTTCTGGTGATGATGTCGAGATATTTTGTGGGGTTTTCCGACTGCGAGACGCAGTCAGTGACAATGCTTTGCATCAGTTCACCTTCACTCATGGCGGCGGTGGTGCGGAGCATTTCATTGAGGATGTCGGTATCATTGGCGATGAGGAGAATGGCCTTGGACAAAAGATAATCGCCAGAGAGCACCGCTGAGAGGTCGCCAAACTGCATCTTCACAGAGGCCTGTCCTCTGCGCAGGTCGGAGCCATCCACCACATCATCATGGATCAGCGTCGCACTATGCACCATCTCCACGAAGGTAGCAGCACGCAAGGTCTTCTCGTTGACCTCACCCAACAGCTTCGCGGAAAGCAACACCAATATAGGGCGCAAACGCTTGCCTTTCGTGGCACCGACATAATGCATGATGCTGTTCATCGGCTCGGTGTCGGCTTTGAGCGACTTCTCGAAAAAAGCCTCAAACGCTGCCAATTCGGCAGCAATGGGTTTGGTGATATGCTCCATTTCTTTCACGGTGCAAAAATAGGAAAATTTGTAAAGGAACCCAAAAAAAAGGCTGACCGCTTTCGCAGTCAGCCTTTTGCTCGTTATCATTAATTCTGTGGCCTGATTAAAAATTCAGATATACCCCCATTCCAACGCCTTTGGTGGCGGGGCCGAAGCTGAGCGAGACGGTAGGCTTGGAACAATACTCGTTATAAACCTTGTAGGCGTTTTTCTTTTTGCTGCTGCCTGCAATGCAAAATGGGATGGCTGTTAGCGCAAGAGGAACTCCAACTAAAGATCCAACTAGGGTTTGGTTTGAATTATCGGGGCAAAAATACAAATAATTGGCAAAACATGATGACTTTGTCGATAATTTGGTTTCTATTATTCATTTATCATTTCAAGCATTTCCCTTATTCTGGCCACTAATGCCTCACCAACAATTTTTGTCATGGCTTCAGCAGATCCGGTAGTGGCATATTCATCGAACGAATCGTAATAACGCTTCCTGTCGGAAAACTTGATATTGACCGCCGGCAATCCAGCTTTGATGAGTTGCAGATTCATCAATAGTCGGCCTGTGCGGCCATTACCGTCAATGAACGGGTGGATGCTCTCAAAACGGAGATGGAAAAGCGCGACACATTCCACAATATGCATTGTTTTGCGCCAGGTGATGTAATCGTTCAGCAATTCCTCAATCTTCGGCTCGATCAGATAGGGCTGCACGGGATTCGTCAAGGCACCTGCTATGCGCACGTTGACCCTGCGGAAGGTTCCTCTGTCTTCTGGACGGTCGGCCAACACCAAATTGTGAATGCCTTTGATGTCAAATTCGGAAAGTTCCTTGTCTTGTTTTGCCAGTTCCTCCATATATTGAAATGCTTCTTTGTAACCCACGGCTTCCAAATGGTCTTTTAGGGGTTTCTGGTCGATGGTAACGCCTTGAAGCACAAGGGCGGTTTCCTGCAAAGTCAAAGTGTTTCCTTCGATGGCATTGCTGTTGTAAGTATGCTCAACGAGGAAAACCTCTTTTATCGCCTCGACTTCAGCCGGTGTCAATGGACGGCAGGCATCCAACGATTGCTTGAGCGCGTCAACTTGTTCAAGAATTGGCAAGTAAATCTTTTTCATGGTCTTTTTTGCATAAGTTCTTGCGTCTATAGGCTGTGCTGCATCCTCTGGAATCAAATACAGATTACCCTTTCGCTCCACACCCGCAATGCGGCCTTGTTCACACAATGTTCTCACTCTCCTTGAAGAAATGCCCCATTTTGCAGCAGCTTCCGAAACCTTTATATACTTCATATCATTCCGATTTCTTGATTTTCACGCCGCAAATATACCGATATTATTCCGATTTTTGCAATTATAGGAATAAAACTATGGTTTTTCGGATGGTATTGTAAAGTTGTGTCATGACGCGACAACCACGAAAAAAGGCCAACTGCTTTCGCAGTCAGCCTTTTGCTCGTTTTCGATTCTGGATTGCTTCGTTCCTCGCAATGACGCAAAGCGCGTCATACGCGGATTACATCATGCCGTCCATTCCGCCGCCCATGGGCATCGGAGGTGTAGGAGGCGTGGGCTCCTTGTGGTTGCTGATGACGCACTCGGTGGTCAGCAACATGCCAGCGATGGAAGCGGCATTTTCGAGGGCCACTCTCGACACCTTGACGGGGTCGATGACACCTGTTTCGAGGAGGTTCTCGTAGACCTCGGTGCGGGCGTTGAAGCCAAAGTCGTTCTTGCCTTCCTTCACCTTGTTGACAACGACAGAGCCTTCCAGACCGGCGTTCTCAACGATTTGGCGCAGAGGCTCTTCCAGAGCGCGCTTGATGATGGCGATACCCGTGGTCTCGTCCTCATTGTCACCCTTCAGCTTCTCGATACCCTTGATGGCACGGATGAAGCCGACACCACCGCCAGGGATGATACCCTCTTCGATGGCAGCGCGTGTGGCGTTCAAAGCGTCCTCCACGCGGTCTTTCTTTTCCTTCATCTCAACTTCAGAGGCGGCACCCACGTAGATGACTGCCACACCACCGGCCAACTTGGCCAGACGCTCTTGCAGCTTCTCGCGGTCGTAGTCGCTCGTGGTGGTCTTGATCTGGGCTTTAATCTGGGCGGTGCGGCCTTCGATGTCCTTCTTGTCACCATGACCGTTCACGATGGTGGTGTTGTCCTTGTTGATGCTGACCTTGTCGGCCTGACCCAGCATCTGCAGGTTGGCATCCTCCAGCTTGTAGCCCTTCTCTTCACTGATGACGGTGCCACCGGTCAGGATAGCGATGTCTTCCAGCATTTCTTTACGGCGGTCACCGAAGCCAGGAGCCTTGACGGCAGCGACTTTCAGCGAGCCACGCAGACGGTTGACGACCAAGGTAGCCAAGGCCTCGCCGTCGATGTCCTCAGCGATGATGATAAGGGCGCGACCGGTTTGCAGGGTCTTTTCGAGCACGGGCAGCAGGTCCTTCATCACGGAGATCTTCTTGTCGTAGATCAAGATGTAAGGATTCTCGTAGACGGCTTCCATCTTCTCGGTGTTGGTGACGAAGTAAGGCGAGATGTAGCCACGGTCGAACTGCATGCCTTCGACGACGTCGACGTAGGTGTTGATGCCTTTGGCGTCCTCAACGGTGATCACGCCTTCTTGCTTCACCTTGCCCATAGCCTCGGCGATGAGGCCGCCGATGGTGCTGTCGTTGTTGGCCGAAATGGTGGCCACTTGCTTAATCTTCTCGTTGTCGCCGTCGACCTTCACCGACATCTTCTTCAGCGAAGCGACCACAGCGGCCACAGCCTTGTCGATACCGCGCTTCAAGTCAAGCGGGTTGGCACCGGCAGTGACGTTCTTCAGACCCGTGGCCACGATGCTCTGGGCCAAAACGGTGGCGGTGGTGGTACCATCACCAGCGAGGTCGTTGGTCTTGGAAGCCACTTCCTTCACCAACTGGGCGCCCATGTTCTCAACGGGGTCGATGAGTTCGATTTCTTTGGCAACCGTCACACCGTCCTTGGTGATTTGGGGAGCGCCATATGATTTTTCGATGACCACGTTGCGGCCTTTAGGACCGAGGGTCACCTTCACTGCATTGCTCAATGCATCGACGCCTTTCTTCAGGCCGTCGCGTGATTCAATATTGAAAAGAATGTCTTTTGCCATTTTACGTATTGTTTAATTGTTGATTGTTGAATTGTTGTTTTGTAGAGACGCAATGATTGCGTCTCATATAATTATGATTTGCGATTATCGAGACGCATTCAATGCGTCTCATATAATTATGATAATTTGCGATTATCGAGACGCATTCAATGCGTCTCTACAACAGATAATTAGATGATTGCAATCACATCGTTTTCGCGCATGATCATATAGTCTTTGCCATCGAGGTGGAACTCGGTGCCGGCATATTTGCCGTAGATCACTTTGTCACCCTCTTTCAAGGTCATTTGGTTGTCTTTCGTGCCAGGGCCAACGGCGACCACGGTGCCTTGTTGAGGTTTTTCTTTGGCGGTGTCGGGGATGATGATACCGCTTGCTGTTTTCTGTTCGGCTGCTGCGGGCTCAATCACCACGCGGTCGGCCAGAGGTTTGATTGCTAATTTTGCCATGATTATTTTTGTTTAGTTGTTGATTGATTAATCGTTTATTTGAATGCGGGGCTTCGGGACTCGTAACGCGAGACCACAATTGCCTGACGACGGCGCGAGATAGTCAGATTTCGTGCCAAAATGAAAAAGGGGGACAAATGGCAGGTTTTTGTCAGCAAAAGTGACAAAATGGCGTTTTAGGAAATACGGAGTTTTTGTCCTATCCTCAAGACCTTGGTTTCCTTGATATTGTTCAACTGACACAATTTCTTGACGGTGGTGCCATGTCTCTTGGCGATTTTGCTCAACGAGTCACCTTTTTTCACCGTGTAATATTGGGCACTCCCACTGCCGGTGCTGGTGCTCGTGCTGGTGCTGCTGGATACTTTTTTCTTCGGATTGGAGACTGCTGCCGACTGCTGGTCAGTTTGCCCATAGTGCGAACGGATGTTGAAATAGTGCTTTTTCAGCACGAAGGTTTCGTCACGCAAAGTGCCGCGGTCGAAATCGAAGATGCGCTCAGGGTCGAAAGCCTGACCCATATAGCGGGTCTCAAAATGGAGGTGCGGCCCGGTGGAACGTCCCGTAGACCCCCCATAACCGATCAACTCGCCCGCACGGACAATGTCGCCACTTCCGACGACATAACTCGACAGATGTCCATAATAGGTCTCCAATCCGTTGAGGTGGCGGATGACCAACACATTGCCATAGCCCCCTGTCATTTTGGTCGGGAGGGCGGCACGCACCACGCCATCAAAGGCGGCGTACACAGCGTCACCACGGTTCAGTCCGATATCGACACCTTTATGCGGACGTCTTCTCCTATATTTAAAACGCGAGGTCACGTATCCCGGATGGGGAATGCAATAGCCATGTATCGAATCCACCAACAGTAGCGTAACCTCCTCAGGAAGGTCTTTCAGTGCCACGTCGTTATAGGAATGCACCTGCTCGGTCTCCCAATGGTCGTCGACAAGGCTGTCAGGAATCTGTGGCTTGTCGAGGTTGTAATAGAGCCACGTACCATTGTCGAACAGCACCACCTTTTGGAAGCGGTCGCTGGTTTCAAGCGTGTCGATGGGCATAGGGATGTTTTCTGACATTTCCTCACCTTCCTCCTCTTCCTCGCCTTCCTCCTCTTCGCCAGTGACAATCGTGTCGTTCTCAATTGATGGCTGATCCACGACGATAGTGTCGTATTCCAAAAAAGCATCCTTAAGCCATTGGAAAAATCCCTTGTTTTCCTGCGCATGAGTGGTCATGGAAACCAATAGGCAAACGGCAAGGGCGATATACTTTTTCATATTGTTGTCTCTGATTCAAAATTAGCATTAAAGAGCGCAAAGTTACACAAAATTTTCATACCGCAAGGTAAGTTGAGGACAAAAACCAAAATTTGTCATTTTGTCAGTTTGTCCCATTTGGCATAAAGATTGACCTATGGAGGCCGTCAACAAAAATAGAACAAACAAAAATAGGAGAACAAAATTATGTCAAAAATCATTGGTATCGATTTAGGTACAACCAATTCATGCGTGGCTGTGATGGAAGGCAACGAGCCTCAAGTCATCGCCAACAGCGAAGGCCACCGCACCACCCCATCGGTGGTGGCATTCACCGACAACGGCGAGCGTAAGGTCGGAGAGCCTGCCAAACGTCAGGCCATCACCAACCCCCTGCGTACCGTTTATTCCATCAAGCGTTTCATGGGCGAGACCTACGACAAGGTCGGTGCAGAAATGAAACGTGTGCCTTATAAGGTCATGCAAGGCCCCAACAACACGCCTCGTATCGACATCGACGGCAAGCAATACACCCCACAGGAAATCTCTGCCATGGTGCTGCAAAAGATGAAAAAGACCGCTGAGGACTTCCTCGGACAGACCGTCACTGAGGCTGTCATCACCGTGCCGGCTTACTTCAACGACGCCCAGCGTCAAGCCACCAAAGAGGCTGGTGAAATCGCGGGCTTGAAAGTGCGCCGTATCATCAATGAGCCTACCGCCGCTGCTTTGGCCTACGGCTTGGATAAGAAAAAGAACGATGTGAAAGTTGCTGTGTACGACCTTGGCGGCGGCACCTTCGATATCTCCATCCTTGAATTGGGTGATGGCGTGTTTGAGGTGAAGTCCACCAACGGTAACACCCACCTGGGCGGTGACGACTTCGACGAAGTCATCATCAACTGGCTGGCCGAAGAGTTCCAGAAGGACAACGGCATCGACCTGCGTAAGGACCCGATGGCCTTGCAACGTCTGAAGGAAGCAGCTGAAAAGGCAAAGATTGAGTTGAGCTCTTCGAGCGAGACGGAGATCAACCTGCCTTATATCATGCCTGTCAACGGTATCCCGCAGCACTTGGTCCGCACCTTGAGCCGTTCGAAGTTCGAGCAGCTGGCCGACAAACTGATCCACGATACCATCGAGCCTTGCCGTCAAGCCCTGCAAGACGCTGGCTTGACTGTCAACGACATCGACGATGTCATCTTGGTCGGTGGTTCGACCCGTATCCCTGCCATCCAGAACATCGTCCGCGACTTCTTCAAGAAGGAGCCTTCGAAGGGCGTCAACCCCGACGAAGTGGTGGCCATCGGCGCCTCCATCCAGGGCGGCGTTTTGACCGGCGAGGTGAAGGATGTGCTGCTGCTTGACGTGACCCCGTTGAGCCTCGGTATCGAGACCCTCGGTGGCGTGATGACCAAGCTGATCGACGCCAACACCACCATCCCGACCCGCAAGTCGGAGGTTTTCTCGACTGCTGCCGATAATCAGCCCAGCGTTGAAATCCACGTGCTGCAAGGCGAGCGTCCTATGGCCGCACAAAACAAGACCATCGGTCGTTTCATCCTCGACAGCATCCCGCCAGCGCCGCGTGGCATCCCGCAAATCGAAGTCACCTTCGACATCGACTCCAACGGCATCCTGAACGTGAGCGCCAAGGACAAGGCCACGGGCAAGACCCAGAGCATCCGCATCGAAGCCTCGTCGGGCTTGACCGACGCTGAAATCGAGCGCATGAAGAACGAAGCCCAGGCCAACGCCGAAGCCGACAAGAAGGAACGTGAGCGCGTCGACAAGCTGAACCAAGCCGACAGCATCATCTTCCAGACCGAGAAGCAGCTGAAGGAATACGGCGATAAGCTGCCTGCCGACAAGAAGGCAGAGATTGAGGCTGCCCTCGGCAAGCTGAAGACCGCCCACCAGAGCCAGGACATCGCCGGCATCGACGCAGCCATGGCCGAGATGAACGCCATGTGGCAGAAGGCCAGTGAGGAGATGTACAAGAACGCCGGTGCCCAAGGCGGCCCGCAAGGCGGCTTCGACCCGAACAACATGGGCGGCGGCTTCCAAGGCGGCAACCCGAACCAAGGCCCGCAGAACAACGGCGGTGATGATACTGTCACTGACGCGGACTTTGAGGAGGTGAAGTAAGCTATCACTTAAAACACTATCAAAAAAGGTGTAATCCGAAAGGGTTACGCCTTTTTTGTTGTAGTAGCCCATTTAACTCACTGAAAATTTGTATTTTTGAAGTCTAATTGGGTAGGCTCAATGAGAAACGGTTGCAGGAAGTCTTATAAAAAAACGCAAGGCTCAGATCCGCATCTTGGCGAACCGAGCCTCGAAACTCCTTCTGTTTTCAGATGGGCGTGTAAAAATACACATAAAAACGATACATGAAACAAGAAAGTTCAAAAAAAGTCATTTATCAAGACCCGCAGAACAATGGTGGTGACGATACTGTCACTGACGCGGACCTTGAGGAAGTGAAGTAAGCGTTTCACAAATCACTAAGTAGATGTGCAAATTTAGTTTACATAATAGATTGCTGGACGCGCTTTGCGTCACTGCGAGGTACGAAGCAGTCCAGACAATCAGCTTAAACTCTGGATT
>R22__coassemble_341_pt1 | contig 33137 bp, 31 predicted proteins | sample R22__metabat2_low_PE_022 | metagenome-assembled genome bin R22 | reverse complement strand
GTCATAGAGCTGAAATACGACAAGGCCGTCGACACCGCCATCGAGCAAATCAAGCACCGCGAATACCCCGCCAAGGTGGCGCAATATACTGGCAACCTGCTGTTGGTGGGGATTACCTACGACCGCGAGAGCAAACAGCATCGGTGCTGTATTGAGAGGTACAAGTGAGGCTGTTTTATTCTTTTTTTTGTTTTCCGTAGAGACGCAATGCTTGCGTCTCCCAGAGAGGATTATTTCGTGTCTCCCGTTTTCCGCATTTGGCATGAAGGACCCGAAAGGAACAAAGAAATAATCGCCATTCCGGTTATTCTTTAATTTGTCGGGAATTTCCTGCTATATTCCGAAAAAGTCGTATTTTTGCGTTACTTAACGCAAAAAGAACAGCTGGTCCTATGAATGTGTCTACGCTTATAAAACAGTACTTTACATCGTATAGTAATGATGTAACTATAGATGTTTTTGACGAGAAAAACATCTATACTGTCTATCAAAGGGTAATCGAAGCGTTGACACATCACATGAATATTGAGACTACACTGCTACAGGCGTTGAGCTATTGTTTCTATGAGATTCTCGACAATGTGCTTACGCATTCAGGGAAGGAACTTGGCTCTGTTATCTCTCATTACGACTCAGCGGGTCACATGCTGAGCCTGCTTGTGGCCGATGACGGACAAGGCATTCGTTCCTCTTTGGCTGAGAATGAGGATTACTCCATGTTGACTGAGCCTGAGGCATTGGAGATGTGTATTCGAGACTCAGTCACTGACGGCAAGGGGATGGGTTTTGGTCTTTACACCACCTCGCTACTTGCCAAAGATGCCGGTCTGCGGTTCGACATCCGATCTGGCAATTATACAATAAGTTGGAAAGAGGGCAAGTACTTGATCTCTCAAAGTGACGTTTGGCAGGGAACTATTGTCTACCTTCAGTTGCGGACTGATAAGGAAATTGACCCAGGAAAAGTGGTGGCCAACCGCACTAATCCCGCAGAACAATACAATGAACTGTTTTTAAAAGACAACGAATTGGAGGAACTATGGTAACATTTAGTTTTAGAGACTTTGGTGAAAACTTAGGTACACGACAATTAGGATGTCAAGTGCGAGAACTGCTGATGCCTTTGCTTGAAGGGGAGGAACGTGTGGTGCTCGACTTTACTGGTGTGGACGTTGTAAGTAACTCATTCGCTGACGAATGCATAGCTAAATTGCTGCTCACCATGCCGCTTGCTGAACTGAAAGCTCGTACTACTTTCAGAGGGCTCAATCCCTTGGCATCCGAGAGTATGCTTACCGCTCTTAGGCGCCGTCATCTCTCATTGACTCTTATGACCCATTCCGAGAATTGATTCTGTGCCCATGAGGTTGATGACCTTTTTTTGACCTTTTCCGTCATTCTTTCTTCAAATTTGCTTATCTTTGCCAATTCGTATTGGATGAATTAAAAGTATAAACAAATGGATAACAGACTATTAAACAATGATTTGCCCTATTTGGTGGCCGATATGAGTCAGGCTGCTTGGGGACGCAAGGAGATTGAAGTATCAGAACACGAAATGCCCGGCCTGATGTCGCTACGCAAAAAATACGGCGAGACAAAACCGCTGCGTGGTGCCAAAATCATGGGTTCGCTCCACATGACCATCCAGACGGCCTGCCTCATCGAGACGCTCGTCGAACTCGGTGCCAAGGTGCGCTGGTGCAGCTGCAATATCTATTCTACCCAGGACCATGCTGCCGCAGCCATCGCCGAGACGGGTACCGCCGTCTTCGCATGGAAAGGCGAGACCCTTGAAGACTACTGGTGGTGCACCAAACGTGCCATCACCTTCCCCGATGGCACGGGACCAGACCTCATCGTTGACGACGGCGGCGATGCCACTTTGCTCATACACAAAGGCTATGCCTGTGAAAACGACCCGAAACTGTTGGATGCCCCCACAGGCAGTGCCGAAGAGGCTGCCCTGATGAGCGTTATCAAGGCCACTTATAAGGAAAATCCCACCTTCTGGCATACCGTAGTGGCAGGCTGGAAAGGTGTCTCTGAAGAGACCACCACAGGCGTGCACCGTCTCTACCAAATGCACGACCGCGGCGAATTGCTGGTGCCAGCCATCAACGTGAACGACTCGGTGACCAAGTCGAAATTCGACAACCTCTACGGCTGCCGCGAGTCGCTGGCCGACGGCATCAAGCGCGCCACCGACGTGATGATTGCCGGTAAGGTTGTAGTCGTGTGCGGCTATGGTGAAGTGGGCAAGGGCTGCTCTCACTCCATGAAGAGCTATGGCGCACGCGTCCTTGTCACCGAGATTGACCCCATCTGCGCCCTGCAAGCCGCTATGGAAGGCTTCGAGGTGACCACGATGGAAGAGGCCGTCAAGGAAGGCAATATCTTTGTCACGACGACAGGCAACTGCGATGTCATCACGCTGGAACACATTCTCCAAATGAAGGATCAGGCCATTGTGTGCAACATCGGTCACTTCGACAACGAAATACAAGTGGACCGCCTCGAAAAGACGGAACACCTGAAGGAGAAAATCAATATCAAGCCACAGGTCGACAAGTACGTCTTCGACGACGGCCATTGCATCTTCCTGCTGGCCTCGGGCCGACTGGTCAACTTGGGCTGCGCCACAGGTCATGCCAGCTTCGTGATGAGTAACTCGTTCACCAACCAGACACTTGCCCAGATGGACCTCTGGGAGAAACGCGGCAAGTATGAGGTGGGTGTGTATTGCCTGCCCAAGTATTTGGACGAGGAGGTAGCCCGTCTGCACTTAGAGAAGATTGGCGTGAAACTGACCAAGCTGACGCAGAAGCAGGCTGACTATATCGGTGTGCCTGTCGAAGGACCCTACAAGTCAGACATCTACCGCTATTGATTTGCCGCCATGAAAATTGCGGTAAATACGCGCTTGCTGCTGAAAGGCAGGCTGGAAGGCATCGGATGGGTGGCCTATGAAACCTTGCGCCGCATGGTGAAAGACCACCCCGAGGTGGAGTTTTATTTCCTCTTCGACCGTAAGCCCGACCCGCAGTTTCTGTTTGCCGACAACGTGAAACCCGTGGTGTTGTTCCCACAGGCCAGACATCCTTTTCTGTTCATCTGGTTCTTCGAGTTTTCGGTCAAGAAGGCCTTGAAGAAAATCCGCCCCGACCTGTTCTTTTCACCCGACGGCTATCTGAGTCTTCGTTCCGATGTGCCGCAAGTGGCTCAGTTCCATGACCTTAATTTTGAGCATTTCCCGAAGGATATGCCGAAAATCCATCTTTGGCACTATAAGACGTTCTTTCCGAGATTTGCTCGCAAAGCCAAACGCATTGTGACGGTTTCGGAATTCTCAAAGCAAGATATTGTGGACTGCTATGCCATCGACCCGTCGAAGATTGATGTGGCCTATAACGGTGTGAACGAGAAGTTTGAGCCGATTTCAATGGAAGAACAGAACGCCATCAGGGAACATTATACGCAAGGGAACCCCTATTTCATGTTTGTCGGTTCGCTGCATCCGCGTAAGAACCTGGCGCGTCTGTTTACGGCCTTCGACTTGTTCAAGAGCCAGACTCCTTCTGATGTCAAGCTGCTGATTGTAGGGGAGAAGCGCTGGTGGTCTGAGCCGATAGAACAAGCTTACAGCCAGATGCGGTTTAAGGACGAAGTGGTCTTTGCCGGTCGGTTGAGTGCCGAGGATTTGCACAAGGTGACGGCAGCAGCGTTGGCATCGGTTTATGTGTCTTATTTTGAGGGTTTTGGCATCCCGATTTTGGAAGCTTTCCGGTGCGATACGCCCGTCATTACTTCTAACGTGACCTCAATGCCTGAGGTGGCTGGCGATGCGGCTCTGCTCATCAACCCCTTCAGCGAGGCCTCGATTGCCGAAGGCATGATGGAAATTCTTGACGAGAATGTGAGGAAGACGTTGATAGAGAAGGGTAGGGAACGGGTCAAAGATTTCTCTTGGGACAGAGCGGCCGACGCAATTTGGAGTTGTTTAATGAAAGCAATAAAAAAAGAATAACTATGGAAGAAATCATCATGTATCCTGGTGAAGCCAGGCGAGATGCCGTGAATTGGAAAGCGGTACAAGGTCAACATATTACAGCTGTGAGACGCAATATATTGGTGCTCGGCTCGGGCGGTCGCGAACACGCTTTGGCGTGGAAACTGGCACAAAGCGAAGGGGCGCATGTCTTTATCGCCCCTGGTAATGCCGGAACGGCACAAGTGGGTACGAATGTTAATATAAAACCCTCTGATTTTGAAGCGGTAAAAGATTTCTGCATAAAGCAAGAGATTCATCTTGTTGTGGTTGGTCCCGAGCAGCCTTTAGTGGACGGTATCGTTGACTTCTTCAAGCAGGATGCAGCTTTGCAAGGGGTGAAAATCATAGGCCCCGATAAACGCGGCGCCCAACTGGAGGGCAGCAAGGCCTTCGCCAAAGACTTTATGGAGAAATATGGTGTGCCGACGGCAAAATGCTATAAGGTCAGCAAGCAAAACCTTGACGAGGGACTGAAATTTCTTGAAGGAATGAAAGCTCCTTATGTCTTGAAGGCTGATGGTTTGGCTGCTGGTAAAGGTGTGTTGATTATCAATGATTTGCAAGAAGCAAAAACCGAATTAGGCAACATGCTTGACGGCAAGTTTGGTGCTGCTTCGGCTACTGTTGTCATCGAGGAGTTCCTGAAAGGCATCGAGGTGTCGGTCTTTGTTTTGACCGATGGCGAGCATTACGTGCTGTTGCCCGAGGCCAAGGATTACAAACGCATCGGCGATGGCGACCAGGGATTGAATACGGGCGGCATGGGTGCCGTCTCGCCTGTTCCGTTCTGCACGCCTGACTTCCTGAACAGGGTGGAGGAACGCATCGTGAAGCCTACATTGAAAGGCTTGAAAGCCGTGGGCATCGACTATAAAGGTTTCATTTTCTTGGGCTTGATGAACGACGGAGGCAACCCCTACGTCATCGAATACAACGTCCGCATGGGCGACCCCGAGACCGAAGCCGTGATGACCCGCATAGACGGCGACTTTGCTGCCTTGCTTGAGGCTTGTGCTGAAGGCCGTTTGGACAAAGCCGATTATAAAAAGAGTGAAAAGACAGCGGTCACGGTGATGATGGTGTCTGGTGGCTATCCTGAAGCTTACGAGAAAGGCAAGAAAATGAGCGGACTGGAAAGCTTGAGGGAGGTTGTTGCTTTTCACGCTGGTACAGCGCTCAATGCTGATAACGAGGTGGTCACGGCTGGTGGCCGTGTTATCGCGGTGACGGCGCACGGTGCATCGATAGAAGAAGCGCGTGGCATCGTTTATCGTGAGGTGGAAAAAATCCATTTCGAGGGATCCAACTATCGTCATGATATAGGACTTGATTTAATGCGAATGTTATGATAAAGTTCTTTCGACAGAGCTATGCCGTTCAGTATGCGATAATTGCACTGATGGCCATTGCCTTTTGGCTGCCTTCGTTCATCGTGGGCAAGGTGCCTGTCGACCAAAGTTCACCTGCAACGCCATTGTTTAATGCCGTTGAACACATGCTCCGTTTCTCGCCTTACGCCAAATTGGTGTTTGCTTTCCTGCTGATGTTGGTCGAGGTCTTGTTGATTAATGCGATATTGGCTGAAAATCAGATTATTGGCAAGGTCAGTATGATGGGCAGTTTTGTCTTTGTCATCCTGATGAACCTTACAAGGACGCAAGTCAACTTTTATCCTTTTGCTTTGGCAATGATCTTTATCTTGTTGGCTATGCGCGAGTTGTTCAAGGTCTATCAGAGCCATAAACCTGAACTGAACCTGCTGAAATGCGGCATCTTTATGGCGTTTGCCTCCATGTGCTATTTCATGTCGTTTATCTTGCTATTGTGGGTGCTGGTGGTTTTGCCTATTTTGAAAAAGGGCTCGCTGCGCTTGGAGCTGATTCCCTTAACCGGCTTTTTGCTCACCTATTTCCTTTATTTCAGTTGGGTGTACCTCTTTGGTGACTTCCTCCCGCTGATGGAAGGCTATGGCGATGTGTTTATGGACATGAATCTTTCGGTGGACGGGTTTAACTTGAAGTCTGTCCTTTTGTTAGCATTTATCGTTGTGTCGGCTGTTTTGCTGTTTCTCAGCAGCGGAAACTCCAATTTTGAGAAAACGGTGGCGGTGCGTTCCAAGATGACGGCAAGTGTGATTATGTCCGTCTTTGCCCTCTTCCTCCTGTTAACGGGAGAAAACATCTTGCTGAATGCATTGTTTTTCCTGGTGTTGACCATCATTTTCGCCTACGAGTTCTCCTATATCAATAATACCTCGTGGGCTGATCTCTTCCTGACGGTGTTTCTCTTGTTGGTTCTTGCCAATCATTATTACTTCAAACTCCTGTGAGACATGGCGTTGCTGGCACAATATAGTGACGTGGTTGAAGCGGGTTGCGATGAGGCCGGACGCGGTTGTTTGGCGGGGCCAGTGGTGGCGGCTGCCGTTATCCTCAGGAAGGGCACGGATTATGCGGAACTGAATGATTCCAAGCAGCTGACTGAGAAAAAACGGATGCAGCTGCGCGAATTGGTCATCAATGAGGCTGTGAGCTATGGTATAGGAATTGTTACAGCAGAAGAGATTGATAAAATCAATATCCTGAACGCTTCTTTTCTTGCCATGCACAGGGCTTTGGATCAACTATTGATTCAGCCGGAGCTGTTGCTGATTGACGGCAACCGTTTCAACCCCTACAAGCAGGTGAAACATGTCTGTATCGTAGGAGGCGATGCCAAATACCAGTCGATAGCTGCGGCTTCCATCTTGGCCAAGACCACAAGAGATTTGATGATGGAACAATATGGAGAGCAATATCCCGTTTACAATTGGAAAAAGAACAAGGGCTATCCGACGCTGGAACATAAACAGGCCATTGCTGACCACGGCACCACGCCGCTCCACAGGATGACTTTTAATATGGCGATTCAGTTGAAGTTAGATATTTAGTGATGTTGGATAATATAAAGATTGTGAAGCAGATAAAGATATTCATAGTATTGTTGTTATTGCCGATGGCCTTCGGCTTGAGGGCACAGGACTTTTCGCCTGAAACCTATTGGCAAGATGTAGATTTCAACGATACCACTTTGATGGCTTCAAAGCTGTTGTCGGACAAAATGACCGATTTCCTTTATCAATACGCTTGTTGCGATGAAAAGTCTTTCGACAGCCTCTCCATTGCCGGCACGGGCTTTATTCTTGGGAAAGCCAAATCCAATATGAGGATGTATGAGTATGTCATTGGTTTCTTGCTCAATGGATATAGCACAATGGGAAAATCACAAGTGGTTGATTATCTTTTGAGTTACCCTATGTTATTAGAAGGAGAGATCTCGATGGAAGAAGGCTTGCGCCTTGATTCAATAACAGAACCCTACCAGAAGGTGAAAGTGGGAGCAAAAGCCCCTGATGTTGTGGGAATTACTGTTGACGGTAAGCCTTATCACCTATATGAATCGGATGCTGATAATATCCTCGCTGTCTTTTGGTCGACTGACTGCGAATATTGCCATGAATTTCTGAAAGACATCCGTAAGAGTCTGAATTTGAAATCTGAGTATGAGCTGGTGACATTTGCTTTGGCTGACAATCAGGAAGAAGTTTCGCTGACGCTGAAGAAATTGCGTGTGCAGGGTTACCATTTCTATGATGCCTTGCGTTGGGAAAGCAAGCCCTTTTTGGACTATCATGTCACTTCGACACCGACCGTTTTCTTGTTGGACAAGGAGAAAAACATTGTCTGCAAGCCGTACGATTGGTATGAATTGAAATTTTATATAGATAATAATAAGTAATGATATAATGTTATGAAATTGAAACTATGTTTTCTTTTGGCCTTTGTTGCTTTGACTTCGGGTCGTGATTTTGCACAGGATGCCGAAGACCGTTGGGTGGATTCAGTGTATAACAGTCTGACCCTCGAACAACGTGTGGCCCAATTGATTTGTGCGCGCGCCAACCAGCCCGATGATCCGTTCTATGAAAAAGTTGGCAAGTACATCAAGCAGTATAATATTGGAGGTGTGTGTTTCTTCCGTGCCGAAGCCGAGGCCCAGGTGAAACAGACCAACGACTGGCAGGCGATGGCCCAAACACCGCTTATGGTCGCCATTGATGCGGAATGGGGCCTGGCTATGCGGGTGAAAAACACCATCGCCTATCCTTACCAGATGACGTTGGGTGCCGTGAATGATGATGAGTTGATTTACAGGATGGGACAGCAGATTGCGGAACAATGCTTGCGTATGGGCATCCATGTTAACTTTGCTCCTGTGGTGGACGTCAATTCCAATCCGGCGAATCCCATCATTGGGATGCGGAGTTTTGGCGAGAATCCGTCGAAAGTGGGCGAGAAGGGTACGTCCTATGCACTTGGTATGCAGAGCAAAGGCTTGATAACGAGTATGAAACATTTTCCTGGCCACGGCAATACGGCTACAGATTCGCATATGACATTGCCTACTGTGACCCGTACCTTGGACGAGGTGCGCGACATCGAGCTCGCGCCCTTCCGTCATCTGATTGCCAATGGCGTGAACGGCGCAATGGTGGGTCACTTGTATTTCCCTGCCATTGAGAAGGTTAAAAATACTTCGTCGTCGCTGTCGTATGGCGTTGTCACAGAGCTGCTTAAAGACACTATGGGCTTTGAAGGGCTGATTTTCACCGATGGCCTTGACATGAAGGGCGTTTCGGAAAAGGTGCGACAAGACAGTGTACCCTATGTTTCGTTCATGGCAGGTAACGATGTGCTGATTCTGCCCACTGACGTGCCTTTTGCCATATGTACCATCAAAGCGGCGGCGGAACGCGACCCCGTGGCGGCGCAGCGTGTCGAGGAGAGCTGCAAGAAGATTCTCCGTTATAAGTATCGCGTGGGCCTGAACCATTACAAACCCGCTGCGACTGCAAATTTGATGACCGACCTTAAAAAGCAGGAATACAAAGACCTGCGCCAGCAGCTGTTTGCAGAAGCGGTGACCATGCTGCGCAATGACGATGTGATTCCGTTGGATAAAAACAAGAAAATTGCCGTTGTGACCATCGGCAACACCAAAAACGATGTGTATAATGGCCTTGTTGACAATGGCTTGAACATTAAGTCGTTTGTGGTGACCAAAGAGAATATGGCTTCAAAGTCAGCTGAATGGCTGAAAACCTTGGAGGATTATGATTTGGTGGTGCTCAGCATAGAGAAAACGACTATGTTTGCCAATAAGAACTATGGTATCAATGATGAGACGGTCAAGTTCTTCAACCGGCTTGTCGCGCAAAACGACGTGATTCTTAATCTGTTTGCCTGCCCCTATGCTTTGGATTTGCTTCGTATCAACAATAGCGTGAAGGGCTTGCTGATTGGCTATCAGGACGAGGTGCCTGCCGTGAACGCCATTGTGAAGGTTCTTCTGGGCGAGGCAACGGCGAATGGAACGTTGCCTGTCTCAACCGCTAAGTTCAACTGTGGTGACGGCATTGTGGCCTTGATGCCTGCGAGAAACAGCAACGTGTCGCCTGCCAATGTGAAGCCGGCAACAGTGTCGCCTGCTGGTAATGAGCCAGTTGTGCAAATGGTAGCAACATCCATGAAGGAGAGGTATGCCTGCAGTTTGGATTCGGTGGCGCGTTTGGGTATCCAGAAAGGCTGTTACCCGGGTTGCCAGATTGTGGTGATGAAAGCCGGGAAGATGGTCTATGACAAATGTTTCGGGAATTTCACCTATGGAGGCGGTCATGTTGTGAAACCTGACGATTTGTATGACATCGCCTCATGCACATAGATATTCGCTTCGACATTGGCCGTCATGAAGTTATATGACGACGGCCTGATTGACCTCAACAAAACTCTCGCCGATTTCTTCCCGTATCTGAAAGACAATGCGCACGGCAAACTGAAACTTATCGAACTGATGACCCATCAGGCGGGTTTGAAAGCCTGGGTGCCTTTCTATACGACTACCGTAGATAAAAACGGTCCCATGGACGCTTTTTATTCTGATGTTATTGACGAGGTTCATACCGTTCGCGTGGCCGAAAACCTGTATCTTGTCAATGGCTATGAGGACCGTATTTTCGATTCGGTCTCCAGAACTGCCTTGGGAAAGAAAAAGTATCTGTATAGCGATATGGGGTTTTATTATATTCCCAGAATTGTTAAGCAATTGACCAACAAGAATATAGAAGATTATTTGAGTGAAAAGTTCTATTATCCCATGAACTTGTCGCATATCTGCTACAAACCCTTGAATCACTTCACGAGGGAACAGATTGCGCCGACGGAGAACGACACCGTCTTCCGCAAGCAGTTGATTTGGGGCGATGTGCACGACCAGGCAGCGGCCATGTTCGGTGGGGTGGCGGGTCACGCGGGACTGTTTTCCAATGCCCATGACCTCGCGGCTATCATGCAGATGCTCTTGGATGAGGGCGTTTATAACGGCAAGCGCTATTTGAAGCCAGAGACGGTGCGTTACTTCACTTCGGCTCCTTATGCCTCCAGCAACGACAACCGTCGGGGCATTGGTTTCGACAAGCTGCCTATTGGCAAGAAAGGCTCGTGCACGGCTTCAAAATCAGGCTCGATGAAGGGATATGGTCACACGGGCTTCACGGGAACTTTCGTCTGGGCCGACCCTGCAAACAAAACAGTGATCGTCTTCCTCTCAAACCGTGTCTATCCCGACGCGGAACCGAACAAGCTGGTGAAGAGCGGCATCCGCTCAGTATTGCACGACATCGTTTATCAGGCGTATCCGGTGGAGTGAAATAAATTTTCTTCATTTTCTTTGTTTCAAGAAAAAAAAGACTATATTTGCAGCGATTATTAAAAGAACAAACAAATAAAACACAATAAAATCAGATTAAATAAGCAGAAATAATTCAGTAAATCACAATAATTGACATAATTGCGTTTTCGCTTTTCTTAAGTAGTTCGAAACCTAGACAATTTCAAACTTAGCTGTAAAAGAAAGGAGAAACGCTCATGGTATCATACCGTGGGCTTTCTTGTTACAGCTAAGGGTAGTCTAGGACCTCGAACTAAGGCAATGAAGTTCGCGGTTCTTTTTTTATTATCGGAGAAGAAAAACCAATCAAAAATGGATTACAAACAAAATACCTAAATTAATTACTATGAACAAGTTATTCAAAATCGGAATGACGGTCGTTGCCGTCCTCATGCTTGCTTCTTGCGGCAGCAAGAAAGATGTAGTAGTAGAATCAAAAATCGAAAAACAAAAAAATCTCGAAGGTGAGAGAGTGTATGTGGAAACGACTAAACTCTATGGCACCGAGATGGTCGAAACCTTAAATGAAGACGGCACCAAGATGGTAAAAGTGCCTTACAAGTGGTTCGCAGGCATCGGAGAAGCTAACAACAAGCAGATAGCCATCGAAATGGCTGAGCTTGAAGCTCGTGCAACTATTTCACGTATTATTGAAAATGCCGTGCTGGTACAATCAGAACGTGGTGCTGTGGTCAACAATGGCGATGTGCAAAAGGCTCTTACCTCGCATTGGAAACAAATAAGTTCAACTATCCAGAATGCCTGTGAACCGATTGGAGACACCAGAGTCGAATACAGCAATGCCAAAGGAATGTATATTGTAACCAGCAAAGTGGGTATTCGTGGTGACCGTTTTCAGCAATTGCTAAATTCAGCAGGTAGCTTTAAGCCGTCAAGTCTTACAGGAGAAGACCTACAAAAGTTCATCGAAACGAACCAAGCCATCATGGAAGCCGCTAAAGGCAATTGATTATGAATAGAATTACGGCAATAGCATTGTTGTTTCTTGCATCCTTATCTTTAATGGCACAGGATTATCCATCGGAATGGGTGTTGTTTACTTCTGACGGTTATTTCCACGATATTGAGAGCGGGCAAGTTAACCAGAAAGTTACAGAAGCAAACCTAAAAAACTATCTATTGGATCTGGCCAGAGCCAATCTTTCAAAACAAATCGAAGTCAGGGTTGAAGAGGTGAGTAGTATTGACAAGAATGTGGTAAATGGGATGTCTGATATTCGTTACACATCCCAAAGTCACTTCACCACCAACTTGGATATTAGACTATCCGAAACTCGTAGCTTCACGGATAACCAGTCGGGAATAGTGTATGTCATTGCCTACATTAATAAAAAAGAAGCATGCATTTATTACAGAAATGAACTTCAAAAAGTGCTCAGCAAAGTGGATCAAGCTCTTGTAGTGGCTAATAACTATACCAATACAGGGTTCAAAGCCAAGGCTAAGGAAGAGTTGCAAGGGGCACTGTTGTTTTTCGAACAGGCTGATGAGCTGTTTTTTTGGTTTAATGTTTTCGGTATGGACAAAAACCAGATAAATCAATATCTTAATGAATTGCATCAAAGGGAACTGACAGTGAAGACCGAACTTTCAGAATTGGAGCATGGGACTGTCTATTGCGTGGTATGTACCGCTGACAATTTCGGAACAGTATACAACGATCTCGAAAACGAACTGAAAGGCCAGCTTTCTCAAACTGGATGTAGTTTTACCGATATTATAGAAAAGGCCGACTTTGTCATACATGTGGAAGCCTCAGCTCGTGAATACAATGTAATAAACAGTAACAAAAACACATTTTATTTCGCCTTTGTTGATGCTGCCATATCTGTTGACAAGAACGCTACAGGACAGCGAATATTTGAGGATGTAATTTCCGTGAAAGGTTCACACACACTTGGCTATAAGGAAGCAGCACATAATGCTTATCAGATTGTAAGCAAAAACATTATTCAATTATTAAAAGAAAGCATTAAATATTAAATAGTTAAGAATATGAAAAAGTTATTATCATTATCATTAGTACTGATGTTGGCTTTCTCTGTATCAGCACAACAAGTCATCAGAATTGCAATTATTGAAACTCAAGACGAAGAAAACAAAGTGTCAGCCGCCATTGAGTCTATGGTGCGCAGTAACTTGACTAAAGTGATTTCTGGTTCACCTGGATATGAAGGTTATGACCGGGTGAGCATTTCAGAAATCATGGATGAACATGATTTTGAAAGGACAGGTATGGTTGATGATGAACAAATTAAGCGCTTGGGTGCACTTGCCGGTGCAGATTTCTTACTTGTTTCTCAGGTTTATATGTTTAATGAAACAACCCTTTTTGTCGATGCGAAACTTCTTGATGTGGAGACTGCAAAAACTGAAAGATCGGAAAACCGTTTGATGAGTATGACCCCACAAGACATTCAAAGTGGTTGTGAGATATTAGCATACAGACTGTTGGGGATTCCGTTGCCATCTTATCTGGCCTCCAATGATGAGGAAGCATTGGATGCCAAGAAGCCTGCCTTAAAAAAGAAGAACGGCAAATCTGTACCAGAAACCCCAAAAGACTCCGATTATATGCCTTTGTCGGTGCCGGGTGTTAATACCATGACCAAAATAGGAGATATAAAAATTTTTCCTGATGGAACACGTGGTGTGGTGTTCTATTATGATGTCTTGCAAAAGAAATTTTTGGCGGTATCCCTTGAAGAATGTGAAGAGGTTTGGGACAAAACGAAACGTGTTGAGGATATTTCTAGTTTGGAAAATATTCAGGGTGACGAAAAAATTATTGATTGTGAGAAAGGAGCAACATTGACACAAACTATTATCTATACATTGGGCAGTAACGCAGGTGCTGCCTATTGGTGTAGTAAACTTGGTGATGGATGGTATCTGCCGAGTTGTGGTGAATTGTACACCCTCATGCAAGTGGTGAACCAAAAGAATTCTATTGTGGCGCGGAAGTTGAAGGATTCAGGAGGTGGGAGTCTGTCTGGCTGGTATTGGACGAGTACAGAACACGACAAGAAAGAGGCTTTTAATGTGCATAATGGAGGAAGAATTTCGACGGAAAAAAAGAACGAAAAAACTAAAGTAAGAGCTATCAGATCCTTTACAGAATAACACAATACACGTTGGGCTATGAATTTCAAGTATTTGACTATAGTTTTTTTCATTATTGCAATTAGTGCTGAAGCCCAAAACGACTATCCCACCTTTGAGGATTACATAAAGGCAAATAGTCAGAACTTTAATCAGTATCAAAAGCAGAAAGAGAACGACTTTAATGCTTTCCGTCGGCAAGCCAACGCACAGTTTGCTGCAAAAATGGCTGAGGCGTGGCATCTTTTCGACATGGAGCCACCTGAGGAAGATACCACCCTTCCTGATCCAGTCAAACCATTGGTAAGCAGCAATGAACCTATTATACCGCCAACGCGTATCAAACCTGGCATCACAATTGCCCCGATCCCTTTTGACCCCCCTAAGCCTCAGCATAGGCCAATACCTACAATGCCTGAGCCAATCAAACATAGCGAGAATATGCTTGATTTCAGCTTTTACAATACACCTTGTAAGGTGCATTTTGACAATAGTTTAAGATTCAAATTAAACAAGATTGACGAAAAGAGTGTTGCTGCGGTATGGCAACAGCTTTCGGGTGAAGCTAGTGATGAACTTATAGCCGATTGCATTCATCTTATTAACGAAATGCAACTTTGTGATTGGGCAGCCGTGTGTCTATTCAAAATACTCAGCGACTCATGTTTTGGCGCGGGCAGCAATGAAGCAGTACTCATGCAGATGTATCTGCTTTCACAAACTGGCTACAAGGCGCGTATTGGGCGTGCGTCAGATAGATTGTTGGTACTCATCCCATTTGATGGTATTATTTATGGACAATCATATTACATAAGTAATGGAGAATCCTATTATGACATAAACAATGATATATCGATAAAAGAATGCTTTGTTTTTCATGAAGCTTTTCCAAACGAGAGGGTCGTCTCGCTTAGACCATCTCTTCCAGTCCTGTCGGAAGACAATGTTGAGATTAGAACTTTTACGGCAAAGAAGTTTCCGGAACTATCGGTGAAAGTTAGTCTGAACAAAAACTTGATAAGTTTTATGAATGATTATCCACGTTGTAGGCATGATAACTATGTTTATGCAAGCCTTAGCAAATGCACAAAGGAGATGATTTATCCTGTGTTCCGCAAGGCCATTGAAGGGAAGGACCTTGATGAGGCGGCCAATATGTTACTTAACTTTATGCATACGGCTTTCGATTATATGTCTGACCTTCAACAGTTTGAATGTGAACGTTCTTTCTTTGGAGATGAATCTTTTTGGTTCCCATACAACGATTGCGAAGATCGTGCCATTCTTTACTGCATTTTGGTTCGTGAACTTTTGGGTCTAGATGTGCTGCTATTAAAATTTCCTGGTCACATAGCCACAGCAATCGCTCTTCCTATGGAACATCGTGGGAACTACATTGAACTAAATGGTAGTAATTATCTATTTTGCGACCCTACTTTTATCGGATCTAACATAGGAGAAATGCCTAAGCAATATAGAAATACAGAACCAAATATAATAGTTGTCAAGTAATTCAAGGTTCACAAATCGAGGTGTATCCGTATGGGAAGCAGGCAGTCTTTCATTAAATGGTAATATGGAAGTGCTGAAATGGGCAAATCCAAGAACAGTAAAGGTTTTTCAGTTTCAGTCCTAGATTCCGAATCCATTAATTCTCCCTGAAGTTCTTAGGGAAACGACTCCACATGGAGTATGATTTACCTTGTTGATTGACAAAGCTCTGCCACATCTTCTCAGGCGGGGTCTTAAGGAATTGTTCTGTGGTGATGTTGCCGATGAGCCATGAGTTGCGTACCAATTCGCCGACCAGCTGCCCGGCATCCCATCCTGAATAGCCCAGGTAGAAACGGGTGTTGTCTTCATTGGCTATTCCTGTGGCTATCATTGTTTTGAGTGTCTCTGCATCGCCGCCCCAATACAAGCCATCGATGATGGGAGCGGCATCAGGAATCATGTCACCTAGCGTATGGATGAAGAACAACTGGCTGTCGGCCACGGGACCGCCAAGATAGACGGGCGCATCGAAATCGGGGAAATCGTCAACGATGTGGCTCACATTGGCATTGAGCTTTTTGTTGATGATGACCCCAAACGACCCTTCGGTCTCTGAATGGTCAACGAGCAGGACAACCGACCTCCCAAAGTGGAAATCGTTCATTAAAGGCTCTGAAATCAGGATGTTACCCATCTTCGGATCCAACGAATTGCTGTGTATTTTGAATAGTTTTTCCCAATCCATACGGCAAAATTAGACTTTTTGCGTGATATTCAAGGCATATTTCGTAATTTTGTCGCATAAAAATCGGAGTTGTTTTGAAACGGACAGACAATCAATCCAAGTTTGACACCCTGCGCGATACGTTTTCCACTTTTACCTTTGAACGTCAGACGGTGAAGTTGGAAAACGGCGTATTGTCGTTGGCCTTCGACTTTTCTCTTGACGGCCGCTATCATTTTCAACCGACCTTAGAAATCCCCGCTCGTGCTTTTTTCAGTTGGGATGCTATTCCCGCTAATCAGTTGGAGGCATTGGCTTTTCAGATTGGTATGACGGAATTGGTCAGCTACTGGAAAATCGCTTGCCCGAAAAGGGTGGTGGTGAAGCCCTTTGCCCTCACAACTTCGCAGATTGCCTTTTGGAAGAAACTGTATTATAATGGCTTGGGAGAATTCCTGTATCTGAACAGCATAATGGTGTCGGAATCGGATTTAATGGCCTTGGAGTCGCAAGGGGAGAAGCCTTTTCATAGAGTGGAAATCCCTTTGAAAGAAATGACGCTGGTGCCCGTCGGAGGCGGCAAGGACTCTGTGGTCACTTTGGAGTGCCTGCGGAATGAGATGCCTTTGATACCGTTAATTGTGAACCCGCGAGGCGCTACGTTGAATTGTGTGAAAACGGCTGGCTTTAGGGAAAACGACTTTATCGTCATCAAGCGCACCCTCGACCCGACCATGCTGAAACTCAATGCAGAAGGCTATCTGAACGGCCATACGCCTTTTTCAGCCCTGCTGGCTTTCATCAGCATTTTGGTGGCTTTTGGCAGTGGGGCGCGCTATATCGCCTTGTCAAACGAGAACAGTGCGAATGAATCGACTGTGCCTGGCACGAACATCAACCACCAATACAGCAAGTCCATCGAGTTTGAAAGTGACTTCAGGAACTATGTGGCTGAGCATCTCAATCCTGAAGTGCAGTATTTCAGTTTCTTACGTCCTTTGAGTGAGTTGCAGATTGCCAGTTTGTTTGCCCGGTATGAAGCCTATCATCCTGTGTTCCGCAGCTGCAATGTGGGCAGCAAGACCGACTCGTGGTGTGGCCATTGCCCCAAGTGCCTCTTTACCTGGATTGTCCTGTCGCCCTTCCTCACACGCGGACAACTGACGGCCATTTTCGGCAAAGACCTGATGGCTGACGCTTCGTTGCAACCCGTTTTGGATGAGCTGAATGGAACGGCGGCTATCAAGCCTTTTGAATGTGTAGGAACGGTGGAAGAGGTGCAGGCCTGTTTGAAAGCGACGCAGAATAACATGTTGGAAGTGGACGAAATCCTCCATCGTTTCAATACCAACCACTTCCTTCCCGAAAGATTTGAACAAATCCTAAAATCAAACCTCCATGTTTGACTTGATATTGAATCGTTTGAGCGGCAAGCGCATCCTTATCCTTGGTTTCGGTCGCGAGGGCAGGTCGACTTTGCATTTTCTGAACAAGTACTTGCCGGATGCAGCTGTAGCGGTAGCAGACAAAAACCCGATGGAAGGTGTGACCCATTCAGGAGAACGCTATCTTGAAGCGATGTACGATTACGACATCGTCATCAAGACCCCGGGCATTTCATTGAAGGGCTTTGACACGAAAGGGGTGGAGATTACCTCGCAGACGGACTTGTTTCTCGACCAATTCCACAGTCAAACGATTGGCATTACGGGCACCAAAGGCAAAAGTACGACTACAAGCCTGGTTTACCATCTTTTGAAATCATCGGGACGTGACGCTGTTCTTACGGGTAACATAGGGATTCCTTGTTTCGACATTATAGAGGATATCCAGCCAGAAAGCATCGTGGTGTATGAACTTTCAGCACACCAGCTGGAATATGTCCACAACAGCCCTCGCGTGGGGGTGTTGCTCAATGTTTTTGAGGAACATCTTGACCATTTCGGTTCGATGCTGCGTTACAAAGCTGCCAAACTCAACATTATGCGTTATATGGGTGAGGACGATGTGGCCGTCGTCCATGATACCTTGCTGGAGGATGCCTGGCGGCTGTTTGTCAACAATATCGTGTTCTCCTATTTTGACATCAGCGAGTTTGTGGATGAAACCGCATTGCCCCTCAAGGGCGAACATAACCTGCTGAATGTCAAGGCGGCGTTGCTGGCCTGCTATGCCTTTACTGATGCAGATTGTCGGGAATTCGTACCTTATTTATATACGTTCAAGCCTTTGGAGCATCGTTTGGAACCCGTGGGCACTTTTGGCGGCGTGAGTTTTGTCAACGACAGCATCTCCACCATCCCTCAGGCCACCATTGAAGCCTGTAAAGCCTTGGGCCGCGTGGATTTCCTGCTCTTGGGCGGCTTCGACCGGGGCATTGACTATAGGCCTTTGGCGGATTTCCTCAAAGAGAACCCTGTTCCGCATCTGCTGTTTACGGGGAAGGCAGGGGAGAGTATGAGGCAGTTAATGGGCGAAGGGCTAACCTCCTTTTACTATTCCTCGATGGAAGAAGCCTTTGCCTACTTGAAAGCCTATGCCAAGACGGGCGATGTGTGTCTGCTTTCGCCTGCTGCGGCGAGCTATGACCAATACAAGAACTTCGAGGAACGTGGGAGGAAATACAAGGCTCTTGCAGAGGCCTTTACCAAATCATAAGCGTTAGGGCTATCTTGGGTCTTTCAGACCATTTGTCTAATGTCTGCCCTCAGCCTTTCTTGATAGATAATTTCTTTCCGCCGCCGTTGGTGTTGCCACCATTGGAGCTGTTGGAAGGTTTGGAGCCTCCCGTAGAGCCACCAGGAGTGGTCATCTTATAGCCAGCTGCCTCGCACATCTCCTTGATATGGGCAGCGCGTTTCGAGGTGTTGGGGTGGGATGACAACAGCTCGGCCAGTTTGCCTTGTGAGCCGCTGTTGCCTTCAAGGCGAATCAATACATTGAGTGCATGATACATGGCGTAGGGGTCGACACCGTTTTTGATGCAGAACTGGAAAGCAGTCTCGTCGGCTTCGGTCTCCTGACGGCGTGAGTAAGCGTTTTGGGCCAGTTGCTGGCCGAGGTCGCCGAGGAAACCCTGTGAGATGGCACCAGCCGTTTCATTGAAGGCACCGATACCATAACGGGCAGCCACCATCAGATAGGCAGCACGATAGGCGTCGCGAACGTCTTTATTGATAAGGTGGCCTAACTCGTGCCCTATGACGGCAAACACCTCGTCGTCGTTCATCACGTCCATTAAACCTGTGTAGACACGCACACTACCGTCGCCGCTGGCAAAGGCGTTTACCGTACTTGACTGATAGACTTTGTAATTCAGGTTCAGTTCGTTGATGTTGTGGAAGCGCGCCATGATACGGTCAAGACGCTGGGTGTAACTGTTGCCGGCAGGCAGGATGGTGTTCTGTCCGTCGGTCTCCACCATATACTGGCTGCACAATTGTGCCACTTGGGCGTCGCTGATGGTCAAAGCCTGCACGGCGGCAGCACCAGCGTTTACTGCGGCATTCTGATTCACAATCTTTAAGGAGGAGCAGCTGGTCATCATTATAACTGACATGACTCCTAATAATGCTAATTTCTTCATATTGAATAATTTTTGATTTTCCATTCGGTTTTTCACTGCAAAAATAAGGCATTCATAGGGATTTTTTTCCAAAAAAGTGCATTTTTTTCTTGCATGTTCCAAAATTAATGTATTTTTGCGGCATCAAAACAATATCAAAATAATATCACTTATGGAAACAAAAGAGTTTGAATTCAAAGGTCTTGCGATGAACGGATTCGTCGCGCTGTTTGTTGAAATTGCTCTCATCGCCGTGAGCGTTTGGGGCATTGCTGCTTTTGGAAGCAAAGAGTCTTCCATGATCATCCTTCCTATCATTGGCCTTCTGCTTGCCTGCATCTTGCCTATCGGCTTCCGCAAGCTGGAGCCCAACGAGGCTATGGTGATGCTGTTTTTCGGAAAGTACAAAGGCACCTTCACCAAGACTGGCTTCCACTGGGTCAACTTCCTGATGACCTCCAAGAAGGTCTCGCTGCGTGCCCGCAACCTCAATCCTGACAACATCAAGGTGAACGACAAGACGGGTAACCCCATCATGATTGGACAAATCCTCGTCTGGAAGCTGAAGGACACCTACAAGGCCATGTTTGAGATTGACTCGCAGACGATGGCGGGTGGTGGATCGGGTACGGCTCCCGTGACGGTCTCCAACCGTATGCGTGCTTTCGAGAGTTTCATTCAGGTGCAGAGCGATGCCGCCTTGCGTGAGGTGGCGGGCATGTATGCCTACGACGAGAACGAGGCCGAAAAGGACGAACTGACACTTCGTGCCGGCGGCAAAGAAATCAACGACGTGTTGTTGGCCAAGCTGAACGAGCGCCTCACGATGTCAGGACTGGAAGTGCTTGAGGCACGTATCAACTATCTGGCTTATTCGCCTGAGATTGCGGCTGTGATGCTGCGTCGTCAGCAGGCTGCGGCCATCATTTCGGCCCGTGAGAAGATTGTGGAAGGCGCGGTCTCGATGGTCAAGATGGCTTTGGACAAGCTGAAGGACGAGGGCGTGGTTGAACTCGACGAGGAACGCAAGGCCGCTATGGTGAGCAACCTTATGGTGGTGCTCTGCGCCGATGAATCGGCACAGCCCGTGGTGAATACGGGGTCGTTGTATTGATTTGGAATTGGTAGAGACGCAATGATTGCGTCTCTACAACAATTATCAAAAGGAAATTCAAAATGGACAACATTACAATAGCATTAATCATTGCGGGCATAGTCTCCATCGGTGCGGCTATTTTGTCGAAAGTGCGCCCCGACCTCATCTGGAAAAACAGACAGAATGGTAGTTTTTTATTGCGCTTCCGCGTTCTCCGTTTACCAGGTGAGAATTGGAATATGGCTTCTCCACAGCGGCAACAGTTCGGCTTTTTCGTGATGTTGCTTTTCGGCATCATGATGCTTTTGGTGGCAGGTGCCATGAGCGTTCCTCAATGGCAAGAGTATATGGATGCATTAGTCATTTCAATTGTCATGGTGATGACCGCTGTATTGCTAATCTTGTTCTGGAAAATTATGTTGAGCCAAGATGAAAGTCGTGGCAGAATTAGTTTCGCCATCGTCATGCTGTTCGCTTTTGCGATGATTGCTTTATCAGCGTATTATTGGTTTTTAACTCTCAAATAATCTATCATGGTTGGCCCAATCTTATTATGTGTCTTTTTGCTCATTATGCTTGCCATCTCTGTGTGGTTTGCCATACGGGTGAAGTATCATCCTGAAAAAGACCGAGGTATGAGAAGAGTGATGGAAGAGCAGCGCGGCGCTGAATACGAGGCTGGAATGCAGAAGTTCCTTATGGTCAATTACGTATCTACTGGAGTCGCTTGGGTGGTGGCAGCATTGATTGAAATCGTATTCCACTTGGAATCATTTCTTGCCATGTGGATTACAGGTTTGGGTCTTGGCTTAGTGCTGGTTATCGCCAAATGGCGCTTTATGGGAGAGTTTAGCAAGGCGGGTTTTGTTACTTTCGCTATCGGGCTCGCGTTACTGGTGGTTTATTTAGTAGTAAAATAGGTGAAAAACAGATGGTTATGTTTTGGATAGATTTAATAACGGGTGTCATCCTGATGCTTTCGGGTTGGGCGGTCTACCGTAACCCGATGCTCATTTCAGGTGTGAACACGATGTCAAAAAAGCGGCTGGCCAAAGTCGACTTGGAGGGTCTGAAGCTTGGTTTTCGCAATGTGTTCCTCATCAGCGGCGGGGCAATAGTGCTTCTTGGCGGCATTTTCACGCTGACGCATCTGCCCATGGGCTTTCATTTGGTAATGCTATTGGTGATGGCTTTTGCTGTTGTTGTCGCCAGTGTGGTACTCAGCAAGAGATATGATGCAGGCCTGCAAGGTGAGGAGGGCAAGAAGGAAAGGAAGAAAAACTGGATAGCCATCATCATTACCGCTGTGTCTTTTGCCGTCATACTGTTTTTCTTTTTCAAAGGCAGTAAGCCGGCAACGGTTGAAGTGTCAGAGGATTACATCACGGCTAAAGGCAGCGGTTATAGTGCTTCGATTCCCTTAATTGACATTACCGAGGCCAACATATTGACCGACTGGCCTGATTTTCCCATACGCACCAATGGCATCGCCACCGAAGATGTCGGCATCGGGCATTTCCGCAAAAAAGGGGGCGAAAATTGCATGCTGTTCGTTTGCACCGATGGCGGTCCCTTGCTTGAAGTGCGTACTGTGGACGGCAAATTGTATTACCTTAACTGCGCCACAGAGGAGGAGACGCTGGAGATGATTGCTAAAGTGAAATCAAAAGGGAGGTAACTAATGGCAAAGGAAAAAGACAATAGTACGAACAACAAGACCTTCCTGCTTCGCGTCGATGCGGAGACGATGGAGGCTGTGGAGAAATGGGCTGCTGATGAGTTCCGCTCCGTCAACGGGCAGCTGCAATGGATTATCGCAGAAGCCTTGAAAAAGAGCGGAAGGAAAAAGAAATAATAATGGATTGCTTCGCAAGAAATCTTGCAGTTAGGCAATCAAAAAACGAACTGATATGACTGAAGGACAAATTGTTTTATTAGTGGTTCTATTCCTTGTGTTGCAAGCCATCCTCGGAGGCTTCGTTGCAAGACGGCGCGGCAAGTCGTTCTGGTTTTGGTTTGCCGTGTGTTTCATCATCATCCCGCCGCCTATCGGCTGGATTTGGATGCTCACGAAGACAAAAGACGAGATGATGCCATAAAAACCTGTAAATCTATAAAGCCATGCAAGTTAAGTTCAATCTATTTATCTTATTGGTATTCTTTGCACTACAGACCTCCTTTGCCCAAATTGACGGTTATTGGAGCGGAAAACTAAGCCTTGGTGTTGCCGAGCTGGAAATAGGTTTCGACATCAAAACCGTTGCGAATGGTTTTTCTGCCACTTTGGATGTCCCCGCACAGGGCGCGCATGATATGCCCGTTGACGAGACCGTCTTTCGTGACAACCGTTTACAGTTGACGATGACTGCAATGGGTGCCAGCTATTCTGGCGAGTTGAAGGATGATCTTATCGAAGGCGAATTTTCGCAACGGGGCATGACTTTCCCATTGAACCTCAAAAGAGGGGAGAAGGAAACCCAACAGGCACGTCCGCAAGACCCGCAACCACCTTTCGACTATCGTATTGAAGAGGTGCGGTTTACCAACGCAAAAGAAGGCAACACCTTGACAGGCACACTGACGACTCCCGAAGGCGACGGTCCGTTTCCCGCTATGGTACTCGTCTCAGGCAGCGGACAGCAGAACCGCGATGAGGAATTGATGAACCATCGTCCCTTCTGGGTTATTGCCGATTATCTTACCCGTAATGGAATCGCGGTTTTAAGATACGACGACAGAGGCGTGGGAGGTTCGGAAGGAGAAGTGCTCAATGCCACCAGCATGGATTTCTCCTATGATGCCGAAGCCGCTTTTGACTATCTTCGCAGCCGCAAGGAAATCAATGCAGTGCAAATTGGCATTTTGGGCCACAGCGAGGGCGGTATCATTAATTTCATGGTGTCGGCACGAAGACCAGAAGTGGCGTTTTTGGTTTCGTTGGCCGGCTCTGCCGTCGACGGCATCCAATTGCTCAAAGCCCAGCAGGCCGCTATTTTGAGGGCTTCGGGTATGACTGAAGAGGCTATCCAATTCAGCAGCAATGCCAATGCACAGATGTTTGACATCATTGCCGCCTCAAGCGATAGGATAGAGGCTGATAGTCTGTTGCGCCAGTTGGTGAAAGGCTGGGGCTACAGTGACGAACTGACCGAACAGACCGTTGGTGAGCTTGCTTCGCCTTGGATGTATTATTTCCTGAAATACGACCCCACCGAAGCCATCGTGAAGACGAATTGTCCCGCCTTGCTTCTGAATGGCTCGAAAGACTTGCAGGTGGTGGCCTCGCAAAACCTTCCCGCGTACGAGAAAATCATCAGCGAATATGGTAAGACCAACATGACTTTGCACGAAATGCCTGACTTGAATCATCTGTTCCAGCATTGCGAGACGGGCAGCCCCAATGAATACTTCAACATTGATGAGACTATTTCGCCTGAGGTGTTGGAGATGATTGTGAAGTTTGTGAAAAAGGTTGGGAAATAGCCCTTGTTCTGTGTTATTTGTGTGTTTTGTTGCTGTTTGCGGTCTGTTTTTAAGAGGCTGTCAGAACGCTACCCCGAAGGAATCTCGGAGTTGCCTCGAAGTTGCCTCAGAGAGGCAATAGGCTTGGTATAGCGTTGCTATAGGCTTGCTATGGTTTTGAAGCCTTTAATGTGCTGTGTGTGAAGATGTTGTGTAGTTGAATAGAGCTTGCAAGTCTATCTATGATATTTAATGTTCACAAATACAGATAGTTACAGGGATAAATGCGGCTTGTTCGCTTCTTTGTTTTGCATTTGCAAAAATAAGAAAAAAAACTGGATTCTGCAAGTTTTTTGTCCGAAAAAAGTGAAGGGTAAATTTGCCCTTGCAGTCATTTAGTCATTAGTCAAAATGGGTTTTTGTAAGGGGCTTGCTGTTTTTTTGTTGCCCTTTGTACATTTTTATGCCGAAAAAAGGTACACAATAGAAGAAAATGTGTAATTTTGCACCAAAAGTCGGGTGGAAAATGTGTGTAAAAATGAAAAAAGTCGGGTGGAAAATGTGTAACTAACTATGTATAAGCGAAAAATCGAAAACATACTCCAGTCGTGGTTAGACGATACCTCTCACAAGCCTCTAGTTGTGAAAGGAGTCCGGCAGTGTGGCAAGACCAGCAGCGTTATGGATTTTGCCCGTAAGGTGGAATGCAAGGCCACTACTGGCAATGCCAAGTCAGTGCAAACCGTATTGAAGCATCCTGAAAAATACCATGTTACAAGTGCCTTGAAATTAGGCGACTACAACATCGGAAGAATGGGTTATCTTCTGACCCTGCCCATGTATCTGGCCTTCTTATTGAGGGAGGTGTGAAAAATAATTCCCTGAAAGTGTAATACTTATTAGGTTTTTTTCTATTTTTGCAGCCCGATTTGATCCGTACTCCAGAGTGATTGCAAAATCAACGGTTCTTGTTGGTAATCAAAAGTTTAACCTCCTCGCTTGTGGCTATCTGGAACGCAAACGAGTACAATCAAACCAACATCATTCCTACAATGGAAGAACAAGAAAACATCATCAATGAGGCTCCCGTCGAGACTGCTCCCGTAGCAGAAAAGCCGGTTGAGAGAAAGCCCAAAGCCCCCAAACAAAAACCCGTTCCTGCTGAAGATTTCGACTGGAATTCTTCACACAAGAAGTTCGACAACTACTCTTCCGAAGAGCGTCAGAAGCTTGAGGATCAGTATGTCCGCACGATGAGCCAAGTGGTTGACCACGAGGTTATCGAAGGCACTGTGGAGGCCATTACGCCCCGCGAAGTGGTTGTCAACATAGGCTTCAAGTCGGACGGTGTCATCCCCGTCGCTGAGTTCCGCACCAACCCCAACCTGAAAGTGGGTGACAAGGTGGAAGTCTACGTCGAGAACCAGGAAGGCCCCAACGGTCAGCTTATCCTTTCGCACAAGAAGGCCCTGCTGCTCAAGTCGTGGGACCGCGTCAACGAAGCCTACGAGAAGGGCGAAATCATCAACGGTTACGTCAAGAGCCGCACCAAAGGTGGCTTGATCGTCGAAGTGTTCGGCATCGAAGCCTTCCTGCCCGGCTCGCAGATCGACGTCAAGCCCATCCGCGACTACGATGTGTTTGTCGACAGCGTGATGGAGTTCAAGGTCGTGAAGATCAACCAAGAATTTAAGAATGTGGTCGTGTCGCACAAGGCCCTCATTGAAGACGAGCTTGAAGCCCAGAAGGCTGAAATCATCAGCAAGCTCGAAAAGGGTCAGGTCCTCGAAGGCGTGGTCAAGAACATCACCAGCTATGGCGTGTTCATCGACCTCGGCGGCGTTGACGGCCTCATCCATATCACCGACCTCAGCTGGGGTCGTATCAGCCATCCTGAAGAGGTGGTCACCTTGGACGAGAAGATCAAGGTTGTCATCCTCGACTTCGATGACAACAAGAAACGTATCGCCCTCGGCCTCAAGCAACTCACTCCTCATCCGTGGGATGCCCTTGATGCCAACCTGCAAGTGGGCGACACCGTCAAGGGTAAGGTCGTCGTCGTGGCCGACTACGGCGCGTTCGTCGAGATTGCTCCTGGCGTTGAAGGCCTCATCCACGTCTCCGAGATGTCGTGGTCGCAACACCTCCGCAGTGCTCAGGACTTCCTGAAGGTGGGCGACGAGGTGGAAGCCAAGATTTTGACCCTCGACCGCGAAGAGCGCAAGATGAGCCTCGGCATGAAGCAGCTGATGCCCGACCCGTGGGCCAGCATCGCCGAGCGTTATCCCGTCGGCTCAAAGCACACTGCCACTGTGCGCAACTTCACCAACTTCGGCATCTTCGTCGAGCTTGAGGAAGGCGTTGACGGCCTCATCCACATCAGCGACCTCAGCTGGAGCAAGAAGATCAAGCATCCGGCCGAGTTCACGAAGGTGGGCGAGACCATCGAAGTCGTCGTCCTCGATGTCGACCAAGAGAACCGTCGTCTCAGCCTCGGCCACAAGCAACTCGAGGAGAATCCTTGGGATGTGTTTGAGACTGTGTTCACCGTCGGCTCCATGCAACAAGGCACCGTTATCAACACCACCGACAAAGGCGCTGTGGTTTCGCTGCCCTACGGCGTTGAAGGCTTCTGCCCCAGCCGCTACATGAAGAAGGAAGACGGCACCCCCGCCAAGGTGGACGATGTGCTTGACTTCAAGGTCCTTGAATTCAACAAGGAAAATAAGAAGATTATCCTTGCCCTGCCTAGAGTGGAGGTCGAGAAGGAAGCTCCTGCCAAGTCAACAGAAGAAAGCGAAGCCGATAAGGTTGCCAAGCAAACCAAGCGTACTGTGAAGCAAATCAATGACAACATTGAGCACAGCACCCTTGGAGACCTTGGAGTTCTCGCTGGTCTGAAGGAAAACCTTGAGAAGCAGGAAAAGGCTGCCAAGGAAGAACCTAAAGCAGAGTAATGTTTTCTCATAATTGTTTTTGGGACCGCCTTCCCTTGTGGAGGGCGGTCTTTTTCAAAATCTATCTAAAAAGTTATGGCTCAGAAACTTAATAGAATACAATTCGCTTTGCGCGACAACGAAACTTTTATTCCGCTTATCGCGTTGTTGAAAGCCACCGGTGTGGTGGATTCAGGCAGTGAGGCTCAGGAAGTGGTCACGGCGGGCATGGTGCTACGCAACGGCGAAGTGGAGACCCGCAAGCGGGCAAAAATCACCGCTGGTGAAGTGATTGTCTTTGAGAATGTTGAGATTTTTGTTGAAGGCTGCGATTGAAAAGGCTTGTCAGGCTTTCTTATTGTTGATGATTTTGTTGGTTTGATAACAAAATTATTTATTTTTGTTGATAAGAATAATGTGATTGTGAAAAATTTACTATGTTTTGCAACATATTGTATAATAATATATAGAAGATTTTATTAACAAACAATAAGTTTTATTATGAAAAAAGTGTTTCTATTATCGGCTTTATTGGCGTTCCTTTTCGCCAATGCCCAAGCAAGCAACGTGATGTTTACTCACGTTTCTGATTCATTGACTGATGCCATTCCGTATTATATCGGAGTGTCGTCAAACCCGACTGTTGGTGGAACAACAACAGGGGCAGGCGATTATTACAATGGTGAAACCTGCACGTTGACGGCCATACCTAACCCAGGTTATGCGTTTGCCAACTGGACTGAAAATGATGCTCCTCAATCAAGCAACCCTGTTTACAGTTTCATCGTTACCGAAAGCCGTAATTTGGTGGCCAATTTTGTTGCAGCAAGCTACACTATCTCCGCCTATGCCGACCCGTATATCGGTGGCTCTGTGGTGGGTGCTGGAGAATATGGATACCAGCAAACCTGCACTTTGACTGCAACGGCCAACCCGGGTTATGATTTTGTTTGCTGGACAGAAAACGGTGCCAATGTTTCAAATAACCGTACTTATAGTTTCTCTGTGACTGCCAACCGCAACTTGGTGGCCGAATTTGCTCGTCAGACTTATGTTATTTCCGCCACGGTGAACCCCACCGAAGGTGGTTCCGTTACTGGTACTGGATCATATATTTTTGAGTCGACTTGCACTTTGACTGCCACTCCAAATGAAGGTTTTGCCTTCGTTTGCTGGACAGAGAACGGAGATCCCGTTTCGAATGAACCCACTTACGAATTCATGGTGACGGGCAACCGTAACCTCGTGGCTAACTTCACTGTGGCAAGCTGCCAGATTTCAGTGTCTGTCAATCCTACGATTGGTGGTTCGGTCAATGGCGCTGGTACCTACCTCTACGGTCAGACTTGCACTTTGACTGCAATTGCTAACCCACACTATACTTTCCAGCATTGGTCAGATGAAGATGGCCAGGTGGTTTCTTATACTCCCACCTATAGCTTCAATGTGTCGGGTCCTCGCAATCTGGTCGCCAATTTCGTTTCCGAGATTTACACGGTTACGGTTGCTGCCAACCCGGAGGTTGGTGGTGTGGTTGATGGCGGTGATGAATACTATTATGGCCAAGAATGCACGGTGAATGCAGAAGCCAATACGGGTTATAATTTCGTCAATTGGACTGAGAACGGCACGCCAGTTGCTACCAATTCAATTTACACTTTCTCGGTGACCGCCAACCGTAATTTGGTGGCCAACTTCGGTCGCAACCAGTATGAGATTGTTGTGAATCCTGATGGAGGCGGAACCGTTATTGGTGACGGTGTTTACTATTATGGTGATACTTGTAATCTTGTAGCTATACCTGACGAGTGCTATAAGTTTATGGGCTGGTTTGAAAACGGCACTCTGCTCTCAGCCGAACCTGAATACAGTTTTGTTGTAGATGGAAACCATACTATTGAGGCCAGTTTCGAACCCATTCAATACCAATTGAGTATTGCTGTCAACGATACGACTATGGGCCAAAGCTATGCTGAGATTGACGGAACAACTTATATTTGCGATACTTGCGTGATCGCCGTTTATTGTGGCGACAGCTGCACCATTGCAGCCATTCCGGTGGAATACTACTATCATTTTGATTATTGGGTTGATGGAAACGGTGATATATTCTCAACAGAGGATGTATACACCTTTGTGATGGATCAAGACTATAATCTGACCGCTATCTTTAGCAAGGACCAATATCTTGTGGATCCTGAGATTTATCCTGAAGAAGCAGGCGAAGTGACTGGTGATGTTGGATTCCATTTCTATGGCGATACTGTTACCATCTGCGCTCATGCGTATGAGAATTACTACTTCGAACATTGGATCATTAACGACACGCTGTTTGTGGAAGACACTTGCTATACGTTTGTGGTTTATGGTGAAGACCATATCATTGCCGGTTTCTACTTTGACGATGCTGTGAGCGAGTCGTTGTCTTCAACAATAGCCATTTATCCTAACCCTGCATACGATGCCGTGCAGATTGAAGGGGAGGACATCAACAGAGTGAGAGTGTACAATGTGTATGGACAGCTGATGGGAACGGTTGAAACGAGAAAGCAATCTTCTATCAGACTTGAGGTCGGTGATTACCAACCGGGAACCTACGTCCTGATGCTCGATACAGATCAAGGTACAGCTGTCAAACGTTTTGTAAAACAATAACATAGTAATAGTGATTTTATAATTTTGCTGTGTGAAATAAAAAACTATTTTTATGCGTAAAACTCTTTTATTTTTAGGGATGATTTTGGGTTTGGTATGTGCCAATGCCCATGCTGAAAACCTCCCTGTCAACAATGATTTGAATGACGGTGTTTATCACATCGGTGTGACGCCTAACCCTACGATTGGCGGTGTGACAACTGGCGCAGGCGACTACAATGGTGGTCAAACCTGCACACTGACGGCATTACCCAACCCAGGTTATGCGTTTGCCAACTGGACTGAAAACGGCGTTCCACAAACGAGTGACCCTGTTTACAGTTTCACGGTGACTGAAAACCGCGATTTGGTGGCTAACTTTGTTGCAGCGACATACAATATCTCGGCTTCCCCCGAGCCGTATGTTGGCGGTACTGTGGTGGGTGCTGGTACTTATGGATACCAACAAACCTGCACTCTGACGGCAACGGCTAATCCAGGATTCACTTTTTCTTGCTGGCAGGAAAACGGTATCAATGTGTCAAATAGTCCAACGTATAGCTTTTCGGTGACGGCAAACCGTAGTTTGGTTGCTGTTTTCGTTGAAGCATCTTTTGTTATTTCCGTCACGGCTAACCCAACCAATGGCGGTACGGTTGTAGGTGCTGGTACATATACTATTAACCAGAATTGCACATTGGTTGCCACGCCTGCCACTGGATTCGACTTCGTTTGCTGGAAAGAAAACGGAGTTCCGGTAGCAACCAATGCTGTTTACACTTTCACTGTCACGGCTTCACGTAATCTGGTGGCTGAATTCACTACCAAGTCCTTTGATATTGCTGCAACGGTTAATCCAACGGAAAGCGGCACAATCTCTGGTACAGGCACCTACACCTATGGAGAAACTTGCACTTTGGTAGCCACTCCTAACACGGGCTATAGCTTTGTCAATTGGACGGAGAACGGCCAAGTTGTTTCGACCGAAGCTGCCTATGAGTTTACTGTTGTGGGTAACCATAACTTAGTGGCCAATTTCACTTTGAAGAGCTATGTGATTTCCTCAAATGTGAATCCCTCCATTGGTGGTTCGGTAACGGGTGGAGGCACTTTCCTCTATGGTGAGACCTGCACCATGGTTGCCACTCCCAGCACTGGTTATACCTTTGTCAACTGGACGGAGAATGGCCAAGTTGTCTCGACGGATGCCACTTACGAGTTTATTTTAACTGGCAGCCATACCCTTGTGGCCCACTTCATGCTTCAATCTTTTGTTATCACCGCTGCTGTCAATCCGACTAATTCCGGTACGGTGAGCGGCACGGGTACCTATCTTTACGGTGAGACGTGCACCTTGACAGCTACTCCTGCCACGGGTTACGACTTTGTTTGCTGGAAAGAAAACAGCGTTGTGGTTTCTAATGATGCAACTTATAGTTTCAATGTGACGGCTTCACGCAATTTGGTGGCTCAGTTCACTGTCAAGTCTTATGTCATCAATGCAATGGTTAATCCGGAAGGTGGTGGCTCGGTTTCGGGTAGTGGTACATTTAGCTTTGGCGAAACTTGCACCTTGATTGCTACTCCCAATTCGGGCTACAACTTTGTCAGCTGGACGGAGAATGGCCAAATTGTTTCGACGGATGCCACTTATGTGTTTACCGTAACGGGTAACCGCGACTTGGTGGCCAATTTCGCCACCAATAGCTATCATGTGTCAGTTTCTGCCAATCCAACTGCCGGTGGCACGGTTAATGGCGGTGGAACCTATCAATATGGTCAAACCTGCATTGTGACTGTTGTGGCCAATACGGGTTATACCTTTATTAATTGGACGGAGAATGGTTTGCAAGTGTCAAGCAACACCACATACGAGTTCACGGTGACAGGCAATCGCAACCTGGTGGCCAATTTCTCAACCAACTCCTATGTTGTTATTGTGGATGTTGATCCTGAAGATGGCGGTACAATTACCGGTGCCGGTGGTTATGAATATGGCCAGACTTGCCACTTAAGCGCTATTCCTAACCCTGGATATCATTTTGTCAATTGGACTGAAAATGGTCAGCAAGTCGCAATCGATTCAACTTATCAATTTACGGTGACCTCAAATCGCAATTTTGTTGCTCACTTCGCTATTAACGAGCATGAAATTATTGTCGATCCTGAAGGTCCTGGTGTAATTATTGGTGATGGCCCATATTTCTATGGTGATACATGTACCCTTATAGCTATACCTGATGATTGCTATGAATTTGTTGGTTGGTATGAAAACGATACTATTGTTTCGGCCGAACCTGAATATACATTTATCGTAGAAGGAGACCATTCTTTTATTGCTGAATTCCGACCTGTCCTATACCAACTGAGTGTTACTGTCAATGATACCATCATGGGTCAAAGCTTTGCTGTAATTGATGGAGAGACTTACTTTGGTTGCGACAGTTGCTTCGTGACTGTCAATTGTGGTGATACATGCACCATTATTGCCATTCCGAATCAATCCTATTTCCATTTTGAATACTGGATTGATGGCAACGGTGATGTGTTCTCAACGGAAGAAATCTATACGTTTGTGATGGATCAAGACTATCATCTGACCGCTATCTTTAACAAGAACGAATATCTCGTGAATGCTGAGGTTTATCCCGATCAAGCAGGTGAAGTTTCTGGTGATATAGGTTACCATATTTATGGCGACACTGTTACACTCTGTGCTCATGCCTATGAGAATTACTATTTTGAGCATTGGATTGTTAATGATACTCTGTTTGTGGATGACACTTGCTATACGTTTGTGGTTTATGGTGAAGATCATATCATTGCTGTATTCTACTATGACGATGCCGTGAGCGAGTCGTTGTCTTCAACGATCACCCTTTATCCTAACCCTGCACGCGATGCTGTGCGGATTGAAGGTGAGGACATCAATAGGGTGAGGGTGTTCAATGTGTACGGTCAGTTAATGGGAATGATTGAAACGAGAAAGCAATCTTCCATCAGACTGGATGTGGGCGATTACCCGTCGGGTACCTACATTCTGATGCTGGATACCGATCAGGGTTCAGCTGTCAAACGTTTTGTGAAGCAATAAGCTGAAATAGATAACACAAAATGAAAAAACGCGGCCAAATCGGTCGCGTTTTTTTCATGTTGAGTGTTTCGCAATTACTGCGTAAACTAAATTATTCAGCAGAGAACTTGCAAACCAAATTCCTGTCGCCGTAGGCATCATCGATGCGGGTGACGTGCGGGAAGTACTTGTCCTGAACGTCGCTCTTCATCGG
>R22__coassemble_331_pt1 | contig 33643 bp, 24 predicted proteins | sample R22__metabat2_low_PE_022 | metagenome-assembled genome bin R22 | reverse complement strand
GCGGCTGTTGAAGTTGGTGATGCCGAGGTCGAGCAGTATATAAAAGAGGTAGGAGAAGTTGAACAAGGCCTGGTAGGTGCCGTAGGAAGCGTCGCCCAGCAGGTTTTGCACCTCGCGGTCGATGCCTAATATCCAGAATGGCTTCACCAAAAGGTTCAGAAACAGCAGAAAGATGATATTCTTAATGAAGCGATTCTGCATGGAGACGGGCTATCGGTTCAGTGTGCTGACTTATTTTTTCGTCGCCTCAAGGTTGGCCTTGCTGCGGCGTTCGTTGAAGATGTATACCAGTTTGACGGAGAAGCTGTTGTTGTATTGCTGGCGCACTTGGCTGGGTAAGGTTTCTGAGATGTTGGAATAGAAGAGCCTTGTGCGGAGGGGCTTCAACGAGTATTGATAGCGCACTTCAGCGTGCAATCCTTCCCAGACGCGGAAACGCAAGGCGGCGCAGATGCTGAAGTCGTTGGCGCGGTAGGTGCTGGAGTTGGCCACTACGCTGGGAATGAGTGAGTCGGAATAGCGTGGGACGGAATAGACGATTTCAGACAGTTCCTCAAGGTCTTTCACCTTGCTGATGTCGGGAAGATTCTCGTCGTCCTCTCTCCATTTCAGACAGCCGTCGCCTGTGCCAATGGTCACTCCATCGTAGTTGGAAGGCTGGCCGTCAACGAATTCGCTGAGATACACAAGCCGGCCATATGAAGCACCTATGCCAAACGAAATAATGTTCTTGTCGGTAAAATACAGCATCAGAGGTACCTCCACATAATTGAGCTTGAGGTTGTAGGAGTGGGGATAGCTGCTGTTGTAAGTGATGCTGTCGCGCTTGAAAGCTCCCTTTTGGCTGAACTGCACCTCAAGTCCGATGTCTAACCAGTTGGTGAGCGGCACCAAGGCACCGGCTCCCGCGTTGACGCCAAATTTCTTGAAACCGTAACACTCGTCGCCGTCCACCTGACAGCCGTTGGCACCAACATACACTTCGCCTTTGATGATTTGAGCGTGGAGCAGGGTAGGGGCGGCTATCAAGATGGCCAATGCCAGGGTAATGATGCTGTGTTTCTTCATTTTCGAAATCGATTTATTGGATAACTGAAAAACGGTTGTTTTATTGTCCAAAGTGCAAAATTACAAAATAGGACAGACGTGGATTAGTTTTTTCAATAAAATCTCATCGGGCTTTCTTCGAAACTGACTCAATGCTATGTCAGACCTACGTCGTTGTTGCACAAAAGGTGATCAATAGGGGAGTAAAAGGGGAGTAAAACCAATAGCTTATATTGTATTGATTTATAGCCTCATCGTCAGACTGATTCTGTTCCTGTTTTTATCCACTTCGAGCACCTTTACGCGAACCTTTTGGTTGAGCTTGACCACATCGTTCGGGTCCTTAATGTAATGGTCTGCCATTTGGCTGATATGCACGAGACCGTCTTGATGTACACCGATATCCACAAAGGCACCAAAGGCGGTGATGTTGGTGACGATGCCGTTGAGGGTCATTCCTTCTCGCAAATCCTTGATTTCGCGAATGTTTTTGTCGAACTCAAAGGCCTCGAAGGTCTTGCGAGGGTCGCGTCCGGGCTTGTCCAACTCGGTCAGGATGTCGTTGATGGTCTCCAAGCCGAAGTCCTTTTCCTCAAACTCCTTCGGATTGATTTTGGCGATAAGCTCCTTGTTGCCGATAAGGTCTTTTACCTTCACGTTCAGCGATTTGGCCATCTTTTCCACGATGTGGTAGCTCTCGGGGTGAACGGCACTTTGGTCTAAGGGATTGTCGCCATTATGGATGCGCAGGAAGCCCGCACATTGCTCGAAAGCCTTGTCGCCCAATCGAGGCACATCTTTGAGCTGCTTGCGGTTCTTGAACCCGCCTTGTTCCTCACGGTATTGGATGATGTTGGAAGCTAAGGAAGGTCCCACGCCGCTGACGTACGACAGCAACTGTTGGCTTGCGGTGTTGAGCTCTACGCCAACAGCGTTCACGCAGCTTTCCACGGTCTGGTCGAGGCTTTCGCTGAGTTTCTTTTGGTCCACATCGTGCTGGTATTGTCCCACACCGATGCTTTTCGGGTCAATCTTCACCAGTTCGGCCAAGGGGTCCATCAGGCGGCGGCCAATGCTGACGGCACCTCTTACGGTGATGTCATAGTCAGGAAATTCGTCACGGGCAATCTTGGAGGCGGAATATACCGAGGCACCGCTCTCGCTCACCATCACGGCCATCAGGTCGCGGTCGAACTTGATGCTGCGGATGAAGTCCTCGGTCTCGCGTCCCGCCGTTCCGTTGCCGATGGCAATCACCTTGATGCGATAGGCATCCACGAGGCTCTTGATTTTGCGGATGGCGCCTGCGGTGTCCGACTTGGGCGGGTGGGGGTAGATGGTCTCGTTGTGAAGCAAAGCACCTGTCTCGCTCAGCACCACCACCTTACAGCCTGTGCGAAATCCCGGGTCGATGGCGAGGACGCGCTTCTGCCCCATAGGGGCGGCAAGGAGCAACTGCTTCAGGTTCTCGGCAAAGACGCGGATGGCGGTCTCGTCGGCTTTCTCCTTATAATAATTGCGGATTTCGGTCTCGATGCTTGGCTCTAAGAGGCGTTTCCACGAGTCGGCAACGGCCTCTCTGACCAGTTCCGACGATTCGTTGTCGTTCTTCAGGAAGATGCTCTCTAAAGAGTTCAGCACAAAGTCGTCGTCCACTTTGATTTTCAGTTTCACCATACCTTCCTCTTCAGCCCTGAACAGCGCCAACAGTCGGTGAGAAGGAGCTTGTGAAATGGGTTCGATGAAGTCGAAATACTGTTGGTAGGTCTTGCCTTCTTCTTCTTTGCCTTTGACGACGGTGGAGCTGATGTCGCCTTGCATGTGGAAGATCTTGCGGATGCGGTTGCGTCCGTTGATGTTCTCCGACACCCATTCGGCCATGATGTCCTTCGCGCCCTGTAGGGCTTCCTCCACGTCGTTGACACCTTTTTGTGCATTCACATAGCGATTGGCAAGCCGTTCCACAACGTCAACATTCTGAGCCATAATCTGTGCGGCGAGTGGCTCGAGGCCTTTCTCTCGGGCGATGGCGGCGCGGGTGCGCCGTTTGGGCTTGTAGGGCAAATACAAATCCTCCACTTCTTGCAAGGTTTTGGCGTTCAGTATTTTCTGTTCCAGCTCAGGCGTGAGTTTCTCCTGTTCATTGATGGAGGCGATGACGCTCTCCTTACGTTTTTGGAGCTCGATAAGTTGCTCCAAGCGTTTCTGCACGGCGGCCACATTCTCCTCGTTCATGGTGCCAGTCATTTCCTTGCGGTAGCGGGCGATGAAGGGAATGGTGGCGCCTTCGTCCAAAAGCCGTATGACGTTGGCCGCGTGATGCGCGGCCAAGTTGAGTTCCTGTGCAATTTGAGGGGCGAAGTCTATGGTGTTTTGCATATTCAGATCCTCACAAATAAAACCTGATTCCGCCCTTGATGTTGAACCGCTGCAGGCCTTCCCTGGAATTGCCCAAGTCGATGACTTCCTTGCGTATGCCGTCATCATAAGTCATCTTTGACAATGCACCAAGGTAATAGGAGGCTTCCGCACCGATGGCGATATGCTGCGTAATCCTGAAATCATAGCCGAAACCCATGCCGATGCCCAAGGTCTGTCCCGACAAGGTATATCTGTAGCCAAACTCTTCAGCACTGTCCTTGTAGCCCATGTATCCGAGAAGGGCTTCAAGGCACAACATGTGCCTGCCGTTTCGGGACGAGGCTGACAGCGCTCCAATCGACATTCCTATAAAAGTGATGGAATGGATGTTGCTTATCGTACCTTCGTAATAGTTGCCTTCGTCGTCGTATGTATAGGCATAGGTCGCATTGCTGCTCGAAAACCGGTCGTAATGCAAGCCCAACATGAACCCGTTTTTGATATTAAACCTTATGCTGGCACCATAGTCGAAGCCTCTTGCCAACTTTTTCAGATAATCCCTGTAATCACTCGAAAGGTCGTTGGAGAACTTGGCTGTCCTAAAAGCATACCCTCCATTCAACGCGATTTGGACGTTGTAATCCTTCTTTTGGCTTTCGGCTTTGCGATTGGCCAGTTCCACAGGGTCGTTGATGTAGTGGTAGGGGACTTCCGACAAAGGCAGACGGGTGAGTCTTCTGATGCCGTTGCGTTCGTATAGGAAAGTGATGGTTTTGTCGGTTTTATCCGTAATGAGACAAGGAATGGTGTCACCTTCTTTTATGACGACATAGTCGTGGAAGTTCTCCTTTGCTGTTTCTGACTGGGCGATGGGTTCTATGTCATCGCTGATATTCAACATGTAAGCCGTAATTTGATGACAACCGCTGCCGTTTTGCCCGGGATAGCTGTGCTGCAGGATTTCGATGCCGTTGCCGCCAGCGGCTCTCACTTCCTGTTTGGCCGTTTCAAGAACGGTCTCCCAATCGCAATGGGTGGTAAACCCTCCGTCCAACACGGACACGTTTCCGATGACCTCCGCGTTTTCGGGGACAACATCACCAATGCCATACACCGCCACTTCGGTATCGTTGCCGACGGGATGCATTTCCTTGATGATATGTTTGTGAACTCTGGGTGAGCAGGAGCACAAGTAAACTGTCGCCAGTGCCATTGCGAATAATGCTAATCTTTTCATAGTTGTAATTGTTGGTTGTTGTGGTTTTTTGTTTGTGTATGAAATGCTGCAAAAGTACTGTTTTTTTCGATAAAACCACTATCTTTGCCGCAAAATCTTGAACTATGATAAAAAACATCATCTTCGATTACGGCGGCGTGCTCCTCGACTGGAACCCGCATTACCTTTATGACCCTTATTTCGGTGACGTGGACAAGGCCGAATGGTTTCTCACCAACATCTGCACCTACGAGTGGAACGCCCAGCACGACAACGGCAAACCCATTGCGGAAGGCACGGCGGAACTCATTGCCGCGCATCCCGAATGGAAGAAGGAAATCGAACTGTATTACGGCGAGTTCATGAAGATGATGGGTGGACAGATACCTGGAATGGAGGAGTATGTCAAGGGGCTGAAAGGCAAGGGCTTCCGTGTGTTTGGACTGTCTAACTGGTCGGAAGAGACCTTCGCTTTAGTGCGTCACGTTTATCCCGTTCTGGATTTGATGGAAGATATGGTCATCTCAGGCATCGAGCGGGTGATGAAGCCCGACCCGAGGATTTTCCAACTGGCCTTGCAACGCTTCGGCATCAAGGCCGAGGAGACGGTTTTCATTGATGATAATCCGAATAATGTGGCAGCCGCGAATGCTTTGGGAATTAAGGGAATACAATTTGAGACAAAAAGCAAATTGGAGGAAGTATTGAATAATTTGTGATGCTAATAAATTGTTGATAAACACTTTGTTAGATTGTTTTTTTTTTACAACTTTTTTCCACTGTTTCAACACTGTTTTTGCAACTTTTTTCCAAATCCCTGAAGAATGCTTTGTTTTCATCTCGATTTTATTCGTACTTTTGCGCAAATTCAGTTCATTTAATTCTTTATGCAATGAAACAAATTCAAGATATACTGTTAATCGTGTTAATTGCTTTGGCGGGGAACGCCTTCGCCCAAAAAACGGATTGGGAAGAGGACGGTTTGCAAGGCAAGGTTAAGAAATATGAGTTGTTTTCCTATGATTTTTACATTAGCGATTCCATCAACCATGAGGATTTTATGAAACGCTTCTATCAATGCGATTTTGATGTGGATAGGATGATTCGCTTTGCCGACAGCATCAATAATAATGTTGTAAAAGACAGTAAGGTCTATTGGCTTAGAGAGTATGATTCTTTGGGGAATTACACAAGATTGGGTGATAATATCTATTATAACGAGTATGACAATCAAGGGCATTTGACTAAAATGATAATTGATGATGGGACTGCGTTTAACGATACCATCTTTTATTCATATAAATATGATGAGGCAGGAAGGCTTGTGGAAGAAAGACGTCAGAATCGTTCGGAACATTGGACATACGATTCGGAGGGTCGGCTGTTGGAACGAAAAGTCATTGAAGATGATACAATACGAGAGCATTTCACACTGAAGTATGACGAAAATGGTGTTTTGCGCAAGTCGGAAGGTTATGGAGGTATTAGGAGCGATGCAAAGTTTTATTGGGAATACGATTCAAGAGGAAATGTCATTTATGAACGGACGGAAAATTGCGGTTTGGCAAATGTTGTTGAAACAAGAACAAAATACAAATATGATAGGAATGACAGCATAATTAAAGAAACAAGTAGGGAATTAAGAAGGTGGCATACTGATATTAGGTCTGATGAAGATAGATGGCAAGAAACGGATTCAACGGGACAAGTTGTTGATTATGTTAATTATAAGGTGATTCCAATTAGAAAAAAAGAAAAGTTGAAGCATGAGAGGATAATCAAGCGAAATGCAGAAGGATTCCCTATGAAGGAAAAATACGTTCAAAAAGACATGTATGGAAAAATGGTGTCTTATAGCGAGTATGATAGTTTTGGAAGGGTTGTCAAAATTGAGGATTTTTATAATGATGACACCATTCCTAGTAAGGTGATGAAATGCAAGTATGATGGATTGGGACGGCTAATTGAAAGAGAAAGAATTGACAATCGTCATGCGCAATTCCATAAACAAGTATGGCGGTATTATAAAGATACGGATTTTTATTCTTATTACGCTACTTATGATGGAGAAAACTATGATTTTTCACACGAAAGCCTGTTCTTCTTTGACGAACACGGAAACTGCATAGCGCATGTACAATGGATGCCGAAGACACAAAATTCAGAGTATTATTTTAATGTGTTTAAGATTGAGTATTACGATTGATTTTTATGCAGATTATTGATTTTGAATGATTTTTGTAATAGGTTTTTGAAAGATTTCTTGCCGAAGGCAATACCAAAAAAAAGAAACTATGAAAATCCTTTCAGTCAATCAAATCCGCGAAGCGGACAAATACACGATAGAGAACGAACCCATCGAGCCCGTCGACCTGATGGAACGGGCTGCAACTAAAGTCTTTGAATGGCTCTACCGTCGTGCGCCGCGCGACAAGACCATCAAGATTTTCTGCGGCATGGGCAACAACGGCGGCGATGGCCTCGTGGTGGCCCGACTGCTTAACGAGCAAGAGATTGTCCCGCAGGTGTTTATGGTGCGCTACAGCGACCGCATGAGCCACGACTGCGAGGTGAACTACTACCGCCTCGTGAACGAGACCAAGGTGCCGATGTTCGACATCCTCACCGAGGACGACTTCCCGAAAGTCGATGCCAACGATGTGGTGGTCGATGCCATCTTCGGTTCGGGTCTCAACCGTCCGCCGCAGGGCATGACTGCCGACCTGATTGCCTACCTCAACCAGAGCAAGTCTATCCGTGTGGCCATTGATATTCCTTCGGGTCTTTTTGCTGACGTGCCCAGTGCCTTGGGCTTTATCTTCAAGGCCGACTATACGCTGACCTTCCAAAATCCCAAGCTGGCTTTTCTGTTGCCCGAAAACGACCCGTATGTGGGTCGCTTCGAGGTGTTGGACATCGGCCTGCATCCACACTATTTGGAAGAGGTGGAGGCCAACAACCTGCTGACCGTCAAGGCGATGGTGAAGCCGATACTGCACAACCGCACGAAATACTCTCACAAAGGTACTTACGGTCACGCATTGTTGATTGCAGGCTCCGAAGGCAAGACGGGCGCGGCTTTATTAGGCGCGAAAGCCTGTCTGCGCACGGGAGTGGGCCTGCTGAGCGTTCATCTGCCCAAGGTGGCGCAATTGCCACTTCAGACCTCAATTCCTGAGGCCATGATTGACGTCGACGATTCCGATTCCTGCTTCACGATGTTCCAGCATTTAGATGCATTTTCCGCCGTTGGCGTTGGTCCAGGCTTAGGGAAAGCTGACGACACCGTTCGGGCTTTGAAGCGCTTAATACAAGAGGTGCAAGTACCGCTTGTTATGGATGCCGATGCCTTAAACATCCTGTCCGACAATCCCACATGGCTCGCTTTCCTACCCGCAAAGACCATATTGACCCCGCATCCCAAAGAGTTTGAACGCTTGACGGGTAAAAGCTCGACTTCGTTTGAACGGCTTGAGAAACAGCGAGAACTCTCGGTGAGAAACAACCTTATCGTCGTGCTGAAAGGTGCACACACCTCCATTACCTTCCCGAATGGCACCTGCTTCTTCAACACCACAGGCAACCCGGGAATGGCGACAGCAGGCAGCGGCGATGTGCTGACAGGCATCATCCTTTCTCTTTTGGCACAACGCTATTCTCCTGAGGAGGCTGCTGTGTTGGGTGTCTATCTGCATGGTCTCGCTGGTGACCTCGCAGCTGAGGAGACAGGACAGGAGGCTTTAATTGCATCCGACATCACGGAGCATATAGGAAAGGCATTTGGAGTGCTACGTGCAAAATAAATTTGCTGGTTTTGAATTGTTTCCCAAAAAAATGTATATTTGCGGCCTAATCCAACCTCTAAAATATAAATAAAATGGGAAAATTTGAAATCACGACCAGAAAGAACGGCGAGTACCAGTTCAATCTGAAGGCCACCAACGGACAAGTCATCCTCACCAGCGAGGGCTACAAAACCAAGGCTTCCTGCCTCAATGGCGTAGAATCAGTTAAAAAGAACAGCCAGGATGAGAAACGCTTCAACAAGAAAGTCGCTTCTAACGGCAAACCTTTCTTTAACCTGATGGCCACTAACGGCCAAATCATCGGATCAAGCCAAATGTATGCCAACGAGACCAACATGAACAACGGCATCGCATCGGTAATGAAGAACGCCCCTGAAGCTGAAATTGTTGACATGACTGAAGCTTAAACATCTCAATTGATTAACGAAAAAAGTCCGGAAGCTTGAGCTCCCGGACTTTTTTCGTTTCCATGAAGGGGATGACTTATTTCACCATCACCTTCACGGCGATCTTGTTCTGACTACTCTGCAGGTTGATGATGTAGATGCCTGTGGTGAGGTTGTGGTTGACACGCACGGTGCTGCCTGCCGCAATCTCGCGAGTCAACATGGTTTGGCCAAGCATATTGACCGCACTCATAGTGTAGTTGCATTCCTCGCTATTCTCAATGACAAACGCGTGGTCTGCGTTCCATACTTTCACGTTGTCAGCTACGGGTTCTTCAACGCCGTCGTCAGTAATGTCGATGAAGACAGGCTCGTCAATACCATTGGTTGGGTTGACCGTGTTGGCTTCGGGAGTCCACTGTCCGTTACCCAAGGAAGCGTAGCCGGATTGCAACTCACCGTAAATATCAATAATCAAAATGAAGTTGATGCCTTCGTTATTCACATTAGGCATAATGCCTCCAAACCAGCCGTCGTTGCCAGCCACCAAGTCTTTATAGAAATCAGCGTACTGGTTGATGCTGCCGTAATCCACGCCAGTAGTCTCGATGCTGGTGGAGTAAACCGGACGTGTTTCATTCTCAGCAGCGTACATTTGGGCGAAACTCATCGGAGCATCATTGCTCTTCACATAGAAGGCTGAGCCGCTGTATTCATCATTTTCGTTGCCGAAATTGAGCACGGTAGCATAGTCGTCGGAAGTGATGACCTTGTCAACGGAAGTGCCTTCGTTACCGTCGTTGATGCGGACGCGTAAGAACACATGGTTGCCTGGAGTGAAGCGGGAGTTGGCTGTAGGTTCATTCATGAACCAAACCAGAGCGTTGCCGTCTTCGTCGGTGGTGAACTCACCATAGCCGCCTTCGGTAGTAAGGCTTGGGCTGGTGCTGCGGTAGAAGCCTTCCGGAGAGGTGTAAATCACATTGCCGGCACCTGCGGCCTCAGGGCCGTCGTTGCCGTCAACAAGTTGGTTGGTGTAACGGTAGGTGGTGTTAGGTTCAAGATTAACCAGTTGGGCAGGGACAGCCATAGGCACACGGTTGTTGTTGATGCCGTTGTTGCCTTGGATGTAAAGCGGCATAATGGCTTCCATCATCGGAACGTTATCGCTGAGCACTTGGCCGGAAAGGGCAAACATAATATAGAAGCCATCAGGTTCCGTAATGAAAATGGAATCGCTGTACTGACCGACTTCTTCACCCCACAATCTGACATAAACTGTGGTGTCAAGTGTGATGTTTTCATCGATGTCTATGTAAATAACAGGGCTGTATTCCTCGCCGTCCAACGATATTTCGAAGGCACTATTGTCACTCAAAATGAGTGCCACACTACCATAGCCGCCTCCTATCAGCGGCAGGAAATTGCCGCCTGTGAGGTTGAAGGTCAAAGGCTCGGAAGGACCTTGTCCAACGATGTGGGTCATTCCGCTCAAGGCGTTAGGTGTGGCAATAAGGAAGGGATCGGTGCTGATGCCGCCAGAGGTGAGCATGATGTCGTCGACTTCCCATGCGGCGGCTTCGTCTTCGGTGCAGAAGTATTTGAAGGCGATGTAGCAGTTTGATCCGCTGAAGTCATCAAGGCTGATGTCACCTGACGGGGTCCATGCCCAGCTGCCTTGTGAGAGTTGGCAGTTGAGGGGGATCCAAGTGGCTGTGGTCGGGTCTTGTCCGTCGTAGTTGTTGGAGAAGAACACTTCAAGGTTTTCTCCAGTATAGTTTTTGGCGGTCAAGAAGGTCAGCACCACGTCGCTGTAGCTGTCGAGGTCGAAAGCGGGGGAGATGAGCCAGTCCTCGTTGGCACCGTGGTTGTAACCGTTCATGTAAGCGTAGTGATTGCCGTTGTGCTCTGCGATATCCCATTCGGCATCGTCGCCTTCCACGCTGACTTGCGTCCAGCCGTGCCAGTCGTCTTCCCAGTCTTGGTTGAAGAGGATGACAATGTCGTCATGGATGATGTAATCGGCACTGACCACGGGGCTGTCATTATAGCCCACCTTCTCGGCATAGGCCCAGATGGTCATATCTTCGTAGACTTCAATGGGTTCGTCGTATTCATACCAGGTACCATTCTCCGACTCAAGGCTGTAGTAAATGGTTGCACCTTCGGTGGTGCAGCTGAGGGTTACCAGCTGGGTTTCATAGAAAGTACCTCCATCGGGGTTGAAGGTCGGGGCGGCCACAGTGGGAGTAGGCGGCACTCCGCCTTCGCCTTGCATGAAGATGTCGAGGAAGAAGTTGTACTCGCCATTGTTCATGTTGCTGGTGGAGTATGCACCGCAGATGTAGGCCTCGTTGTAATAGCGGAGGGCGAAGGCACGTGAACTGGAGTTGATGTTGGCGATGTTAAAGCCGAAATACTCGGGAACCATAGAAGCGGTATCGGAAACACCTGTTTCGATGGCCCATGTTGTATTGTTGCCAGTGAAGTTGAAGTTGGTGCCGCTACCATAGCTAAGCACTTGCCCGTTGGCATTGGTGAAGGTGTAGCCATCATCAGTGATGTCAACAGTCCAATAGTAGTCGTCTTCGGCAAGAAGGATTTCAGCAGGGATGATTTCGTCGTCGCCGTTCATTGCGCTGGTGAACCCGGTGGTGCTGAATTTGCCGCTCGTCAGGGTGTTGGCGATAGCGAGGTAGGCGTTGTCTGTCTCATTGTAGCGGCTTGCTAAGATGACGCGGTTGCCGGCAGCCAGCTCGCTAACGGCGCTGATGCGCACGTAGTCATCACCTGGGACAGGAGCCTCGTTGACACTACCGCTGCAAGAGACCTCAATATCATCCAGGCCGGTGCAAGCGACGATGATGTCTTCGTCTTCATAGTCGCCAACAGCCAAGCCAGCCTTCATGCGGACGTAGATGGCGGTTTCCTCAACATTGCCGCCAACAGGGCTCAGAGTGATGGGACTCTGGGCGTTGAAGTCATTGCCGGAACTGAGGGAGATTTCAAAGTCGGTGGTTTCGGTAAGAGTGATGTCGTTATTCAAGTTGAGGCCACTCACGGTGAAAGCCTGTTCATCAGACGGACCGTTGCCTTCGATATAGTTGAATCCCGTCAGAGCCAAAGGTGAAACGGTGATGACAGGCTCGCTGGTCTGACCGATCAGCAGGATGTCGTCAACTTCCCAGCCTGCGGCTTCGGTTTCGGTGCAAGTGTATTTGAAGCCGATATAGCAGTTGGTGCCGCTGAAGCTGCTTAGGTCAATGTCTCCGGATTCGACCCAGTTCCAGCTACCTGAGGAGAGAGCGCATGTTAATGGAGTCCAAACGGAGGCATTGGGATCGCTGCCATTGTAGTCGTTGGAGAAGAAGACTTCAAGGTCGTTGCCTGCATAGTTCTTGGCTGTGCGGAAACTCAAAATCGGGTTGTCGTAGGCATCGAGGTTGAAAGCGGGCGAGATGCACCAGTCAATGTTGGCACCGTGATTGTGGCCGTTAGCGTAAGCATAATGGTTACCTTGGTAGGTGGCAATGCTCCATTCAGCTTCACCTTCCTCATTGACAAAGGTCCAGCCGTTCATTTCGTTTTCCCAGTCTTGGTTGAAGATGGTGACAAAACCGAATTGGATGGTATAGTTGGCTTCGGCAATGGCGCTGTTGTTGTAGCCTTCCATGATGGCGATGGCTTTGATGGTTGTGGTGGCATCGATGGTTAAGGGAGCACTATACAGGGCACTGTTCTCATCGGGGTCTGTGCCGTCGAGGGTGAAGTAGATGCTTGCACCATCGGTTGCGCATTCGATGCTGACGGTCTGGGGCTCATAGTAAGTGCCAGAGGCAGGGGTGAACGTAGGTGTAGCCACAGTAGGTGTGGGTGGGTTGCCACCTTCGGTCTTCACAAACAGGTCGAGGTAGAAATTGTAGCCGCTGCCATTTATGTTTTGGGTGTGATAAGCACCGAAGTTGTAGTTGTTGTTCAAAGAGAAGGCTCTTAAGTTGTTGTTGACATTGCTAACAACAAATCCGGTATATTCAGGCACCATGGCACCGTCACCGGCAGTGCTGGGTTCGATGCTCCATTCGGTGTTGTCGCCGCCTGTTGCGAAGTTCGTGCCGCTGCTGTAGCCTATCAGCTCGCTGTTGGCATTGGTGAAGGTGTAGCCGTTTGCGGTAATGCCGACAGTCCAGTAGTAGCTGCTTTCCTCGTCAACAATGGAGGCGGGAAGCACTTCGTTTTCGTCGGCAGTGGCAGAGGTGAACAGTACACCTGTGGGTTTTCCTGAGGAGGTGTTGCTCATGGCATAATAGTCGGTGGCGTTGCTGTCGAAGCGGGCTGCGAAGACCACGAGGCTTCCTTCAGTGAGTTGGTCGAGACTGCTGATGCGGACATAGTTGCCGTCGCCAGGTGTTGGTGGGGTAGGAGGTGTTGGAGGCTCCGGGCCACCAGTGACCGTACCGGTCACATTGATGAAGAGCGTGTCGGCATTTTCAGAGATGGCATAGATTTGCTCGTCGTGGGTGCCGCCTTCAAGGTTGGCTTTCATGCGCACGTAGATGCTGATGTTGCTGAAGTGGCCTGAGTTGGAGAAAATCATAGCCGGGTTTTCAGGATGGAAAGCGCTGCCACCGAAAGTGGAAACCTCGAAACTCTCGGAAGGATAGATGTTGACGCTGCTGGTCAGATTGTTGCCGCTTAAACTGAAGGAGGCGATGTCGGACGGACCGCCTTGCTCGTATTCATAGGTAAGCCCTGTGATTGTAGCAGGGTTGGCTACTAAGGTCGGGCGGTGGGCAAATTGGATGTCTTCTGCGCTAACCACACGCAGTTGCAGGTTGCCGTTGTAGCAGCTGACGATGCCTGTGAGTGTTACCAAGTCACCTTGAATCATTCCAGGAACAGAAGGAATACGGTATACGTTGAGGCTATTGTCGTCTTGGGTAATTACCGTATTGCCGTTGGTGTTGATAGCACCGATGGAGGCAGCCTCGATGTTTACGCGGGTGGATTGCATCATATTGTCGCCGTCGAAGTCGCTGTTGATTTCACCAATGGTCTGAATAGCAGGCTCGGGTAAGGCGTTGCCTGTTGAAATGACGGAGAATACATTGGCATTGGTGGCGTTGATGCCAGTCAACTCAACAAGATGGTTGTAAACAGTCTTCTTACCGTAGGCACGCACCATATCGCCAATTTGGAGACTTGACGGGGCGTTGCTGTTCAGGTAGAGGTCGATGCCTGCGGTGGCGTCTTGCACGTGTACGTTTCTGCCGTCGATGAAGATGACGACACCTTCCACACAAGCGTATTCGTTATCAGCCAAAGCGCGGGCTGCGGCGATGGTGATCGGCTCGTTGATAGTGTAGGTGGCCTCGGCAACACTGCTGTTTTGATAGCCCGATGCAACAGCAATGGCCTTGAGGGTCGTCGTGCTGCTCAATGTGATGGGCTCAGTGTACTCATTGCTGCTATTCGTAGGCTCAGTGCCGTCGGTAGTGTAATAGATGGTTGCACCTTCAGTTTCACAACTCATGCTGACCGTTTGTGCGGTGATGAAGTTGCCGGCAGCAGGCGAGAAGGTTGGCGCGGCAACTGTGGGTTGCTCTCCAACTGAGCCGCTTAAGGCAACACTATGGCTTAGGGTGTCGCAGATTACGGTCAAGGTGTCGACATAGTTGCCCACTGCCAAACCAGCTTTCATGCGAACGTAAATCGTGGTTTCGGCTATAGTGCCATTGACGGGGGAGAGGGTTTCACTATTAAAATAGCCGTTGTTTGGGCTATGGCTCAATTCATAGTCTGTTGGAGCCGTCAAAGTGACGTCACTGCTCAGGTCGCTACCCGAAACGGTGAAAGTCTTTGGTTGTGACGGACCTGCCTCGTATGTGTATTGGAAGCCGGTGAGTTGGTTGACAGATACAGTCAACTGCGGGTCGGGAATGTAGGAAAGAGTTACGTCAGCGGCATTGGCCACACGAATCTGCGGAGCGTTGAAGTAACCGATAATGCCGATGACATCTACCACGTCGTTTTCGTTGATACTAGTCAAGGCAGGCACCTTGTAGATGTTGGTGGTGCTTTCGCCTTGCGTCAAGGGCGTGTTGCCGCTGGTGTTGATGGTGCCAATGGTGGCACTTTCAATCTTTACACGGGTGCATTGCAGGTCGCCTGCGCCACCTGCCAACACTTCAGCGATGGTCTTCACGGCCAAAGGCAGCGTGTTGCCTGTTGAAAGGACGGCAAAGGAGCTACTGCTTTGGTTGATACCCGTGAGTTCGACAAGGCCTTTGTAAACGGTTTTCATACCGTATGCTTTCACTTCGTCGCCCTGTGCGACTCCTGAAGCGTTGGCGGTGAGGAAGAGGTCGATGCCGCCTGTGTTGTCCTGGATGTATACGTTCTTGCCGTCGATGAAGGTCACGATGCCTTGTACTAAAGCATATTGATTATCTTCCAGAGCTCTAGCCTCGACGATGGTCATCAGGGTGGGGAAAGTGTAAGTTGCTATGGCGACCCCGCTGGCTGTATATCCATCTTTGAAAGCCTTGGCCTTGACGGTAGTTGTGGTACTAACGCTAATCGGGGAGCTGTAAACAGCACTGCTTTCGGTCGGCTCGGTTTCGTCGAGGGTGTAGCGGATGGTGGCGCCTTCGGTGGTGCAGCTGAGGGTCACGTCTTGTGCCTCATAATAAGTACCACTTGCAGGGGTGATGGTAGGAGTGGCTACGGTAGGAGTAGTGCCGCCGCCAGAGGTATAGGTGACGCTGACAGATCTGACGCGACGGTGTCCTGAAGTTCCACCAACGGTAAAGGTTACCTCAGAAGAAGAACCAGTCCAGGTCGGGGCTGTATAAGTTTCAACATCAGTTGTGATGACATTGCTTCCTTCGCCTGAACTAAAAGTCAGTGAAATGGAACTTATCGTACCAGTAGAGGATACGACAAAGTTATTGCCACCGTAGGCACGAATAGCTGTTCCTGTATTGTAATACTTGGGCGGGTTGCTTCCTGTGCCTTTGTTGAACACAATTGTAACATTGTCGTCGATTTCGATTTCGACTCCGTCCAAGTCTTGGCCATTGGTGTAGCCTTGCTCGGCAAAATCAATGGAGGCATCAGTTCTTAACTGTCCCCATGAAGTCATCCCAGTCAACAGCAATATCGCCGTCAACAATAAAGTTAGTTTTCGCTTCATAAGATAAAGTCTTTAATTATTTGATACTTAATGATTAACTAAAAAACTGAGGGTGTATAGCCCATACAATTAATAAGGTGTCAAAATTAAGGAATTGCTCTTGAATGAAACACATTGTAAACCATTGTTTTTTCAACAATTTTTCAACATGGGTTGTTGATAACTTGGAATCAAATAAAAAAAGAGTAACTTTGCGGCTTTATTGATTAGTGTATGAAAAAATCTCAAGTGATACTGATTACCGGTGCCAGCAGTGGTATCGGGTTTGATACGGCAAAGCTGTTGGGCCAGCAAGGCCACAGAGTGTATGCTGCGGCCCGCCGTACTGAGCGCATGGAGCCTTTGCGCGAGTTTGGTGTCAATATCCTCAAGATGGACCTCACCGATGAGGCTTCGATGCAGGAGGGCGTGCGACAGATTGTTGAAGCAGAAGGCCATATTGATACCTTAATCAACAATGCGGGCTATGGCTACTTTGGTGCTGTCGAGAACGTGAGTATGGAAGAAGCGCGCCGTCAGTTGGAAGTCAACGTGATAGGTCTTGCACGGCTGTGTCAGCTTGTGTTGCCCCATATGCGTGAGCAGGGCAGGGGCCGTATCATCAACACGGCTTCGGTGGTGGGTAAGGCAGTGCTTTATTTCGGAGCCTGGTATTGCGTGTCGAAATTCGCGGTGGAGGCTTTCAGCGATGCCTTGAGGATGGAGGTGAAGCCCTTTGGCATCGATGTGGTGATGATTGAGCCGGGTGGCATCAAGACCGAATGGGGCATTATCGCCGCACAACATCTGGCCGAAAATTCGAAAGGCACGCCCTACGAAGAAGCTGCCTTGCGTGAGTCGGAAACCTTGGACAAGGTGTACCACATGAGCCTGCTCTCGAAACCTTCGGTTGTGGCCAAGGCTATTTCTCGTGCTGTCAACAGCCGTCGTCCCAAAGTGCGTTACCGTGTAGGCCTCGCTGCCAACACCATTGTCATTTCCCATCAGCTGTTGCCCTCTCGATGGTGGGATGCTCTGATGCGTGGTTTTTGGAAGATAAAAATCTAAAAGTATTGCTGTTTACCGAAAAACTATTATCTTTGCCACGAAAAAATATTAACTTGCTATGAAAAAAATAGTTAGAACTATTTGGATTAGTGCTTTGTCAGGTATGGCATTCTTGTCGGCTTGTTACTCTTCGAAAGGCGTTTCGAAGAATGAGCGTAAGCAGCTTGTCCAAGAGCGTGATTCCATTCAAGAAATCCTTAGGATGCGTGAGATGGCTGCCGTCTATGGCTCGCCTGAAATCATGGCCGATTATGCCACCGAGACCTATCGTCTTCGTAATCAATTGGATTCCATTAACTTCAAGTTGGGCGAGGATGTCGATTTGGAAAAGAGTGCACGTCGTTTGTCTTTGCAGGAACAGATTGCCGATCTTCAGAAAGCTATTATACGTCGGGAGGGATCCTGCGTCTATGGCTCTCCCGAGATTATCAAAGAATATGGCGAAGAGACCCGTCGCATGAGGACTGATTTGGAAAACCTGCGCAACCAACTCAAGGAATTGAACAATCCTTGATCTGAAGTAAGGGTGCCCTGCGGAAATGCTGTATAGTCCACCATGGAGCTGGAGGATTTGAATCATGAGCAATAAGTTGGGATTTCATAAAAGGGTGATGCTTGAGCTAAACCATCAGGTGCTGCAACAGCGCATTGATGAGCATGAGCTGCATCAATTGTTTTGGGAATGCACGCTGCGCTGCAATCTCAACTGCCGTCATTGTGGCTCCGACTGCCGTATGCTTTCCGAAAAGGATGATATGCCGCTTGATGATTTCTTGAAGGTTCTCGACGAGGTGCGCGCCCATCAAGACCCTGCCAAGGTAATGGTCATCACCACGGGTGGCGAACCTACCATGCGGAGCGACCTCGCGCATTGCGGTGAGGAAATCTCGAAGCGGGGCTTCGTATGGGGTATGGTGTGCAACGGAATGTTGCTCTCGCCCGAAAAACTCAACGAGTTCGTAGCGGCGGGGCTGAAAAGCATTGCCGTTAGCTTCGACGGTTTTGAGGAAGACCACAACTGGATGCGTGGTAACCCTATGAGCTATAAAAATGTGTTGCGTGCTGTGGAGGGACTCAAACAGCATCCTGGACTCACTTGGGATGTTATCACTTGCGTCAATCAGCGCACTATTAAGTATTTGCCTCAATTCCGCGACTTCCTGATTTCGTTGGGTATCAAGCGGTGGCGACTGTTCACGGTGTTCCCCTCAGGACGGGCTGCAAACGACCCTGAGCTGAGACTCTCCAATAAGCAGTTTGTTGAGATGATGGAATTCATTAAGTGGACACGTATAGAAGGGAAAATCCGTGCCGATTACGGCTGCGACGGCTTCCTCGGAAAATATGAGGGCGAGGTGCGCAACCATTATTATTCATGCAGTGCAGGCATCAACATTGCCTCGGTGCTGGCCGATGGCTCCATTTCGGGCTGTCTCAGCATCCGCAGCGACTACCACCAAGGCAATATCTATAAAGACAGTTTTTGGGACGTGTGGCAGAACAAGTTTCAAGTTTATCGCAACCGTAAATGGATGAAGACTGACCAGTGTGCGAAATGTAAGGTGTGGCGCTATTGCCAAGGCAACGGCTTCCACCTTCGTGATGGCGACGGGAAACTGCAAATGTGCCAATATCAGATGATAGTTGATAGTTGATGATGAAGATGAATCGAATCTATATAGTGGGCTATATGGGAGCGGGTAAGACCACAGCAGCTAAGCGTCTGGCTCGACGTCTCGGCTGGGATGTGGCCGATACAGATGCTCTTTTCGAGGAAAAATACCGCATTTCCGTTGACGATTTCTTCCAGAAATATGATGAACCGCTCTATCGCAAGCTGGAGTCTGAGATTTTGAAAAGCACCGAGGGTCGTGACAACATTGTTATTTCCACTGGTGGCGGCACAGCCTGCTATTTCGACAATATGGAATGGATGAACCAGCACGGCCTGACGGTTTTCATGCAAATCAGCCCCAAAGCCGCAGTGGACCGAGTGCTGCATTCGCATCACAAGCGCCCTTTGGTTCGTGGCAAATCCGAAGAGGAGCTGATGGAGTTTGTGAACCAACACTATGCCGCTCGTATGCCCTTTTATGAACAGGCCAAGATCACGGTGAAATCCGAGAATTTTGATTTGGAGGCCCTGATGGAAAGAATCGAGACTGATGAATAAAATTCGTCTTTTTTTTGCCTGAAGTGTTATTTATTGTCTACTTTTGTCACCGAAATAATCAACTATAATTATATGCTATGAAAAAGATTTGCATTTTACTGTTTGCTTTGATGCTGTCGTCAGCGATGATGGCCAAAGACTTTGTAAGGATTCCTTACTCAAACCGTTCTGAATTGGAGAAAATCTTCAACAATCCCAACTTAAGAGTGCACTATTACAACAACTCAGAGGTGTTCGCTACCACCGAGTACTTTGATGCCAATACGATGGTTCTTGTTGATCATCAAGCCTTTGAGGACAACGAGGTCTATACCTTGATTTATTGCCCTCAATCAGAGCAAGAGGCATATATCGGTGATGGCGAGGCTCTGCTGAGGACGGACAATTATATCATCGTCAAGGGCATGGCGATGCCTTACAAGAACGATGGCGCTGTAGCTATCTTCAACAAGAAGGCACAACTGCCGCGCCTGACCCGCGACTTCCCCGTGGTGACTGAGGTGAATCCCACCATCCGCGAAATGCTCGACCAGGTCAACATGGACTCATTAGAAGCCACTGTGCAGCATTTGCAGGATTACCAAAGCCGTATCTGGAACTCCGACAACGCTTATGCCGCTTCCGACTGGATTGCGAGCCGTATGCAGGCGCTTGGCCTCGAAGTGGAACAGCAGCCTTTCTATGCCAACACTTGGATGGGAAGCGGACAGGCAGCTCCTAATGTCATCGGCATCCAACGCGGTACGCTCTATCCCGATGTCTATGTGGTGTGTGGCAGTCACTTCGATTCGTTCTCCTACGAGGCCATGTATGGTGGCGGATCGGCTCCTGGTGCTGACGATAACGCCACTGGTGTGGCCAGCGTGTTGGAAAGCGCGAGAATCATGACGCAGTATGAGTTTGAATACAGCATCATCTATTGCGCATACGGTTGCGAGGAGATGGGGCTTTATGGTAGCGAAGCCTATGCCTCACGTTGCCAACAGGAAGGCATGGACATTATCGGCTACTTCAACAACGACATGAATGGCTACCTCTACGGCGACCAAATCCACATCGACTGCATCTATCCCAACTCGGTAGAACCCATAGGCACCTATTATATGAATGTCGGTGAGGTGTATTATCCCGAACTGCCTATCCGTCACGTCAACTTCAACCAAGGCGACAGCGATCATACTTCTTTCAACAACCACGGCTATATGGGCATCTATCCTTTCGAGGATTACGAAAACTACAGTCCCTACATCCACACACCCAACGACCTGATTGGAACGAGTGTGAACAGCTTCGAGATGGGACAGCAATACTGCCAGATGAACATAGCCTGCCTTGCGGAGATTGCCAATCCTGTGGGAGATACACCGCAGGTGTATTGCAATCCGGTGACGAACTTCTTCATCGACTATCCCGTTTGGAAAGAGATGTCGTGGCTTTATTTGGAATGGACTGCTCCCGAAGAGGGGTCTACGGGTAATCTTGATCATTTCGATGTTTATCGTGACAATGAAATGATAGCTTCCGTTGAGACCGATCCAGACCCGACTTACCATTATGGTTATGTGGATTCCATTGCCGTTGGTGTTGAGGCAGAGTATTTCGTGATGGCAGTGTATAGCGACGGTTGCGAGTCGCCTTCTGATACATTGCTCGGTGCTGGTGTCAGCTCCGTTCAAGAGATTGGCTCTTGTGTTTCAGTCTATCCTAATCCTGTTGAGAGCCAACTCAATGTTGTGGCGAACGGTCTGCAAAGAATCGCCGTTTACAATGCAATGGGACAGCTCATTGCGACGAAGACTGCGGATGGAGACCGGTTCGTGCTGCAAGTCGGGGACTATGTTCCAGGACTTTACACGATACAAGTTGTTACTGATAAAGGCATTACCACGAGAAGTGTAATTGTGCAATAATCTAGTATTTCTGCCGCTTCGCGTCATTGCGAGGAGGAACGACGAAGCAATCCAGGGAGTCAGTTGATTCTCTGGATTGCTTCACTTTGCTCGCTATGACGCAAAGCGCTTGTGGGGGCAAAACCCTTATCTCAATTCCAATAATGTAATGTTCTCCACATGTTGCGTGTGCGGGAACATGTCCACAGGCTGCACTGCCATTACTTTGTAGGCAGCATCCAATAATTGCAAGTCACGGGCCTGGGTAGCAGGGTTACAACTCACATATACGATTTTCTTGGCGCGTATCTTCAGCAGTTGTTCCACCACCTTCTCTGCCATACCTGCACGGGGCGGATCGGTGACGATGAGGTCGGGACTGCCGTTGGTGACAATAAAGTCGTCAGTGAAGACCTTAGCCATATCACCGGCATAGAAAGTACAGTTTTTGATGCCATTGATTTCCGCGTTGATTTTGGCATCCTTGATAGCGGCTTCCACATACTCTATACCTACTACTTTTTTCACAAAGCGAGAAAAATACTGCGCAATGGTGCCTGTGCCAGTGTAAAGGTCGTACATGAGCTCGTCGCCCTGCACATTGGCAAGGTCGAAGGCGGTGCGGTAGAGCCGCTCGGCTTGATAGACGTTGGTCTGGAAGAACGACACCGGACCGATGCGGAACTTCAAATCGTCGAAACCCTTGCGGGGCGATGCCATGGTCTCGGTGAGATAAGGCTCGCCTTTAAGGCATTCGAAGGGCAAGTCGTTGATGATATCGTTGAGCTTCGGATTGATGACGAGGAGCAAAGAAACGATTTGCGGGAAAGCTATCTCCAGGGCGGGAATCAACTCGTGGCGCACTATCGTGTTCTCTTCGCTGATGACCAAAATCACCATAAACTCACCTTTCGAGTTGCAGCGGATGACGAGGTTGCGCATCAAGCCTTCATGGGCACGGAAATTATAGTAGGGGAGCTTCCGGTCTATCGTGAACCTTCTGACAAACAGCCGGATGTCATTCGATGGGTCGGCTTGTAGGTAGCACTTTTCGATGTCCACTACACGGTCGAAGAGTTGGGGCAGGTGGAAACCGAGGCCCTTGCAGTCTTCTTCGTTATGGGTGCCGTTGGGAGCACCGTCGGTGAGCCACTTGCGGTTTGAGAAGGTGTATTCCAGCTTGTTGCGATAGGCGAATTGTTTCTCGCAACCCAAAATAGGACGAATCTCAGGGTACTCAATCTTCCCGATGCGGTCGAAGTTGTCCTTCACCTGTTTCTGCTTGTAGTAGGTCTGCCACTCGTAGGCCTCATGTTGCCACTTGCAGCCGCCACAGAGACCGAAATGTTGGCACATAGGTTCATTTCGCTTGTCCGACAGCTTCTTGAAGTTCAATATTTTGCCTTCAAAGAAGTTCTTCTTGCGCTTGTAAACTTCAATGTCGACCACGTCACCAGGCACGCCAAAGGGGATGAAGATCACGCGGCCTTCAGGTTTGGCTACCGACATGCCTTCTGCACCGGCATCGATGATTTCCACGTCTTCGAGGTATTCGGGTTCTCGCTTTACTTTATTTCTTGCCATTCTTTTCAAATATTAAACAACTCCCAAGTTTTCTTTGCCTGTTCCTCAAACATCTGCAAACCGTTGTAGACTTTGGCACCCCAAGTGCGACCCAGCTCCATGAATGCCGTTTCACGAGGATTGTAAATCAAGTCGATAAGGGTGTGATTCTTGGTCAGTCCTTGGTAGTGTAGGTCTCGGAAGTAGTCCACCTATTAAAACAAGCCCAAGGGGGTTGTATTGATGATTAAAGGGTTCGCTCTCAGGTCTTCGTCGGTCAGGGTGTCGTAGGTAAAGTCGCCTTTGGCAGCGTCACGGCTGACAGTGGAATAGGGGATGCCCTTTTGTCGCAAGACGTATTGCACCGCTTTGGAGGCACCGCCCGTACCCAGAATCAAAGCATGACTCGTTTCGCGGTCTTTGGTGGCTCTTTCGAGCAGTTGCTCAAATCCATAGATGTCTGAATTGTAGCCTTTCAGCTTGCCATTTGTGAGGGTTACCACATTGACGGCCCCCACTTCCTTGGCGACAGGGTCTGTCTCGTCCAGCAGCGGGATGATGCTTTCCTTGTAGGGTATTGTGACGTTAAATCCACAGAGGTCGGGATATTTCGCCATGATGTCGTGAAGTTCGTCCAGCGACTTGATGTCGAAGTGCTGATACAGGCAATCCAAGCCTTTGTATTCAAACTTTTCGTTGAAATAAAACCTTGACTGCGAGTGCTTCAAGGGGTGTCCGATGAGTCCGTAACGTTTCATATCTTATCCAATTCCAAAAATAGCTCCAAATCCTAAGGTGCAAACTACGCCCACGATGACGCTGGCCAGCACCACGCCACCCATCACAGCCAGTACGCTCTTCTTGAAGTCCATGTCCAAAAAGCTGGCGGCGAGGGTGCCTGTCCAGGCACCGGTGCCAGGCAACGGGATGCCCACGAAGAGCACCAAAGCCCAATAGAGTCCTCGTCCCGCCTTGGCTTGCAGCTTTTGTCCGCCTTTTTCGCCTTTTTCGAGGCACCAGTGGCAGAACCTGCTGATAAAGCGCACTTTGACGTCTTTGCCCCATTCCAGCACTTTGCGGGCGAAGAAAAAGATGAAAGGCATGGGCAGCATGTTGCCGATAGCGATGATGATGTAGCTCCACAACAGGTTAAAGTTAGGGTCGGCAGTGTGGAAGGCGTAGGCCACGGGTAGGGCACCGCGCAACTCGATGAGCGGCACCATGGCGATGAGGAAAATGTAAAGGTATTTACTCATTGTGTATTATTCGTTGGAAGGTTGGGTCTCGTGGTTTTTCTTGTGTCGTTCGATGAGGTCGATGATGTCAATATCGTTGGTGAGCAGTTCCCTGTCGTATTCGAGGAAGTCAGGCCAGAAATCGAAGTCGGCTTCCAGGGCACGGTCCAAAGCCTCCAGCCCGTCTTGGCGGTTGCCTTTGACGAAATAGGCATAGGCCAACAGATAGAGCAGCATCGGGGCATTGTCGGTCTGTATCAGTCCGTATTGCAGCGTGTTGATGGCTTCGTCTACTTGGTCCATCTCGCCGTATAGGTCTGCCATATAGTAATAGGAATCGGGGTCGCCCGGGTTCATCTCTTGGACTTTGCGCAGGTATTTCATTGATAGGTCAAGCTGGTTGAGTTTGCGGTAGTCGGTAGAGATGGAGTAGAGGTGGTCGACCTCCCAAGGCTCCAGCTGGAAAGCTTTCTCGAAGTATTTGATGGCAGTTTTGCTGTCGCCTCGGTCGCTGCTGATGTAGCCGAGCCCGGCCCAGCCACCGCCGTTCAGTTCGTTCATTTCTATAGCCTTTCGGAAGTGCTCCTCAGCAGTTTGCAGGTCGTTGAGGCGGTAGTAGCAATCGCCCAGCGAGGTGTGTATGATGGAGGTCTCGACGCCATTGCGCAGGGCCTCTTCAAGCGTGTCGATGGCTTCCTTGTATCTGCCAAGGTCGTAGTAGATATCGGCCAGGTGCATATTCGTCCAAAGGTCTTCAGGATCGATGGCGAGGGCGAACTCGTAGGGGTCGATGCTTTCCTCGTATTCTCCCGCCATGCGGTAGCAGTCACCGATGTTGGTCCATGCCTTGCTGTTGTGCGGGTCTTCGTCGACAAGACGCTGGAAAAAGGCGATGGCTTCTTCCTTGCGGTTTTGGCTGAGGAAGCAGTGGCGAATCTCATGGTAGATAGTGTCACGCTCGTTGTTCTCGTCAGTGGCCAAAGCGAGGGCACGTTGATAGAAATCGAGTGCGAGGTCATATTTGTTCAAACGCTGGTATTCGTATGCGATGGCATTGTAGAGGTCGAAATTCTCGTCTTCGTCGAAATAGGGCAGGGCGTTGAAGTAGTTGTCAAGGGCATCTTTCGACTTGCCCAGCGCAGCGAGGCAACTGCCCAAGACGAGGAAATAGTCCGGGGTGTCATCTTCGTCGCGTTCGACGTGCTGCATGATTTGAAAAGCGTTCTCGGCTTGGCCTTCCAGCAGGTACTGGCGGGCTTCCTTGATTCTGAGTATGCTGCTTTCGGGGTGTTGCTGCATGGCAAGGTCGATAGCCTCGCGCGAGCGGCGCAACTGGTTTTTCTCCACGTAGTTGTCGATGATGTATTCAAACTCCGCACTGTCGAAATAGGCTGTCCCGTGGGTCTTCAACATGTCCTCATACCGCTCTATTGCAGCCTTGCGGTCCTGCTCTTCGTCAAAATAATTATCAATGTCTTCGTCGTCAAACATGGTCTGTCCTCTGCAAAATTTTGCTGCAAAAATAATAAAATTTGCGATATGGTGCATTTTTGTATCTTTGTGGCCAACAACAGAATTCTGACCTATGAAGAAATTTTTACTATTGCTGTCATTCATTACACTGTTTTTCAGCGCTTTCTCGCAAACAATCTGGACCGTCTCTTCTGTCCCGAATACCCGCTTGCAAAGCAACGATATCCACGTCAGCGACCCTGACGGCTATCTTTCCGACAGCGTTGAGATGCAGATTAACACCGCATTGTGTGCCATCCGCGACAAAGCCGATGTCTTTGTGGTGACATTGAATTCCATCGGCAGCAGCGACCCGAAGCACTTCGCTACAGCGCTGTTCAACGAATGGGGTATCGGTGACGCTGCCACCGACAATGGCGTGCTGCTGCTGTTCGTCGAAGACCAGCATGCCTTGGAGTTTGAGACGGGTTATGGCGCAGAGGCGACCCTCACCGATGCCCAATGCCAACGTATCTTCACAAAAAAAATCGTACCTTTTTTCAAGGCGGGCGATTACGAAGGCGGTCTCGTCTCAGGTGTGGCCGAGATTGTCACTGTCTATGGTGGAGAGATTCCTATGGGGCTTAAGACAACCCTTCCTAAAGCAGACGATGAATCCAGCGGCGAGAGCAGTCCGCTTGATGAGTACAGTGTCGTCTTTATCTTTTTTGCCCTTCTTTTGTTTGTCCTTCCACTGCTCGGTGTCATCTTCTGGATAGTCAAGCGCAAAACCAAAACGCCTGTGGCAGACAAGTTCTCTTCCACCGAAGAACAAGGGGTTACTTACATTGACGGTTTCAAGACATCCTGGTCGGGTTCGCCCTGGGACGGCAAGGGCTGTCTTGGTGGACTGATGATTGGTATGTCCCCCTTCATGCTTCTTTTCGTTGTCGCTATGGTTGTTATTGTCGCCTTCCCCGCCCTTGAAGAGAATCGGCGTTTCGAGCTGAACGCTATTGGCACATTGATTTTGTATCTCACCTGGATTTGTTTCCGCCACAACCACCGGGTGCTGAAAGAAGCCCAAAAACTGTCGGCATCCTCCATCAATCCGAAGTCGGTCTATGAAGCGGCAAGCAACCATACAGCCAACAAGGTGGCGATGTGGATGGCACCTTGGTTAGGATGGGTCTATAACCGCATCTACAAGAAAAAGATTGAGCAAAGCAATGAATGCTGCTGTCCTGTCTGTGGCGATGCCATGAAGAAAGACGGCACGTTTAGATTGCCGGAGAATCATCTTGCCGAGGACAAGGCAGGGGCTTTGAGGTTCACGGCATACCGCTGTGCCAGAGACCATGCCATCGTGGTGAAGGAGCGTGGAAAACAATACTCCCAGTTTTCCACCTGTCCCCAATGCGGCGCATATACCTTGAAATATATCAAGACGGAGACCCTCAAGGAAGCCACTTACTCAAGCAGCGGCGAGGAGAGAAAGACCTACATCTGCCAGCATTGCGGCCATACCCTCCTCAAGTCTGTCGTGATACCGAAGAAGGTGTATTACTCCAGTGACAGTTCATCGTCCGGCTCGTCATCCAGCAGAAGCTATTCCAGTCATTCTTCCAGCCGTTCGTCGGGAGGCTCCTTTGGAGGCGGACGCAGTGGCGGCGGAGGATATTCGGGGAGATGGTAGGGGTTTCTCGACAAAACGTCGTGTGTCGGACCGGGACGACAACGACCCCGACCACAGGAGCGGATATAAGGTAGGAATGGATGGTCAGCAGCTTTCCCGAGTTTTTTGCTGAATCCAGCCATTATTTGCATCAGTATCAGAAAAATGCCTATCTTTGCAATTCAAATTCAAATGGACATCTGAATTGCACGATATGAAATACCCTATTGGAATACAAAACTTTGAGAGCCTTCGCAAGGAAGGTTACGCTTACGTTGACAAAACACAGCATGTGTACAATCTCGCCAATACAGGTCGCTATTATTTCTTGAGCCGTCCACGCCGTTTCGGTAAGTCGCTTCTGTTGTCCACCATCCGTGCCTATTTTGAGGGGAAAAGAGAGTTGTTTGAGGGGCTTGCACTTGACTCGTTGGAGGAGAAATGGGAACAATATCCTATATTGTTTCTCGATCTCAATGTGGGGAAGTACGACACGATTGGCGATCTTGAAGAACGATTGGCGATTTCCTTGAATAATTGGGAACAACAGTATGGCGTGCAAACCGACAGCGGTTATTCTCTTGCCTCCCGCTTTGGTCTTCTTATCAGAGCTGTGGCCAAGCAGACGGGTAAGAGTGTTGTCATCCTTGTGGACGAGTACGACAAGCCTATGTTGCAGGCTATCGGCAACGAGGCTTTGCAGGCCGAGTTCCGCTCCACTCTGAAAGCTTTCTACGGCAACCTCAAGTCGTGTGACGAGTATATCAAATTCGCTTTTCTCACGGGTGTCACCAAATTCGGCAAAGTGAGTGTTTTCAGCGACTTGAATCATTTGACCGATATCTCCCTGCTGCCACAGTTTGTCGATATCTGTGGTATTACTGAAGAGGAGTTGCATCGCTATTTCGATGAGGGGGTTCAGGAATTGGCAGTTGCCAACGGGATGGGTGAGGAGGAATGTTACGCTAAGTTGAAACATGATTTTGACGGCTACCATTTCTATCCCGGTTCGGGAGGTATATACAACCCGTTCAGCTTGCTGAACACTTTGGCCTATAAGGTGTTCAAGGACTATTGGTTCGAGACGGGTACCCCCACATTCCTCGTCAAGCAGTTGCAGAAGACCAACTACCCTTTGGAGGGAATGACCAGCGAAGGAGTCACCGCTGACACGCTCAACAGCATCGACAGCATGGACGAGAGCCCTCTGCCATTGTTGTTTCAGAGCGGTTACCTTACCATCAAGTCTTACGATGAACGTTTTGGTGAGTACCATTTGGGCTTTCCCAACCGTGAGGTGGAGGAAGGTTTCACCAAGTTCCTGTATCCATTTTATGCGCCCAAGATAACCCTCAACAAGAGTTCGTTTTCGGTGGTTCGCTTTGTGAAAGATGTGGAAACGGGAGATGCCGAAGGCTTCATGCGGAGGTTGGAGGCCTTGTTTGCCGATGGTGACTACCAGATAGTGGGCAATGCCGAGGTTTATTTCCAGAACACGCTGTATGTCTTCTTCAAGCTGTTGGGCTTGTATGTTGAAGTGGAGCGCCATACCTCCGATGGACGTATGGACATTCTGATGCAAACCACTGACTATATTTATATCCTTGAGTTGAAGGTTGATAAGACCGCCGCCATCGCTTTGCAGCAGATTGAGGACAAGGGTTATGCGCTTCCATTTGCGAATGACCCCAGAAAACTGTACAAAATAGGGGTGAACTTCTCCAGCGAAACGCATAAGATTGACGACTGGAAAGTTGTTTCTTCTGTCCATAGTTAACCCATGAACCCTGCTCACCGGCTATAGATTGGGAATACAAAAGTTGTCAAGTATTTGCCAAGGAGCAGGAAAGGAGCTGGAAGGGAGCTGAGAGCTACCAAAGAGCTGGCAGAGTCGCCATTTCTCCGTCAGTTGTTCGTTAGTTCTTCGATAGTTGTCCGTTAGTTGTTCGATTTTTTATCGAAGAAATGACGGAGAAGTAAGGGGGAAATATCGAACAAGTTTCGAGTCTGCTCCTTGTCTGATACGGCACAAGTGCCTTTCATGTGCTCTTCAAATACTTGGCAAGTGCTTGCCGATGGCGAAACAGATACGATACAAAACGAAGTAAAACATAGTCAAACTAAACAAAGAATGAAATCATGAAAAAGAAACAACCACTTAAGGGATCCGAAATCATCGGCAGGATTCCGTCACTTGGAGTGACCAAATACCTCAGGAACGGGGTCGTCGTTACAAGGGTGTCCACCTCTGACGTCCGCAGCAACACCCCTAAGCAGTTCATCCAACGGCAGCGGATGCGCCACAGCCTCGCCCTTTGGAAGGAATTGTCGAGATGGTCGCCCATGTTCACTGAAGGCAAGACAGCCTACCACCGTTTCCTTTCGTTGGCCAACCAGTTGCCAGTGGTCTTCCTGCCTAAAAACAAAGCGGAGGTTGAAGGCTCGCTGCTCATGCCCGGCATTCCCGTGAGCGAGGGCAGTCTGTTGCCCATTCAGCTACGATTGGGTGAGGTGGACGGAACCCCAGCCCTCCTGTCCGACCGCAAGTCCGACGATGTCCGTCCCTTTGAGGTCTTTATACTCTACACTGCTGAGCAACAATTTCACCGTGAGGATTGTCCGAAGGTGGCTTTCAAGATGCGCGAGGTGAAGCGGGACGAATTTACCGTAGTGGACGGATGCCTGGCGTTGCTGCACGATGACTTCGCCAACGAGATGAAAGGCTGGGCCTTGGTGCGCATGATGGGCAAGAATTGCTCGACGCAGAGCATCGTCACCCGCTGCAACTACTACCAGCAGTACACCACCGAAGAGGCGTTGGAAGTGGCTGCCAAGAGCTATGGCGGGTTGAAATGATTCGCTCTGCCCAGGTAAAAGCGGCAGTCAAGGTGAACGCAGAGAAGCTGCTCTTCAACTGGCAGTTGGGACGCGACCTGGTGAAGAAGAAAGCAGAAGAACACTGGGGAGCTGGCGTAGTGGAACAGGTGAGCCTCGACATGCAGCGAGAGTTTCCAGATGAAAACGGGTTCTCTGTTCGTAACTTGTGGAACATGAAGAAATGGTTCTTGTTCTACTCAGAGAGCACGGCTTCCCAAATTCTGCACCAAGCTGGTGCAGAATTACAAATTATTCACCCCCAAAACCTCGGAACATCAGCGGACCGCCTTACGGAGTGTAGTGGAGACCCTCCTTTATGCCTCCTTTGGTGCTCCTTTAGTCTCCTTGTCAAGCGAAACCAGCCGGAAAAACAGAACCGAGGGTAAGAAGAGGGTAAGAAGATAATAAGAAGAGGCCAAGAAGAGGGTGAAGAGGTGTAGGGCAATGGAAGAGTAATCCATGAACCGACCATCAAAGCCTTTCGAAAAAATGAACCTATGTTGATCAGCTTACGCACCTGTGTTCATCGCCACTTGAACCTATGTTCATTGGCATATGAACCTATGTTCATCGTCTCACGAACCTATGTCCGTTTTATCGCGTTGATTTATAATCGCGCCCTTACACCCTCATCGCGGGCATAGACCCACAATCTCCCATATGGGAAGCACTTTGCCTTTCGCCTATGCTCTATTGTGATGCTCCAAACTATGCCGAAATCGAAAAATTTCTACAAAAGAATTGTTGGTTTTAAGAAAAAGACTATATTTGCAGGTGACAAATGAACGGAGTATTCATATAAAATAATTGAATGACAATAGGATAGAAAAACAAAATGACATAAAGATGCGTTTGCGCTGAACGGATATTCTTGAAAAGCTCTCATGGGCTAGATTTGAAAAACATAAGTTGGAGAACGATAATATTATTTATATATCGAAAAATGTTTAATTGTAGAATTTGTTGTGTTTTACTATGATAAATGACTTTAAGAATCAATTGATTACAGGGATACTAACTTCTCCTATTTTGTATATTCCACATTATCATTTTGCCTTTATTGACGAGATTCTTTCCGAGATATTATTATCTGGAAAAATCCCAGAACTATCTAAGAATTGTATTGTTGAATACGACTTGACCCGTTTTATTGTGGATTTTGATACAAAAGAATCAAATGGAGTTAATGTTGGACTGATTGGGTTGCTTAAGGAGATAGTGCAACGTGTATTGCCTCCTAATGAAGGGGAAAAAGATCGGCGAATAGTCAAGGAATATCATAGGATTTTTTTGTTCAAAAATATTCATAGGGAACTTGAGGACAAATCCATCCAATGTCTTTTGCAAACTTTTGTTGAAAAATACGAAAGGAATGATTATGCAAGTACAACTTCCATTATTATGGTGTCAAGCTTGCCATCTTCTTTGTTGCCTCGGGAGATTTCTAAGTTATTTGCTATCATTCAACTTCCGCTTCCGGATCATTCTGATATTGAACACGAACTTGGTTTGGCTGATGAACAAATTGACAGTCTTTGTTGGACTCGAAGAAATCCCTATGAAACTCATGGATACAGGTATGGAATTAGTTTTATGCATAAAGAAACCAATTTCAAAAACAATAGGAGAGAGTTGGTTGGCGCATTGATGGGGATGCAAGTGTTTGATATTCGTAGAGTTTTGAAAACCATACAGCATTTGGAAGGTGATATTAGTCCTAGATATACGGAATCAAAATGTAAATTATCCGATAGAATTTTGATGGAGAAACGACAAATAATTAACAATTCTAGTTTGTTGGATATTATCCATCTGGATTCTGATCAACAAAACCGTGTGGGAAACATCGAAGCCCTCAGTGGTTTTGTTGAAAAGCAAAAGCGCATTATTGATAATATTGTAAAATATCCATCAACTCTACCAAAGCCAAAAGGAATTCTTCTAATAGGGCCTCCAGGATGCGGAAAGTCAGAAACTGTAAAAACAATTGCAGCAAAATTTGATAAGCCACTTGTTAGATTGGATATAGGCAGATTGATGGGGCAATATGTGGGGCAAAGTGAACATAATCTTATTGATGCAATTCGTGTTGCTGAAGCTGCTCAGCCTTGTGTGTTGTGGATTGATGAAATCGAAAAAGCTTTTGCGGGTTTTGGTAATGATAATCACAACAATGATATTACGGTCACACGCATGGTAGGTTATTTTCTAACATGGATGCAAGAACGGAAAAGCCTTGTTTATTTAGTAGCTACTGCGAATGATTTGTCAAATTTAAGGCCTGAGTTTTTGCGCAAAGGACGGTGGGATGAGATTTTTTACCTTTCATATCCCGATGCGAATGGTGCTGAAGACATTTTTTGCAAATGCCTTCAAAAGTATAATCTTTGTTTGACAGATGGAAAAGATTGTGTTGTTGATCAAGGGGGAAACAGAATTGAAGAAAACAAATTGAGTGCATTAAGTAGAGAAATTGCGAATTCTTATTTCAGTGGTGCTGAAATAGATAGCCTAATAGTTCAATCTTTTAATGATGATTGGGATGGAATTGTTTCTAATAAAATAGAATACAAGACCGTATTGAAGATTATGCAAAATATTACCAAAAACAAAGCTGTTGCAAATGAGAAGAAATTGCAAGAAACAATAGACAATGTGTTGCTTGAATTAAAATTGAGGACTGGTCAAACTTCATTGGTTAACGAAAAAGAGATTAAAGTAATTTTGGAAAAAAAATACAAGTCAAAAACGCCACACGAGATTAATGCGGAATTTGAGTCAAAAGGATATGTTTCGGCTTCTAAGAAAATTTGGTTTTTTTTTGTTTTTGTTAAATATTATTATTCATTATGAAATATACAAATAATACAACATTAGATGAAATAATACAATCCGCTAAAATGGATTGGGAATCTTTTAAACAAGATATTATTAATCAGAGGATATATTCGTGGCTTGTCGAATTGGGTGAAGAAGTGGAAGCTCAAAGAGTTTATTCTATACATTCAGATTGGGGCACTCAGTATCCATATATATCCACCATATTATTGTTTGACATCCTCAAATGTAAAGGGCATTCAAATGCCGATTCTTATATTAATGAATTAAAGAGAGCCAAACAAAAAGAAATAGAAACAGAATATGAAGAATTTCATACTCAAAACATGGAGGTGGACCGTTTGCTTGGACATGACCACAATGAGATGGGGAGAACTATTCTTGGCTTCTTATTACTTAAGGAAGGGGGGGTACAAAGTGTATATCCAATATATGAAGGAGATAATACATATGGGGTGGCAAGGATACACAATGATGATTGTCACCAAATGTTGGTTGCTATTGAGACTCAGTTGGGGAGCAAGCATTTTTTCATCCATGCGGAGAGAAAAAAAAGTATTCTTTTTAAGGTGCTGTCAGGAAATGTGCCATTTTTATTGAATTGCACTGAAGTTTTATCCGACGGAGCTATAGATTGGGGCTCTACTTTAGTATTGGGAGGTTTGGAAATCACGATTTTGGAAAATTTCAATAAATAAAAATATGAGATACATTTTTGTTAATCAGATATCGGGTCGATTGTGGATTTGTGATGACCATGGATCTGTTCATAAACAGTATTTGAGTGGAGTAGAGAATTGTATTAAATCTGATGACATTGTTTTTTTAATAAAAAATAACAATACTTCTGATCGGTTATTCCCAGAGCCTATTACCATGGTTAATT
>R22__coassemble_328_pt1 | contig 33999 bp, 28 predicted proteins | sample R22__metabat2_low_PE_022 | metagenome-assembled genome bin R22 | reverse complement strand
TGGCGCGGAACTCGCCCATGTGGCTCACGTCGAACACGCCGACGTTGTTGCGGACATTGTTGTGCTCTTCGACGAGGCCGGTGTATTGAATCGGCATGTCGTAACCAGCGAACTCAGCCATCTTGGCTCCCAAATCGTGATGGATTTGGTTGTAAGGGGTTTTCTTTAATTCGATGTTTTCCATTGACGTATGTTTAATTGTTGATTGTTTATTTGTTGAATTGTTGATTTCAAATTTCAAGATTTATTATTTCAAAATTCATAATTCCGCATTCATCTCCTCGTATCATACAACCCTTTCTTAAAGCTGGGACCGAAGTGCAGTTTTGTGTATTTGAGGTCGTAGACGGTGACCACCTTGGCAGGGTCGGTGTTGACCTGACGTTTCAAAGTGCAGCCGTTGGCGGGGTCGACCCAGTATTGAATCACTGTGCCGTCTTCAAAGTCGACGAAGAACTTCCAGCATTCGAAGTCGAAGGGCTTGTCGGAACCGCCGACCGTGAGTGTTTCATTGCCGACGTAATAGTTGGATAGGTTGTCCTTGTTCACCTCGTTGGCGAAAGAGTTGATGATGGGGAAGCTCTCACCAAAGGCTTCAAATTCCCAGTCCACATCGTCGGTCCAGCCTTGTGCATCGGGACGGTAATACCAGTTCTTACCAGTCTTCACGTTCCAAAAGCGGTCTGTGCCTTGGCCATCATTGAAGGCTTCGTCATCACCATGCTTCATGTAGGTTTCGTTGAAACCAGTGCCAGTGTTATTGATGGTGATGAAGAAATTGTTGGTAGGTGGGTTGAAGCTATAGGTGCTGGTGAAAGGCAAGGTCTCGGGTTTCACAGGCTTCCCGGCGATGTTCGGAACATCGTTTGGGTCGAGGACATTGATGCTTGCCACAGCCTCGGTGTCGTTGTCCTGACAGGTGGCTACGATGCTGCACTTGCCGACTTTCTTGGCAACGATTTCAATCTTTTCTCCAAAGTGTACGGGCTTGAAGCTGATGACTTTTGGACCATTGATATTGTAACCGAGCGCGTTACAGTTGCCGAAGGGTTTCCAAACTATGGTGTCGCCCAACGACATTTTGAACTCTGTTTCATTTGCTTCCTGGGCTGTCACAATGCAGCCAAGGCAAAGAAGAACAAAGGTGAATAGTGCTTTTTTCATTTTTCGTTGTTATAAAACAGTCGCAAAAATACAAAATATCTACATTCTGCGATAATTTCATAGCGAAATCATGCATTTAATGAAACAAAACACAAAAAGGCGACCCGAAGATCGCCTGTAGTGGAGGTTTTAAGAGGCTAAAATCAATCCTCCTTGCGTTTCTTGCCAAGGGCATAGGCTGCGCCAAGGCCGATCAACACAACGATGCCGCTGCCCAAAGGAGCGTTGGCGTCACCAGTCTCACCATGTGCAGAAGGCAGCATAAGGCCGAAATTATTTCTGTTGGTATTGGCGAAGAGTGAGCCTTCACCCCTGCCGAAGAGGCCGTATCCCCCATAGCTTTGCGGCGGGTCGTCGTAGACCATGTATTCCTCCTCATTTTCGTAGGAATCAGTAGGGAATAAGCCGAGCTCTCCATTGCTGAAGAGTCTTAAGCCAAAACTGAAGAGGCCGCTTTCGACGACTTCGTCGCCACCGGTGTAAGCTTCTTGCGCGAATGTGGTCATGCCCATGCCAAGGACGATTGCAATTGTTACTATTAGATTTTTCATTGTTGTATGTTGTTGTTTAATTAACTACGTTGAATCTTCATTTGTTTATTGTTGAATTCGTGTTTCGTTTTGGGTCTTTTGACTCCCTTATTTCACAATCATCTTCTGCACCTTAACATCATTGCCATTGATGAGGCGAATCATATACACGCCGGGAGCCACGTCAAGTTTCCTCTCGTAGCTGCCGCTGAAGGTCTCGCTGCTGAGCACGCGGCCCATCACGTCGATGACCTGAATGGTGGCCTCGCCTTCGATGCCGAAGATGCAGAGGTTGCCCATGCCGTTGATGAAGCCGAAGGCGTCTGAGCTTGCCGAAGACCCGGTGGCAAACATCAAGCGGAATCGGCTGGCGTAGTCGTTGGCCTTGCCCTCGAAGATGTAGGACGGCGTTTGCAGCAAATTCACATCCGCACCCGTAATGTTATCAATCAAATGCAGATAGGCCAGCTTCACACCTTCAGTGTTGAAGCTGAGGGTGTACTCTCCGCTCTTCGTGGCTTTGAAGTTGAGGGGCATCTCGCCGGTCTTCTCGCTGAAGGCGATGGCATAGTCTTCGCTGCCCTGTGGGATGTATAGTTTCGCATGGGTTTCGTTAAAGAAATATTTGCCCAACAGTGTACCTTCATCGAAACTCACGATGGCTTTGTCGTGAACGGTGCCGTCCTTGGACAGCATCAGTTGAATGCTGCCTTGCTTTTCGGATTCCGCACCTGATTTCGCGCCGCCACATTTGGTGAAGGTCACGTGTTGCCCCGATGTAGTGGCCTGAACAATAACGCCCGTGAAGGCTGGAATGGCCACACTGCTCGTTTCTGGCTCAATGTCGTCGCCAGCGGCGTTCATCTTGTAATAGCTCATATCGATGGTGGCCTCCTCTGTGAAGGGGTTGCCCACAAGGTTGTAACCCGCAAGCTCTACACCGTTTTCGTAAGTAAGAGCCACAGGCATTTCATTGGCTGTATTGATTGTCCCAGCGAAGGCCAAAGTGACATTTTTCTTATTGGCATAAAGGTAGCCTTTGCCGTTTTCGAGGATGAAGCTTGCCGTGTGTGTCGGGTTCTTGTAGTTTTCCCATTCTCTGTTTGCGCTTTGGTTGAAGCGGTAAAGATCGTATTCTGTTGCGGGGTCAGCAATAAGGTTGCCGACTGCCGTAGGTGCTATACCTCCTTCAGTGGTAACGGGCGAGGCGATGAGCGCCCAATGGTCGCTTTCGGTGCTGTTGCCGTAGCCCGTCACGTTATGCAAATAGCCTGGTACTGCGCCATTGTTGTCATTAAGGTCATGGGGGCCAAATGAGTCACCGCAGCCGACATTAGTGGCATTGGGAACTCCTGCTACAGTACAGGCGGAGTAGTAGTTGTGCCGAGTGATGCTAAAAGATGATGTTGCCCAGCCTAAGATAGCGCCATACTCTTTTCCGGCGGCTTGGGCGGTGTTGGTGTTGGAGACTGGAATGGTTGCACCAATAACGAGATTGTTGGCCAGGATGCCATTATTTGCTCCCACTAAACCACCGAATTCATTGGTATAAAAATCGTCGGAGGCATCGCTGGTAACGGTAATGGTGGCAGCACTGGAGCAATGGGCAACGTTACCACAATTAAAGCCTGCAATTCCCCCAATACATTGGGAACCTGGTTGTATGACATGTAAGACAACGTTGTCGGCCACATGGCAGTTTTCTATGGTGACAGGATCATCATTATTACTACCGATGACACCTCCAATGTACTTGAAACCAGTAATGTCTGTGTCAGTGACCGTAAGGTTGCAGACGCAGGTGTTGAAACTGTCATTTCTGGAATAGTCAGATAAAATGCCGAAGACACCCTGAAATTTATCGTCATCGGTGTTGCCGTCCCTGTAGATACGGATGCCACTAATGGTGTGGCCATCACCGTCGAAGTGGCCTTGGAAAGAATAGTATTCAAATGGGTATGATTCATTGTTTCCAATGTAGAATCCGTTGCCTATAGGGGTGTAGTTACTGTCGTTGTCACCATCACCATTGTTGTCGATGGTCAGGACATTGGGATTATACTCAATGTCGGCACCTAATTTGAAGTACTTGCCGTAGAAGGTTGTAACACCGTTTACCAAAAAAGCCAGATAGTCAAGCTCTGCCGTCGTGGTGATGATGAAAGGATTATCTTCGCTACCATCACCGTTGAAAGAAATCATGTTGGCAAACAGCGCCAGCATCGGCCGGTTGGTAACGGGGTCTTGCACCCAGACAATTTCTTGGCGACCAGCTTGTAATGCAGTTGCGACAGTTCCATCGGCAAGTGCTGTAGCCGTAACCTGAGTGCCCTGCGAGGTTCCATTAAAGGTTTGGTAGTAACTGTTGTTGATGGTGAATGTGCCATTGTGATTGCCCACTGTACGTACAAAGACATAGCAACGTGTTCCATCGAAATTGCAATTGGCCAGCATCAGGCAATTTTTGACGGTTGTTTGGCCATTATACGCATGACCCACAAAACCGGCGTGGTCGTGTCTTTCGCTTGGCATAATGCTGCCGTTAAAAATACAGTCGTTAATTTGCAATGACGTTCCATCCTGACGGAACACGAATCCGCTAAAGGTGTCTCCAGCCGTGGCTGTGATGTTTACCGACACGCAACAACGTTCAATGACACAAGCACCATAGGCCCAGCCCACCATTCCTGTGGCTCCAATCTAGTCAGCCGCAAGGCTTCCTGCGGTATGCAGATTGCGGATAGTCGCACCATTAATATCCCTGAACGGAGCCGCACCCAAGTAACTTTGGCCGGATTCTATGGTCATGCCAGAGGTGTTGTAGTGAATGGTCAATGTGTGCCCCTGACCGTCGAAGATGCCCGCATAAGGTGTGGCAAAAGAACCCAGCATAGTCTGGTCATCGCCAAGGTCAATGTCTGCCGTCATCTTGGCATTGGCAGTTGGCGTTGTCTGTACTAATGTAGCAAAGCTGTCCCAATCTTGTACGGAGCCAAGGAGGTAATACCCGTCAGCATCTTGTGTAAGATGTGTAAGAGAAATAAACGTCTTCAGCATGGGCCGTTTGGTCACGTGGTCTTGCACCCAAAGCGCATCATCGCCTGTACGGCCAGCATTAAGCGTTGCTGTTGCCGTTCCGTCTGCAAGTTGCTCGGTTGATATTTGTGTTCCTCGGCCACCATTACCTGAAGTATAGTTCGCATGGAGAAATAATGCATTGCTAACCGTACCACCACCATAATACCAATGATATGATGCATTGTATTGCTTTTGATCGGTATAGGTTGCAGTTGACAAACAGTTCGTAATGGTTGAGTTAGCGTATTCTTGAAGACCTATGAAATTCGCACAGTGTGACCTGGTGGCATCACCACCTTTTATGGAGCCTGTGAAAAGACAGTCATTGAGATGAACTAAATCAATAGTTGTCGAGGCGTTAATGGCAATAGCGACCAGTCCACCATGGAAGTCCGTGTCGCCACCACTGCCCTCATTGTAGGTGCCTATTATATTAACAGAGCTCCAACAATTGCTGATGGAAGTTACTGATGTTACAGCCCTTGCAACCACACCGCCAGCAAACTGCTGAGTGGTGTTGATTGTGCCATCGACATGAAGATTTCTGATATTGGCACCGGAAACAAAACGGAACGGCGCTGCGTTGTCTTCAGTTGCATTGTAAGCTATAGTCAGTTTGTGACCCTGTCCGTCGAATGTTCCCTGATACTTATTATTTTCGGTTCCCACCATCGTCTGGTCATCGCCCAGGTCAATGTCTGCCGTCATCTTGGCATTGGCTGTTGGTGTAGTATTGACCAGTTCTGCAAAATTCTTCCAATCTTGTACAGAACCAAGGAGGTAGTAGCCGTTCTCATCTTGTGTAAGAGAAGAGAATATCTTCAATACTGGCAGATTTGTAATGGGGTCTTGCGTCCATTCGCTGATGTCGGGATAGGTAGTCCGCAGCGATGCGATATTCGTGTTTAGTGTCGTTACGAATGCCTCGGACTTCATGTCTTCCAAGCTCATTACCGTGCCGGTAATGCCTAAATTGTCCCAACTGGCTCCACTGCCATTCTGAACACATCCCGAACGGGAATAGCTGTTAGAAACAGAACCACTCACTGAAAGCGACCCAATTGCATACGATGTAGAGCCATTATTGATAACGCTTCCCACATTATAACAGTTCTTCAACTGTGGTGAGCCACCATATCCGTGAACGCCTCCGCCAGTCTGATTCGCTGTTGAATGAAACATGACTGTACCCTCGTTATAACAATTCACGATGGTGGCTGTACCCCAACCGACAAGGCCTCCGACATTGGAGTAGGAAATAACATTTCCCGAGAATGAGCAGTTCAGAACTGTGGCTTCGTAGCTCTTACCAATGATTCCGCCAGCACAGGTCTGTGTACCACCATTTCCTGCACCTGCGCCATTGGTCGAATTATCTACCGTTCCTTCCACACGCACATTCTTGATGTATGCACCACTATTAGCAAAGCCAAATAATCCAACCCCCTCAACCTGTTGCTTGTAATAGAGATTCTTGATGGTGAACCCCTGTCCGTCGAAAGTGCCGTTGTATTTGTTGGCATCTGTTCCAATAGGAGTCCATTGGTTGTCATCATCGCCAGCAAGGTCAATATCTGCAATTAGTTTACCTTTGGCATTCGTTACACCACTATTTACCAAGGTTGCGAAATTCCTTAATTGTTCTACTGTGCCAATAAGCGCATAATCCGAAGAATAGATGATGAAGTTAATATTCTTCTCACCCGAAAACTCTCCAGCACCTGTGATGGTCACAGTGGCCATGCCAACGGCATCGTTGTTGCTATAGCTAACCGTGTAATCAGTTCCTTCTGTTAAAGAATTGCCAATGTATGTTACTGTTGGTTCCGGAGTTATTGGGTCATCTATTAGTTCGTAAATGTCGCCAATGCCGCTCACAACAGTAGGAATATAATATGTATTGCCTGCCACTGTCAGCTGACCATAGACTTCACCATCGGGGATGGAAGTTGACATCTGTGTACCATACACATAATTGCTATTCTTGGCGGGCGTGATGAAATAATTGTGGCTATAACTTATCAGACCGCTAAAGGCAATAGGGTTAAAATTAGAATTATTGGTATAAGTTCCTGCCTCAACACAATTGTTAATGGATACACCAGTAGAATTTGACCATCCATTAAATACACCTATTGTGCTGCCGCTTGAACGCCCATTTATCGTACCAGTGAAGATGCAGTCATTAATTGTTGTGGCAGAACTATAACTATGCCCCAAGACTCCTGCACAATGGGAGTTAGAACCAGTAATAGTGGCAGAAATGCTTACATTGCTGATTGTGTTTGTTCCGTCGGCTACACTAACAAGTCCAGAACAGTGTTGACCTCCACTTATAGAGCCAGTTACTGTTAAGTCCATTATGGTAGCATTCCTTATACTGCTAATAAGTGCCACGTAATTAGTGCTGCTGTTATTTATGTTGGCAGTGATAGTATGGTGATTGCCATCAAATATGCCTGAATATAATTTACTCGTATTAAAATTACCAGAAAAACTACCAATCATTGTGGTGGCCGTAATGTCTGCCATTAACTTGACATTAGTCGCAGCGGCTATCGTTCCGTCGTTGATACCATTGGCAAAAGCAGTCCAGCCAGCATCGGTACCAATGCAATAGGTTCCTTCTGAATCTTGCCACAAAGATGCAAATGTCTTCAGCATTGGCTGGTTGATAATGGGGTCTTGCACCCAGATTTCTTCGGTGCGTCCAGCTTGAAGGGCGGTTGCGGTAGTGCCATCGGCAAGTTGTTCGGTTGTGGCCTGTGTGCCCTGCTCGGTACCAAGAGCTGTCTTGTAGTAGCAATGATTGAGAGTTATTATATATTGGCTATAGTCCTGATTTCTGACAAAAGTATAACATTTAGTCCATCGATCTGATGTTGCTGGAACATCAGTACCGTCGGCAAATATAACCAAACAGTTATTCAAAACAACCGTTCCTGCAGTATGGTGTCCTACAAACCCGGCATGAGACGTTTTCGCTACCGACTGTATCTTTCCGCTATAGAAACAATCATTCATTGTTAAAAGGCTACCATCCTGACGGAACACGAAACCAGAAAACGTGTCAGCAGTATTGTTAGATGAAACAATGTCCACGGAACTCCAGCAGCGTTCAATCGTATTTTCGCCGTAGGCCCAGCCGACCAAACCTGTGGCTCCAATCTTATCAGCCGTTACGGTTCCTGCTGTATGCAGATTGTGGATAGTAGCATTCTGTATGTCGCGGAATGGTGCAGCACCAAGATATTGCTGTGGTGATTCAATCGTCATACTGGAGGTGTTGTAGTTGATTGTCAGTGTGTGTCCCTGACCGTCGAATGTGCCTTGATACTTTACGGCGTATGTCCCCACCATCGTCTGGTCATCGCCGAGGTCAATGTCTGCCGTCATCTTGGCATTGGCTGTCGGCGTTGTCTGTACCAATGTGGCAAAGTCCTGCCAGTCCTGTGCGGAGCCGATGAGGTAGTAGCCATCAGCAGGGTCTTGTTCAAGTGCCCAGGCCGTCGTGGTGAGCACAGCGAGGAGCAGCGTCATGGCCGCTCTCTTTACGTTGTTTTTGCGTTTTACGTTCAAGTTCTTCATACGTGTTCTTATGATTTCAAGAAATTGTACAAAATTACAGCAATAACTGCATAACCGAGGTGACAATTTCAATAAATTGAGTTGACAAATTCTAAAAATCTTGGTGATAAATTCTAAAAACAGGTGACAATTCCCACAAAAAGGTGACAATTCCCACGAAACAGCAAAAATTGGGTTGTTTTGCTTCATTGAAGGGCACAAAGAAATCCAGAGAAACGTTTCGTGAGGTGATGACACATTAATATATGCGCTTACAGTTACGCCGCAGTCCCCTTCTCTCTGTAAAACTAACTGTAACAACTGTAACAACTGTAACAGCAGTCATAGCGAACCCCCGTTTTAACTAAATGACTAATGACTAAATGACTGAGCCGCTACCGGATGACGACCCTGTTCACTCCCTGTTTCCTACCTGTTTTCCCCCTGTTTTCTTCCTGAATTCTTCCTGCCCACAGAGAGGAATCAAGAAGGTATCACATTGATACCACGGAGTTATCAGATAGCGCCTATAGGCTTGTAATAGCGTTGGTATAGCGTTGGTATAGCGTTGCTGTCGTCTTTTGTGCTTTAATGGATTGTGAATGAGTGAGTTGTGAAATAGAATCTGTAAGCAAGTCTATCTGTGTGGTATATCTCACTGAGAAACAGATAGTTACAAAGATTCTCCTGCCTCATTCGGGCTTTGTGTTTGCGATTGCAAAGGTAAGAAAAATAGTTGAATTTGGCAAGGATTTCAATGGAATTTTTTGCCGTTGTTACCGTTGTTACCGTTGTTACAGTTAAATTCGGTAGTGTTTCAACCAGTGTGCCCGAGTCGGTGTTGTTAGCGTACTTATTCCAATGGGAAAGTCGTGCGTTCGAATATCTGTAAGTGTTCCAAGAACCACCACCAAGATTACTGCTCTCGCCACGAACAATCACAAGCAAGACCTTGCAGCCCTCGTGGCTGAAATTAGGGGCGAAGTAATACTATCTCCGCCGGGCTTCCATTTGGAGGCTCGGCGGAGAGGGGTGATTTACCAGCCGCCGCCTCCTGCGCTCACCGTGGTAACCATCGAGTTGACGTTGGCCGTGGTGCTCTGTCCTCCCGAGTAGGTGACATTGCCTGTATAGTAGCCGTGCCAGTTGGTGCCTCCGCTGATGGTGCCTCCGTATTTCACGGTGTAGCTTTGGCCCGTCTGGAGCTGCGGGTCGGTGAAGAGCATCACCATGCTGCTGCCACCACCACCGGGCCAGCCACCGCCTCCGCTGCCTGAAAACTCGGGGCATTGGTAGGTGCAGATAACGTTGCCGTCCGACTTGAGGATTTGTATGGCATAGCCCGCTTGTGTGTTGATTTTCAGCGTAGGCTGGGTGCATACATTGGTGGTGGGGTTGCTGGTGCCGCCGCCTGTGCCAATCGAGGTGCTGCCCGTAATCTTGAACTGGTTGTTGTCGCAGTCGAAGCCTTCCTCAGGTTGGCGGGCACCGTTGGAGATGTTGAGGCCGCCATTGAGGAACATGGTGCCGTTCGAGTCGGTGCCGTCGTTGTTGTCGCTATGGGCATAGTATACGCCACCGTTGATGGTGAGATTTTGAGACGCGTTCACGGCATCGTCCTTCACGGAATAAGCCTCGATATTGCCGCCATTGATGGTCAGCATGGCCTTGCTCTCGATGCACTCGCCGCCTTCGTTTTGCGTCTGTGTGCAATGCACGGTGATGTTGCCGCTGTTGATGGTCAGATTGCCTTGAGCTTTGATGCCCTTGGGGTTGGCGTAGTCGCCACCGCCGCCAGGAGGCCAACCGCCACCGCCGCCCGAGCTGATAGTGATGCGCTCACCTGAGGTGGTGACGTTGAGGGTGAGGTCGTCGTTGTTTGCGCCTTCCTGGCCGATGACAAGAGTGCCGCCCACGTTGATGCCCTTGCCGCCTGTGCCTGAGCTGGAGAGGGTGAGGTTGCCTGCCAGGATTTGCATATTGCCGTCGCATTTCAGGCAGGATGAGGTGTAAGCATCCTTGGTGCTACCGCTGACGGTGTAAGAGGCACCGTTGCCTTGGGTGTTGATGGTGAAGTCGCCACCGCTGATGGTCAGGTTGCCATCGGCACTGATGCTCTTCCCGCCATGATTGGTGGTAGGTAGGGTGATGTGGAAGACACCGCCCGAAATGTTGATGTCGGCATCGCTCTTGATGGCGGTGCAGTAGGCGGGTACGTTTTGGTTATTGACCACTTCCATGACCGTGCTGCCCGAGGCGATGATAGTAATGTCGCCGCCTGTGATGTTGATGTCACCGTCGGCGGTGATGCCTTTCGACATGTCGCCGGAATGTCCGATGCCGATGGTGCCGCCGTTGATGAAAACGTTGCTGTCGGCTTTGATGCCTTTGCCGTCGGTGCCTGTGGCGGTCATATTAAGCGTTCCGTCGTTCATGGTGAAATTGCCCGACACCTTGATACATCTTTGGCTTTCCGCTGTTGTATTGATGGTCAGGTCGCCGTTTTGGATGGTGATGTTGCCTGAAACGTCCAAGCCATCGGAGCCTGCCGACACAATGACAAGTGTACCGTTATTCCAAATCAGGTCACTACTGCCATGTATGCCGTCGCTGTCGGTTTCAGAGATGATAATGGTGCCGACGGAATTGACCGTCAAAATGCCTTCCACGGAGATGCCATGTTTGGCATTACCCGCGATCTGTATCGTTCCTGAGCCATTAATGGAGAGGTTGCCAGCCGTATAAAGGGTTCCGTTGATGGCACTGTTGGCGTTGTCGGCAATGGCTGAGTTGCCTCTGAGGTTAAGGGTGACATCGACTGGACTTGCAATATCGATGGCCGCAGTATTGCCGCTGGTTAGTGATAAGTCGCTCAATGCCAAATAGAAAGAGTTGCTGCTATTGAATGTTAATGAGCCGTTGGAAGAATTGCCTGAAACGACGTAAGGAACATTGGCCATAGTGGAGTTCACCGTGACATTGGTGCTGTTTGTGCTTACTGTCACACCATTATCAGAGAACGGGTTGACCACATTCACGCTTGAGCCATTGAAAATAATGTAGACCGTATCGCCCGCAGGGGGAAGCTCCTGCATGACGAAAGTGATGCTGTCGAATTCAGTGAGCGGGAACACGCTTATGCCACAGCCTGCACTAAAGAGCATTTGGGCTGGATGGCTTCCTTCAAAACGGATTTCATGGATGTCGTTCACGTCGTTGTCGTAAACCACCGAATCCGTTTTATGGAGATTGATATGGTAATTCTGTGCGTATAGGCCCATGCAACCCAGCAAGAAGGCCACGATAAACAAGGTCTTTCTCATAGCTTCATCATTTTTAAAGTGCAGTAACCGATGTTGACAAGATACATGCCCGTCGGCAAATCCGTGACATCGACAGAGTGGCCTTCAGTAATGGAGAAGGACTTCACCATGCGACCATCTAAGGCGTAGATTTTGGCAGTCTGTGTCCCTTGTATGTTACGGAATGTCACTTTGTTGTGTGCCGGATTGGGGGATAAAGTGATGCTCAGGTTGGCATTCTCGGGTGTCCCTTCCGTTTCGTGGCAGGTGATTTTGCGAATACTCGACAAAGGGTATCTGATGTATGACAGCCCGTCGACAGTTTCAGTAATGACCAGTTGGTCGCCCGATTCAAAATACATATAGCTTGTGCTGTACATATCGTAGGTTTCTTCGGTTCCGTCGTTCATCGTGATGATGAGATGGACGTAAGTGTTTTGCGCCGACATCTGGAAGAAGGCTCCAAAAAGTAGCGTCACAATCAGTAGAATACGTTTTAATGGATGCTTCATAAAATCTCCTTTTCAATTTGAAGGTTAAAACGGCAAAGGTATGAAAAATATTGGATTTCAATGTGTCTTTTTTTCTTGAATCAGGATAATTCGCTTTTCAGATACGGCCCTGTGACAGATTCCTTGCAGTCCAACATCGCCTTTGGTGTTCCCGTGAAGATGACCTTACCGCCCATAGCGCCGCCGCCTGGCCCCAATTCGATGAGGTAGTCGCAGGCTTTCAGCATTTCCAGGTTGTGCTCGATGAGGAAGATGGTGTTGCCCGCTTCCACCATCGTGTCGAAGAGGTCGAGAATGCGCTTGATGTCGTTAAGGTGCAGTCCGTCGGAAGGTTCGTCCATAATGAAGATTTTGGGTTGTTTAATTGTTGAGTTGTTTAATTGTTTAATTGTTGATTTGTCGGGAGAACAATTCAACGATTGACTACGTCGAATTATCATTTCAACACTCAACAATTCAACAAGGTAAGACGCCAACTTGATGCGCTGTAACTCACCACCCGATAGTGTTGAAAGCGATTGGTTGAGATGGAGGTAGCCCAAACCTACTTTGCGAAGGGGCTCCAATTTTTCGGCTATCACCGTGCCTGCAAACATCTCGCAGGCTTTGTTGGCGGTAAGGTCCATAACTTGTGCGATGTTCAATCCTTTCACCTGGTAGGATAGTACTTCAGGAGAATAACGCAGTCCGCCGCAGGCTTCACAGGTGGTCTCGATAGCGTCCATAAAGGCCATATCGCTGACAATGATGCCTTTGCCTTGACAGACGGGACAGCCACCTTTGCCGTTGAAGGAGAACAAGTCAGCTTTGGTTTTATTCACTTTGGCGAACAGTTTGCGGATGTCGTCGGCTACTTCGAGATAGGTGGCAGGGGTGGAACGAAGGCTGATTCCTATATTTTTCTGGCTGATGTAGACGATGTCGGATTGTTTAATTGTTGGGTTGTTTAATTGTTTAATTGTTGGGTTGTTGTTAGAACAGTTCAACAATTCAACATCCAACGATTCAACATTTTTTACAAAACACTCCATCAAGGAACTCTTTCCTGAGCCAGCAACGCCTGCGATGCCGCACATCACGCCCAAAGGCAGGTTGACAGATAGGTTTTTGAGGTTGTGCAGACTCGCGTTCTCTAAAAGGAAGAACGAGTTGGGTTGACGGACATCTTTTTTTATCGTACTCGTCGCGCTGAGCGAAACGCCTGTCAGCGTTTGGCTTCGCAATAGCTCGTCGTAGCTCCCCTCGAATACGATTTCGCCGCCTTTCATGCCTGCACCAGGACCCATATCGATGATATGGTCGGCGATTTTAATCATATCCTTATGGTGTTCCACGAGGATGACCGTGTTGCCGTGATTCTTCAGCTTCTGCACCGATTTCTGCATGAGCAGGATGTCGTGGTTATGCAGTCCCACGCTGGGCTCGTCGAGGATGTACATTACATCGGAAAGGGGTGAGTTGATGTATTTGGCAATCTTGCAGCGTTGCGCCTCGCCGCCCGAGAGGGTGCCGATGGCGCGATCGAGAGTGAGGTAACCGAGGCCGATTTCCTCTAAAGCGGAGAGCCTTTCGAGGGTGGCCCGTTTGATGTCCACAACGAGAGGATTGTCGATGGTCTCCATCCATTGGCGGCAGTCGGCGATGCTCATGGCGGTCACCTCTGCGATGTTTACACCCTTGATTTTGCAGGATCGTATCTTCTCGTTGAGGCGGGTGCCGCCACAGTCGGGACAAGTGCCCATGGTGAGCATGGGATTGAGCACGGCGGCATGAAGCAGACCTTCCTCCGAATTGATAATGCTGCGGTACATGCGCGGGATGAGACCTTCATATTTGGCACTTTTCGGCCAGTTCGACGGTGGATTCTTCAGCTTGATTTGCGGTGAGTTGAGGAACAAATCGAGTTCCTCGGGCGTGTAGTCCTTGATTTTCTTGTCCAAGTCGAAAAGGCCGCTGTGGGCATAACGGATCCAGCGCCAGCCGCCTTTGCCGAAGGCGATGTAGTGGATGGTGTCCTCATCGTTGAGCGATTTGTCGAAGTCAACGAGCTTGTGGATGTCCAATTCGCGGATTTCGCCTAATCCAGCACAGCGCGGACAACTGCCCGAAGGATGGTTGAACGAGAAGGCATCGGAATAGCCTACGAAAGGTTGCCCGATGCGCGAGAATAACAACCTCAGCAGGGCATAAATGTCAGTGTAAGTGCCTACTGTGGAACGGGAATTAGAAGTCGGCTTCCTTTGCTCGATGACGATGGCAATGGGCAGATTCTCAATATGGCCGACATGTGGACGGCCATATTTAGGCAAGTATTGTTGCGTAAACGAAGGGAAGGTGTCATTGAGTTCCCTCCTCGACTTGGCCGCGATGGTGTCGAGCACCAATGACGACTTTCCCGACCCTGAAACACCCGTCACCACGGTGATTTGCCGCTTGGGGATGCTGACGTTGACGTGCTTCAGGTTGTTCTCGGTCGCGTCTTTGATTAAGATGAAATCTTGGCTTTGTGGCATAAGGGCTTTTTTATAGGTTGCAAAAAATTCATGGTTGGGAACGATTCGGATGAAAAATGGATAAGTTTTTGGTTGTCAGAGGGCTATATTTCTCCGTTTTTTGATTTTAGCCATTTGTAATGAGTGGCTTTCCCTTTTCCTTCCCTGCTAATAACTTGGTATTCGACTAATTTGTCAACCAAAGTTCGTGTTTGCTTTATGGTATATTCGTTGGCAAAAACTTGTTGAAAATCTGACATGCTGGTTCTTTCTTCGTGTTGTATCATGTAATACACTTGGCGTATGTCACTGGCTTTGAAAACACCCTTTGCCACAGGTGGATAATACTTGAAGTAGGCATCAGATAAAACAAACTCAAAGTAAGAATCGGGTATAATCAACTCCTCTTCAAGCAGTTTCTTAATGCTGTTGGGATAGAAATAGGTGTCGTTGTGGCAAGCGATGGAATATAAAGAAAGCATGTCAAACACGTTCAATTGTTTGTCAATCGCTTTTGAATTTTGGAAATCGCGGAAAAACAACGCCAAATAAGGCATGACGACGGTGGCACTTATTGAAAGTTGCACTTGATAATCATCGGAAGCCGAGTAATCGGGCAAGGCTTTTCCTTCCATCAGGCAGTTGCGGAACATGATGTCGACTCCTTGTCCTGAACGTTCTATCAGACCGGTTTTTTCGATAACCTCCGTCAAAAGCCTGCTGCGTGGCGAACTGTTGACGGTCAGTAAGTTGTCTAAATTCACGCCGTAAGGGAATCCTCCTGAATTGGAAATCGTTATCTCGTTTGGGTATTGCCTGATGAAAATGTCGCCACTCATCTGAAAACTCCTGTGAATCATTGCATTTAGCACGGCCTCGCGGATGGTTTCGCTGTTGAACGATGGAATGTCAAGTATTTGGGGCATCAGTTCAATGTGCTGCATTGGATTGCTTGCAGGTTGGTTGAGATAGCTCCAAACCTTGTCGATAGCTATGACAAGCGGTTCTTTAAACTCTTGCCTCGCGCTATGCCGGATTTGTGTGTGGTTGGCCCGATATTCTATCACGATATTGTTTTGAGGCAAATATTGGTTGATAATTTCGCTTTTTCCCAACAGAATTAATGCTGCATAAGTCAATTTACCTTCTGCATTCATTAAATCCAAATCGGAGAGTAGTTGCCCGTCAGGTAAAGTCAGTATGTTTGGATTGTTTTGCTTTTGGTAAATGCGGTGCCGCAAATTGGCAATTGCCGTTTCAGAAAGGTCGTTGATGGTCAGTCCTTCGCAGATGGTTGCTGAAAAATCAGGTGACTGCTCTGAGATGATGGCAAAATATTCTGCATCGTCCATTTCCCTAAGACTATCGCCAATGCGCATCAACGGGACGCCCTCGAAACGGAGAGCTTTGCCGATGGGACGCGATGGCACATTGATGACCAACACGCGTTTTTGTGTCTCGTCATATAGTTCTTCGGTCCTTATCCTGATATGTAATCTTTTATAAATTTCATCTTCCAAAGCCCCCGTTTCACCTGCCGCAAAATCACTCCCAACTACTTTATGAGGAATGTTGTCGGTCATGCCTAACACAAGCCTGCCACCTCGTTCATTAGCCAAAGCGACGATGTAGCCTAATACACAACGTCTTCTGTCTCTTGGGTCGGTGTGTTGACCGCCAGCAAAGGGGTAATTATGCGTTGCTTCCTTAAACTCAATGTGGTCTTCTTTTTCCCGTAATGATGGTAATTCTTGCAGTGTGCTCATGAGTATGATTTTTCTGCAAAGATAGTCATAAATTGATAATTGGGAACGATTGCATTAAAAATAAGATGTAAATACTGTAAAAATCTATATATTTAATTGTGTGTCAGTGGGCTGTATTTTTTATTAATCGAAGGCCGAAAACTGTTGAGAATTCCATCTGTCGTAAATCTATCTGTCTTATAACCGATGGTGGCGAAGGAGTTCATGTTATACTTTCGGGTATCCTTTTTGCCAAAGCAACTGTGAACAATGTTGGCGGTATCATTTTGTTGCCTAACAACTGGGATGCATCTACATACGAGTTGAACGATACCGACAACTTTGATGGGGGCTTTGAGAGCAACATCATTACCGCTGTCGACTGGACGAACCTGTTTGAGGCCAACGGAGCTGTCTTCCTGCCAGCAGCAGGCTACCGCAACGGTACTTCAGTTTACAATTCAGGCTACGATGGCTTCTACTGGTCGAGTTCATACTGCGATTACAACAGCGCATACAGACTGTCCATAGGACGCGACATGGCAAGTAACCAAGGCCGTGGTACCGGGTGCTCGGTGCGCTTGGTCCGCAATGCGGAATAGTCTTTGCGTCTTCCCCTGTTGGGCAAGAACGCGAAATTATAGTTAGGCTTCGTCGGATAGGCGGAGCCTTTTTTCTCTCTAATAACCAATCTGATAATACCCCAAAACCACCTTGAAATTGTCCTGTGCCGTCAAACAAGTGTCGCGCAAATAACAGTTGATTTTGCCCCAATTCTGGATGCCTCGGTAATAGAACAGGCGCAAATCATCAGTAATGATGAATGGCACAATGCCCGCCTGAAGGCATTGCCATAACAACAACAGCCTCCCAACACGCCCGTTGCCGTCTTGGAAAGGATGGATGCGTTCGAAGCATACATGGAAGTCCAGCAAATCGTCAAACGTAACCTGCTTTGGGGAGTTGTAATCGGCAAGTAGTGACTTCATTCGGCGGTGAACTTCTTTGGGTTGGGCAGTCTCTTCTTCTCCCACGGCATTGGCAAGACGTTTGTAGTTGCCAACGGCAAACCATGACTTGCGACTGTCGGAAGTGTTGGTTTTCAAAATGAGGTGCAACTGCTTGATGTGCGTTTCAGTGATTCTTTCCGTGGCGTGGTCGATAACATAGTCGATGCAGCGGAAGTGGTTGACGGTTTCCATAATGTCGTCGATGCGCGTGTTCTCTGTTGTGATGCCAAGGGTGTTCGTCTCAAAGATGTAACGCGTCTGTTCTTTGGTCAGGCGGCTGCCTTCTATGTGGTTGGAGTTGTAAGTCAGGTCTATCTGTATTCGATGATAAATCCCGCCTTTCATCTTGGCCTCCTTTTGTTCGCGCAAGGCGGTGAGCAACGGCGACACCTTTTTTTTACTGCGTTTGGGCAAGGTGGCCTCGGCAGGAATGTTCCATGTTTTACCCGTGAGGAAAGCCCCTTCGATTTTGCCCTTGGCGCAATAATTTCGGGCGGTGCGCTCGCTGATGCCGTATTTTTCGGCAAACTGACTGACTGAAATGTACTCCATCTATCGGCAAGTTTTTATTGAAAACCGCTGCAAAGATAGCGATTTTTGCCGATATCGGCAAGTTATTGATTAAAACTGCTTCGTTAATGAACGTGGCACATCTTTACTTTGGTTGCGGGTATTTCATTTTCGGCCACGGTCATTAGGTCTCTGTCAAGAATCACGAAATCAGCGTCTTTTCCCACTTCAATGCTGCCTTTGCGGGTTTCAAGGAAGCAGCCTTTGGCCACCCAAATAGTGATGGAACGCAAGGCTTGTTCGCGGGTGAGGGCGTTCTCCATTTGGAAGCCTTCGGCAGGCGTGCCGTCCAAGTGCTTACGGGCCACAGCGGCATAGAAAGTATAGATGGGGCTGATGTCCTCGATGGGGAAGTCAGTGCCGTTGATGACCCAGCCGTTTTCTTGAAGCAACTGCTGATAGGCGTAAGCATTCTTGATGCGCTCGCCAAGCCGCTCGTCGGCCCAGTCCATATCAGAAGTGCAATGGGTGGTCTGGATAGAGGGGATTACGGAGAAAACCCCAAAGCGTTGAAAGTCCGCCTCAGCCACGGTTTGCGAGTGCTCGATGCGCCAGCGAAGGTCGTTCTTGTCTTTCAGGTATTCGGAATAAATGTCCAGGATATGGTGTACACCCCCGTCGCCGATAGCGTGACAGCACACTTGATAACCGGCATCGTAGGCTTTTTGGCAAATGTGACGGTAGAACTCGTCGCTTTCCAGTATCAAGCCGTCGTTGGTCGGGTCGTCTGTGTAAGGAGCCAGCAACTTGGCACCTCGTGAGCCCAAGGCACCATCGGCGTAGATTTTCACGCTGCGGACGGTGAGTCTATCCTTGTCAATCACACCTTGACGCATAAAGTGGTCCATCGTCTCGTCGTCGGGGTTCACCATCGCGTTGACGTGCATCTTGAGCTGACCTGCCTGTTGCAGGCTGTCGATAAGTTCGATGGAGGCGATGTCTTGTCCCGCATCGGTGACGCTGGTCAGGCCGACCGCCATGCAGTTCTCTTGTGCCTTGAGCAGGGCCTGGATGCTTTGGGCAGTCTCCATCTTAGGCACCAAGGCTTTGGCGGCATCGGCGAGATTGTCTAACAACACACCCGTGCATCGACCCTCTTTGACGATAGCCATACCGCCATCCATCTTTGTGTTTGCATCGATGTTGGCAAGGGCAAGAACCTCCTTGGAAACCAATACTGCATGACCATCCACGCGGGTCAGCAGGACTTTCTTGTCGGGGAAGGCTTCTGCAAGCTTTTCGTTATCAGGGAACTCGGCCACTTTCCAAAGGTTCTGGTCCCAGCCGCGACCCAAGAGCCATTCGGCAGGGTAGAGGCTGTCGTGCACCTTGAGGCGTTCGATGACCTCGTCGTATGACTGGCAGCCTTTCAGGTCGGCCCAGCGGACAAGGTTCTCGCCGTAGCCAGTGAAGTGGCTGTGTCCGTCCATGAAGCCGGGATACACTGCATCGCCTTGGGCATCAATGGTTTCCTTGGCGGCGTATTGGCCCATGATGGTCTCTTCGTCGCCGACGGCGACAAACTTGCCGTCTTTCACGGCAAAGGCTTGGGCTTTGGAGAAGTCGTTGTCTACGGTATAGATGTTGGCATTGTGGACGACAAGGTCGACGGGCGTTTTCTGTTTGCAGGCAGTCATGAAGGTCAAAATTGAAGCGATGAACGCTAAGGTTATGTGTCTTGTAAATGTTTTCATGGTTCGTTTTCTATGAATAAAGCGGCAAAAATAGTGAAAACAGCCTTACAGCCATTCCACTTTTCCGCTTTGAAGATTGTAGAAAGCCGCAACGACTTCAGCCCCAACATGATGGACGATTTCGTCCTCTTCGATCAGTTGTGCCATCTTTTTGGCGTGACGGCGTGCGTTGTCGTCGATACAGCAACCCGAGTTGATTGAAGGCTTGATGCGTTTGGCTAAATCCAGGATATGGCCGGGCAAGTCACCACCTTGGCAGGTGGCCGTGACGGCACCACAGGCGGCGTGTCCCATGACCACCACCAAAGGCGTTTCCAGGTGCTCGACTGCATACTCAATGGAACCGAGCACTTCCTCGTCCACGATGTTGCCCGCGTTACGGATGACGAAGAGGTCGCCAAGCTTTTGGTCGAAGATGATTTCGGGTGACACGCGGCTGTCGGAGCAGCATAGTACCACAGCGAAGGGATGCTGACCTGTGCTGAGTTGCTCCCGTTGTATTGCATAGTCGTCTTTTGGTGTCAAGTCACCCGAAACAAATCGGGCGTTACCTGCTTTGAGTAGGTCTAAGGCTTGTTTTGAATCTGTTTTCATAGTAATTCTCCTTTTAAAAATTGAAATAATCCCATATAAACTATACCTTTTGCATCAGTATAGGTGGCGATGTTTACAATAAATTCCGAATTGGAACCAATTTTATTCTGATTTTTCTGTAAAATTACAATAAATTCCGATTTAACTACTATTTCTATTCTGATTTTTCTGCAAAATTACAATAAATTCCGAAATGATTCACAAAATTTCCCGCGCAATCCAAGCGCAAGCTTCGGCATCGGCTAAGGCGTTATGATGGTTGACCAAATCGAAGCCGCAGGCCGCAGCCACAGTGTGCAGTTGGTGGTTTGGAAGCATTTTTCCGAAGTGTTTGCGCGAGGCGCGGCAGGTGCAATAGAACTGGTAGTCGGGGTAATCCATCTGGTAGCAGCGCATCACGGCCTTGAGGCAACCCTCGTCGAAGGGACTGTTGTGCGCTACGAGAGGTAGGCCCTCGATAAGCGGCTCAATCTTCTCCCAAACGTATGGAAACACGGGCGCATCCTCGGTGTCGGCCTTGGTAATACCGTGAACCATAGTGTTCCAATAGAGGTAATAATTGGGCTCGGGCTGGATGAGGGAATAAAACGAGTCTACAAACTCGCCCTCTTTTACAATCACCACGCCGACGCTGCACACGCTGGTGCGCTCGTTGTTGGCGGTCTCGAAGTCTATGGCGGCGAAGGAGTTCATTTCTTGCTGTAATTGTTCCACATCCGTTTCACCATGCCTGCCATTTCCTTCCGCAGCCAAAGCGGTTCCATTACCTCAAGCGCATCGCCGTTCCAAAGGAGTTCTTGTTGGAAGTCGAAGGTGGGGCGCACCTCAATGGAGAAGATGCTGTATTCGTCCGTATGCACCAGCTCCTTTTGTGAAGGATGCAAGGGTAGGGAACGCAGGTAGTTGGCTTGGTTGGCGCTCACTTTCAGCTTCACGGTCTCGATGGGGCAATCCTCATCGCGAATGATGCCGAAACAGCCTTTGAAGTAGTTCTCTGGACTGAATTTCTTGGGGTATTTGAAGTTCTCCTCCGACAGTCGGGCTTCTTGTACGCGATCTAAGGAATAGATTCGGATTTTGTCTTCATAGACGCTGTTGCCCACCATGTACCACCTCTGCCGGAACAATTTCACGCAATAGGGCGCCACGGGGAAGGTGTGCTCGCTTTCGCTCCAAAAGCCTTTATAGGTGATTTCCAGGAGTCGGTTTTTCTTCATCGCTTCCATGACTGTGGCGAGGAAGTCTTGGCCTGATGGGATGCTTTCCAATAGGATGCGGTCGCTGAGTGCTTTGTTGTCCAACAGCGTGTTGTTGACCGACATGGTGCTGAGCAGCCAGCGTTGAAGGCCGTCGTCCTCAAGCACCTCGCGGTTCTCGATGTAATAGCGGTCGCCATCGCTCTTGTCGCACATAATGACGAGGCCAAACATATCTTCCACCGCGTTTTTCCAAGTGTGGAATGTGCGGCGCGGTATCTCCTGGCCCTCGCTCAAATCGGTATCGAGCCACCGACGGTTGATTTCCTTCAGTGTGATTTTCTTGGCGTGGTAAAGCGTTTGTACGAGCCAGACGTATTTGTTGATTTGGTTTTTGGACATTTAATTGCTTAATTTTTCAAATCTAGTTATTAGTTCGATGTAACATGCAAATACATTGTCAAAATCAGCGCAGTCGAATTCTTTAAACAAACAATAATTACCTTTCATCCATGGCAAAATATCATTAAACCTTGTCACGACTGCATCATCAATGTATTTGTCTTCTCTGAAATCTTCAAGTTCAACACGAATCATACAGATAAATTTATATTTCCCAATCAATCTTCCTAGGACGGCTTCATAATGCACTCCATTAAATATAAATGTTTCTATCAAATCGCCTCCTTTGGGTGAGTGTGTCTGTATTTGCAAAGATGGAAATCTTGTTTCAACTTCAATTCTCCATCCGTCAAGAATGTTACTTATGACTTTATCATATTCTTTCTTGACCTGTTTTAACTCTAATTTTCTTTTTTCAATGTCGCCTTGGAGTTTCGCAGCTCGTTCTTTATCATCTTTGCACTTGTCTAAGCTAAGATATTCAAACGACATAGTGCTGTTTTCTTTTTTATTGTTCATGACTTGAATTATTATGATTATTTTTGGTTAAATACTGATTAGAAATTTAGTTTTACGATGCAAAGATATGAAAAGATTGTGCCGAATTAATGCACAGGCAAAACTTTTGTAAGCCAACCTCTTCTTTGAAAAGATTGGACATATCTTGTCAGCTCTTTGCGAAGTTCAGGTTGCAGCGAAGTGTATCGGATGCAGGCTGTAAGCCAAGCAAGAATGACTTTGCGATAGGCTTTACCTTTGTATTCGATGAGTGCGGAGGTTTCACTTTGTTGGTCGTTGAGGGCTAAACTAAGCTGATTGCGCCTTTGCTCAACGGCGATACTTCTACCTTGGTTGTCAACAATCTTCAAGTCGGAACTTACTTGAGCGGATTCACAATCGAATGGGAATGGCCTTTTCTGCCGTACCACTTCATTAAGGAAGGCATACATGAAGACGCGCCCCATGCCGTGCTCGTCAACATGATTGAGCAGACGGGCGATGGCGGCTGTGTCAATGGTTTTGCTGCGCTTCATTCCTGAACTCAACTTTGATTTCGTAGAAAAAATCACGGCAATAGATGAAATCTGTGATGGCAAAATCAGTGTGGTCGAACAGGTTGTGGAAGGCTTGTGTCAGGTGCAGGTCTTTGGTCAGTTCCTGGTCGAGGCCTTCGTTCCAGTTGGGCGGTGGACAATTCATGCCGATAAACTCGTCAAAGTCGTTGGAGTCAGGATCATCGTTCCCTTTCAATTGTAGAGGGAAGGAAACGCCGTCATCATACAGCAGGTTCCATCCTGAATCCTGCAAAGCATTCCAAAGCTCTTGTCGGTTCTCGCCTTGCACGGGATGCGATGCTGGATAGTCATTGCTAAGATAGCAGCAAGCCTCGACCTGCCTGTGCCGAATTGAGGCACAGGCAAAATTTTTTCCTGAAAAGAAGCAATAAAACTTTTGTGCCGAAATAAATCTTACTTTTGCGTCTGGGTTCTGTCCCTTCCACGGGAAATCCATTCCCGCCGCAAAAGCCCCAAACGAGAATGATCACCAGCAACAACATACCCAACGAAACCTCCACTTGGCAACAGCCCGGCGCATGGCGCAAGCCGTGCATAGTACATGTGACAATGGTGGCCAAGGGACGAGAACCCCTTTTCGGCAAACTCACTCACAACGGCACATGGGCCGAGGTGGAGAAGACGGCCATAGGCTGGGCACTCATCAACCAGCAACAACGGATGTTAGCGCTTTGCCCGGAGATGAAAATCCTTGCGGACAAGGTCATGCCCGACCATCATCATATCGTTTTGCAGGTTAGGCACACCATGCAGCGCAGCATCAAAGAAGTGGTGCGGGGTTATATGCAAGGCTGCAAAGTTGAAGCCCGAAAGCTGGGCTTTGAAGGGAATTTGTATGATGGCCCGCCATATTATCGTGTGCTCACACATAAAGGGCAACTTCAGGCGATGATAAACTATGTTTACGCCAACGTCGAGCGAGCTTGGCAGCGTAAACAAAATCCTGACCTGTTTCGAATGTATCGTAGGACTGAGGCTTGCGGCATGCTTTTCACTTCTATGGGCAATCATTTCCTCCTCGGCTGGCCTGAACGCCAATTGGTGGAAATGTCGCGCAATGCCACGGACGAGCAAGTCCAAGAAAGGATGAAAGCGGTGTTGCGGTCGGCGCAAAATGGAGCGGTAACCTATACGGCTTCCATTAGCAAGGGTGAGCAACTCATTGCACGGACGCTTCGGACTCAAGGCTTCCCTTTGGTCATCCTTCTCAACGAAGGTTTCCCCGAGGAAGGCTCGCCGCATGAGCGGTATTACAAGCCTGGTGGTGTTTATTTTGAGGCGTGTTCCAAAGGAAAGCTTCTGCTTTTGGAGCCGATGGAAGAGGCGTTCAGTGCGCCTCTCATCCGTCAAACTGTCGAGAAAACGCTTCGTCGAAAGGCCGAGGCCAAGCATTTCGAATACATGCCTATTGCTGTCGATTCGTTGCGATATCGGTTTGTCGCGCTTAATGAGATGGGGAGGATGCTTGTGGAGGGGCAGGGGGCGGATGGAATCCGCCTTTAAGAGACGGAACAAGATACAATGTGCTTCTGCCAAATCACTCTTTCTTAATCTTCATATCATCCCCAGCCCCTCAATCAATTTGGCATGGGTGTATTTTCCTTCGTTGATGGCTCCCTTAATGGTCGTTCCGTCAAGGACATAGTACTCATCGTAATCTGCTCGGTAAACCAAGTATCTTGCGTAGTCAAACAATTCCTTGACTGATTGCATAAAACTACCACGTGTGCATTATTTGCACGTGAATATTTACGCACAATCGAAATTTCTCTATATTTGCACTGAATTATGCAAAAAACCTTGTTATTTATATGGCTCCTACTCATTGCCGCTGCCTGTGACTGCATACCTTCAGCTGACTGGACCGAAGGTGTCGTCGAAGCCGACGGTCGTGCCTTGCACACCCTCGTGCTTCACAATGTGTCCAAAGGCTCGCGCGTGTGGTTCCAAGAGCTTTTCGACGGCAAGACCTCCGTGGAGGGACCTGCGATGCACCATTATCAAGGGACCTCGTGGTATGTCGACATTCCTAAAAGCGGAACGGTTACCTTAAAGTATTATGGCCGCCCGTTGCCAAGGCGTTCCTGGGCGCCCGAGGCCTTCATTCTGCAGCAAAAAGGAAGGCCTGACACCCCGATGGAAGTGCGATATCATTTTCTGGAGCATCCTAAAACAGAAAACGACGAAGGAAGTTTTGTCAGCGACTATGAACTCCGGCCAGCCGACATCATTCCGCAAGTTAGTGCGGTGAAATACGGGAATGAGCCTATGGAAAGGATAGATATTCTTCCTTCGCGTCCAGAGGGTTGGTACCGAATCACAATAGGAGAGGAGGGTGAACCTCAAGTGGAATCCTACGACGCAGACGGCGCTTTCTATGCCCAAACCACCCTCTCCAAGTTGCCGCGCCCCTTGCCGCCCATGACCATCGAGGACTGGCCTGATTACGCTTACCGTGGCTTTATGCTCGATGTGGTGCGCGACTTCCGTACGGTGGATGAGGTGCTCAAAATCATCGACTTGATGGCCTCGTGGAAACTCAATACACTGCATTTCCATATTGCCGATGACGAATCTTGGTGCTTGGAAATCAAGGGTTTTCCGGAACTGACCGATTTTGGTGCCCACCATGCGCTACCTGATTGGAATTTGCAGGAAACCTGCGCGTTAAAGCCATCTGCCAATGGAAAAATCGACAACACCTCTTTTTATACTGCCGAGGAATACAAGCGCATCCTCCGCTATGCTTGGGACCGTCGCATCAGGGTGATTCCCGAGTTCGACACCCCGGGCCATTCACGGGCTTCCATCAAGGCGATGCAGGCCTACGAGCGACGCACGGGCGACAGTAGCTTCCGCTTGCAAGACCCTGCCGATACTTCGCGTTACTGGTCGGCACAGGACTTCACGGATAATGTGCTGAGTGTTTATCTGCCCAGTGTATACAAGTTCTACGGCGCAGTCTTCGACGAGGTCATCCGTTTGCATAAGGAAGCAGGTGTTCCTCTCCCTGCCATCCATATCGGTGGCGATGAGGTGCCAGACGGCGCGTGGTCGGGTCGCGATCGCCACGAGATGAAAGAAGTATTCACCAACTGCATGCTGGGTCTCGCCGAGGAGCGTGGTATTCGGCTGGCGGGTTGGGAAGATATTGCCAAGGGTTTGGAATCAGGGACAGAGGAACGGCTTAAGCGCTCTTTGTATTTCCTGAATGTCTGGAACACCGAAGGCATCGAAGGTTTCCCCGTGGTACTCTCTCCAGCAGCTTACACCTATTTGGATTTGGCCTATAGCCACAGCCCCAACGAAATTGGCCTCCATTGGGCGGGTTATGTGGATGAGAGCAAGACCTTTGCTCTGAATCCCAATGAGTACAAAGGCGATATCATCGGCGTACAGGCGCAATTGTGGTCATCTCAGTTGCGTTGTTTTGACGATGCCACTTACCAGATGCTTCCCAAAGCACTTGGCGTGGCCGAAAGGGGATGGAATGGAAGGTGTTTAGAACCTTTTGAAACGTCATTTGAGCGTTTCTATAGCATTATCGCTGTTCGGGAAATGTCAGAGTGGGAAAGGAAGGGATATGTGTATAAGAAAAGAAAGGGTGGGGTATTACGAGTTCCACTCAGCAATCCATTTCTCGATTTCCTTCACCCGCTGTGCATATTTCTCTAATTGCCCTTCGATGAAGTCGTCGCTGTATTTGCGGTCGCAAAAGCCGTTGCCGCGTGCCACGTAGTCGTCGTCTTCGAGGGAGCTGTAGACCTCTTCATAGTTTTCCAGATATTGTTTGTTGTCAGATAGAAGCTTGTGCAAATCCTCAAGGTTGGCTTCGATATGTTCTCCTGTGGAATAGATGAATTGCTTTTTCATGGCTCGTGTTAGGCAATAGATTGCAAATCTGTGAGTTTCTTGTATACACCACCCAGGGCAATCAAATCATCATGTTTACCACGCTCGATGATTTGGCCTTTTTGCAGCACCACGATTTCGTCGGCATGCTGGATGGTGGAGAGCCGGTGGGCAATGACGATGGAGGTGCGCTGGCTCATGACTTTTGTGAGGGCTTCCTGTACCAAACGTTCGCTCTCGGTGTCCAATGAGGAAGTGGCTTCGTCCAGAATCAGGATGGGCGGGTTCTTCAGTACGGCTCGGGCAATGCTGAGCCTTTGTCTTTGACCACCGCTAAGATTCATCCCTCGGTCTCCGATTCGGCTGTCGTAGCCTTGTTCCAACTCCATGATGAACTCATGCGCGTTGGCAATCTTGGCGGCTTCGATGACCTGTTCCTTCGAGACGTCCTTCATGCCGAAGGCGATATTATTAAATACGGTGTCGTTGAAGAGTATGGTCTCTTGTGAGACGACACCCATCAGGTTGCGAAGGTCGCCGATCTTATAGTCGCGGATGTCGTGTCCGTCGATGCGGATGCAACCGTTGCCGATTTCATAGAAACGTGGCAGGAGGTCGGCCATAGTCGACTTGCCGCCACCGCTCTCACCCACAAGGGCGATGAACTTGCCTTTCGGTATCTTTAGGTTGATGCCTTTAAGCACCTCATCCTTGCCATAGCTGAAATGCACGTCCTTGTATTCGATGCTGTCCTTGAAGTCCTTAATCTCCAAGGCGTTTTCTTTCTCTGTAATCACCTCTTCGGCATCCAGGATTTCGAAGATGCGTTCAGCAGAGGCAATGCCTTTCTGCACGTTGTAGTAGCCCTGTGAAAACGACTTGGCGGGAGAGATGATTTGAGAGAAGACGACGATGTAACTGATAAAGCTGCCCGCGTCGATGCTGCCGTTGCCGCCAAGGATGAGCTTGCCACCAAACCACAGCACGAGAATCACCACTGCCGAAGAGAGGAATTCGCTCATTGGCGAACTCATGTCGCGCTTGCGGTGGATGCCGCGCAGCACTTTGGTGTAGTCGGCGTTTTGTTCCTCAAACTTGTCCTCTGAATAGCGAATGGCGTTGAAGGCCTTGATGATTCGCAAACCAGAAATGGTTTCTTCCACGGTGGAGATGATGCCTGCCAATTTGGTCTGTCCTTCCTTTGATTCTTTCTTCAACATCTTGCCGACTTTGCCGATAATCAGACCAGCTAAGGGCAAGACAATCAGCACGAAAAGGGTGAGCTTTGGGCTGAGGGTAATCATGAAGGCGAAATAGAAAAAGATGGTCAACGGGTCTTTGATAAGCATCTCCAAGTAGTTCAAAATCGATACCTCAACCTCTTGCACGTCGGTGGTGATTCGGGCTATGGTGTCGCCTTTCTGGCGGCTGTGGTAGAAGGAGAGGGGCAGGATGAGGATTTTGTTGTACACGTCGCGGCGCAGGTCGTGGACTGCTCCCACACGCACATTGGCCATGAAATAACAGGCGAAGAAGCGTCCGAGGTTGCGGAAGAAAAAGGCAACCAAAAGCAACAAGCACATAAAGACCAGCGCATGGTATTTGCCTCCACTGGCGATGAGGCTGCTCATGAACCAGTTGAGATAGCCCATCAGGTAGTCGGAGGTGAAAGAGAACTCAGGCTTGGCCACGACTTCCACCGAGCCTTCCTTGAATAATAAGGTGAGGAACGGTCCTACCAAGGCAAAACTGAACAACGAGAAGAAAATGGCCATCAGGTTGAAGACCAGATTCAGGACGATGCTGCCCCAATAGGGCTTGACGTAAGACAAAACTCGGGAAAAGGTTTTGGGCTGTTTTTGCATAGTTCGGATATTGTTGGTTGGTCATTTATAGGTCTTATAGGTCCTATAGGACTTATGTCGGCCTATCCTTTTTCTCAATATTTTTGTCAACTTCTGGCATATTGTCATTCGTGTTCTCCTTGTTCTCTTTATTATCTTTTGTTTCTTGTGTGGAAGGATTATCTCTATAGTTCTTCCTTGCTTGATACATCCTTTCTCTTAAACCACCATTTTTGATGAAATCTTCTTCCAATTTCCTAATCTGTTGGTCAAGAAGATAATTACATTGGTGAATTAAACAAAGAATGATGTTGGCACAAACCACACCACTTCGGGTTTCAATAAATTGCTCATAGGTGTTTTCATACGACTCATCTTTCGTATAGGCCAGCTTTCTGACATACAAAGCTTCTTTACTATCTTTGTCCCAAATAATCTCTTTCCTGTTTTTAATATAATCTTTGTAATCCTCCAACAACTCTTCTAAACTTGCTCTTGCTACATTTGTGAGTTTAATCTCGGTTTCTTTGGATGTCCCAGAAGCTTTAGAACCTTCAATGATGTTTTGTTTTCCCGAACGAGCGGCCTGTACCATTTGGTCATAAGTTCTGTCCTTGATGCTGATAAACCTTTCGCAAAACTTGACCGTTGCAGAATATACAATAGCCGATTTCTTGTAAGAAAGCAGCTCTTGATAGTGCCCGTGAGGTGGAATGAAACCGTTGTCCATCTTTACAGTATACAGTATTTAGTAGTTGTAACCAGTATAATTCTCCGGCGTGATGGCCGCCAATTCCGCCTTGATCTTCTCGCTCACAGGCAGGCCTTTGATGAACTCGTCAATCGCGGCCTTGTCGATATGCTTGTTCGTGCGGGTGAGGCCTTTCAGCAGCTCGTAGGCACCTTCCACCTGCTCGCGGCGGAGGATGGTCTGGATGGCTTCGGCCACCACGGCATAGTTCTGTTGCAGGTCTTGACGGATCTTGTCCTCGTTGAGCAGGAGCTTGTCCAAACCTTTCATCAGTGACTTGAGCGCAATCAGTGTGTGGGCAATCGGCACGCCGATGTTGCGGGTGACTGTGGAGTCGGTGAGGTCGCGCTGCAGGCGGCTGATGGGCAACTTGGTACTCAGGAAGGTAAGAATAGCATTGGCCATTCCGAGGTTGCCTTCAGCGTTCTCGAAGTCGATGGGGTTTACCTTATGGGGCATCGCCGACGAGCCGACTTCGCCCGCCTTGATCTTCTGCTTGAAGTATTCCATCGAGACATAAAGCCAGATGTCGCGCGAGAGGTCAATCAGGATGGTGTTGACGCGGCGCAGGGCATCGAAATAGGCGGCCATGTAGTCGTAGTGCTCAATCTGTGTGGTGGTCTGCTGGCGCTTGAGCTTCAGGCTCTTTTCCACGAACTTCTTCGCAAAGGCAGGCCAGTCGATGTCGGGATAGGCCACTTTGTGGGCGTTCATGTTGCCTGTGGCACCGCCGAACTTGGCTGTGAAGGGCACGTTGTTGAGCATCTGAAGTTGGTCTCTGAGACGCTCCACGAAGACGTAAATCTCCTTACCTAAGTGGGTGGGACTGGCGGGCTGTCCGTGGGTGCGGGCCAGCATCGGGATGTCTTTCCACTCTTTGGCCATATCCTTCAATTTGTCGATGAGGTCTTCCAAGGCGGGCTTCACCACCAGTTTGTGCGCCTCCATCATCGAGAGCGGCACGGCGGTGTTGTTGATGTCCTGCGAGGTGAGGCCGAAGTGAAGGAATTCTTTGAATTCTGTGAGGCCGAGTTCGTCGAAGCGGCGTTTCAGGAAATATTCCACGGCTTTCACATCGTGGTTGGTCTCTTTTTCTATCTCCTTGATTTCGAGAGCGTCTTCCGTTTGGAACTCCTCGTAGATGGCGCGAAGGTCGTCGTAGTCGCCGTTGAACTGCTCGAGTTGTGGCAAGGGCAGTTCGCACAGGGCGATGTAATACTCCACTTCGACCATCACGCGATAGCGGATGAGGGCAAATTCGCTGAAAAAGTCGTCCAACTCAACGGTCTTGGAACGGTAACGCCCATCGACGGGCGATATTGCTGTTAAAGAATTGAGGTTCATATTGTATTTGTTATTTCACTTGTTCGGCTTGTTTTTTCGGTTCTCTTCGGGTGTCCCAGAAGGCAACGATCTCAATGTGGTCATCCACAACGCGATACACAATTTTGTTATGGTGACGTACAACAATACTTCTGTACATAGAAGGCAGGTCTGAAAGAAACTCTTCCAAAGGCCCCATATTTGGGTTTTGGCCAAGAAGCGCATTCGTGTGCTTCACTTCCTCGAGAAAGTCATCTTTAGCCTTCTCTCCAAATACTTTTCTAATGTATTTGACTGTCTGGCGCAACCTCTTTTTCGACTCGTCATTCCATCTAACTCTCATACGGCTTCAGCGTATTGCAGTTTTTCAGCCGATAGCTCTTCTTCCAATTCACGGAACATATCTTCCGAATCTTGCCATTTCCCTTCGGCAAATTGTTGTTCGCCTTCAGCCACCATTTGATGTAGCTCTTCAATCGTGTAAGGCTTCTGGCTTTCTTCCTCGCTACGTGCATGTTCCATCAAATGCATCGCCATCCAGCGCATATTGTCAGGTGTGAGGGTGCTGTAGAGATAATCCAACAGTCCTTGCAATGTTGCTTCGCTCATGGTTTGTCTATTTTATTATTTTCGAGGCAAAAATACACATTTTCGCTAAAAGGCAAAAAAAAATCCGCCAAACATTTTCGGCGGATTTTTCCTTTTTCATTCAATCTGTTTTGCCTTAAATAGAAACCAAAAGCAAAATGATGGTTAGAAGCAGCAGAAAGATGAAACTCACGCCGTGTATGCCTTCGCGGTTCTCGGTTTTCGGGAATATTTTGGTGTGATAGGCAAGTAGTCTTGTGATGAAATAAACCGCTGTTGTTAGTGTAACAATGATTAAAACCATCCAAAGGCTTTCCAACCATTTGAAAGGTTCTTTCTCGATAAATGATGTGAGAATTTGCGAGGTAAAAATGGCTGCGGCATATGTTACCGCAGTAACGAGGAACTTCGCAATGGAGCCTTCCTCGTTGCTAAAGACGTGAGCATCTTTCAGTTTCCTCATGCTTTAAGCGTTTTCAAGCTTGTCGTTCGAGCCTAACACATTGATAATCTTGTGCTCGTAGAGCTTCTTCATGCTGTCGCGGGCGGGGCCGAGGTACTTGCGTGGGTCAAACTCGGCGGGCTTTTCGGCGAAGGTCTTGCGGATGGCGGCGGTCATGGCCAAGCGGCTGTCGCTGTCGATGTTGATTTTGCAGACGGCACTCTTGGCGGCCTTGCGCAGCTGCTCCTCGGGGATGCCGACGGCAGCCTTCAGCGCACCACCATATTTATTAATGGTGTCCACCTCCTCTTGCGGCACCGATGACGAGCCGTGCAGCACGATGGGGAAGCCGGGTAGCTTCTTCTCGATGGCTTCGAGCACATCGAAAGCCAACGGGGGCGGCACAAGGCGACCCGTGGCGGGGTCGACGGTGCATTGTTCGGGAGTGAACTTGTAGGCGCCGTGCGAGGTACCGATGCTGATGGCCAAGGAGTCAACGCCGGTCTTGGTCACGAAGTCGATGACTTCCTCGGGTTTGGTGTAGTGGCTTTCTTCGGCGGCCACTTCGTCTTCCACGCCAGCCAGCACGCCGAGTTCGCCTTCCACGGTCACGTCGAACTGATGGGCGTAGTCGACGACCTTTTTCGTGAGGGCCACATTCTCGTCGTAGGGCAATGCGGAGCCGTCAATCATCACGGACGAGAAGCCCATGTCGATGCAGGACTTACACAGCTCGAAGCTGTCACCGTGGTCAAGGTGAAGGACGATTTCAGGATGGGCGCAGCCCAGTTCCTTGGCGTATTCCACTGCGCCTTGAGCCATGTAGCGCAGCAGCGTCTGGTTGGCGTAGTTGCGTGCGCCTTTCGACACTTGCAGAATGACGGGCGACTTGGTCTCGACCGCAGCCATGATGATGGCCTGCATCTGTTCCATGTTGTTGAAATTGAAAGCGGGAATGGCATAGCCGCCGTCAACCGCCTTGGCGAACATTTTACGGGTGTTCACGAGCCCTAATTCTTTGTAACTTATCATGCTATGATGTTTAATTGTTGATTGTTTAATTGTTAAATTGTTGCAAAAATAGGACTTTTTTATCACTTGACGCTTACTTTTCTGCTACAACTCCCATTTTCGGTGCTTAACTTGATGAAATACAACCCTGGAGCCAGCGCACTTAAGTCGAGTGAAAGCGTTTCGTTTTGACTCAGATGGCTTACGTTTTGCGTCAGCACCTTTTCGCCCAGAAGATTGTACACCTCGATGAATGGTACACCAGTCAGTTCTTCGCTGAGAACGAGGCTCACTTTTTCATCTGTCGGGTTGGGAAACAGCTCAAAATCAGGTGTGTGACGTTCGGATAATCGGGATACGCCATTGATAATGGTTACATTCTGTTCGAAGCGGAAATGGTTTTGTTTGGTGGCGGTAACAGTAAATTGTTCCCCTGCCTCCATTGTGGGCAGCGCAACGCTTTGGGTTTCGCCTGTGGCTTGCAACACTTGGATGATTTCTCCGTCTTTTGAAAGGCAGACCGTCGCACCTTCCTCAGCGGTAAATTGATACTGCCAGGGCCCTTTGAGGTGGGTGAGAGGCGCTTCAATTTGCAGTTGTTGTGGCGTTTCGGTGTAAAGGTTGAGGTAGGTCTCACCAAGAAATGAGAACAGGTTCAATGTCTTGTCAATTTTTTCTGAGTTCATGCTGTAGGGCAGAAAGGCCTGCTGGCTGAGGAACAGCTTGCCGGCGACAAGGGAGAAGGAGGGATAGTAGAAATCAGCCTCGGTTTGGCTGCCTAACGTGGGCATGTAGTCGGGCCAGAAATAGTCGAACATTCCCCAGGTGACGAGGTCGTTGTATTGTGAATAGGTGACGGTGTTGGCCCCGAGTGACCCAATGGCTCCGTTGTCGGCGCGGAGGAAAGATTCGGCCACGCAGCCATCGTATGACCAATTGTTCCAGAAGTTGTTGGTTGAGCAGCCGATGGAGAAGAGGAAAGTGGGGCTTTCGTTATGAAAATTAGGAATGTCGGCGGTGTGGATGTTTGAGCAGCACCACCAGTCGGGGTTGGAGTGGTCTCTATAAAACGTCAGGAAGCTCCCTTCGTTGAATGCGTTTTGGAAGGGTGCTTTGTCTTCCATATCAATCCAGTCGTTTAGGTATCCTATGGATTGGGGAAGATATTGAGCCCCATTAGGCCCGAAATAGTCGAGCACGGCGTTGGTGCTGGGGGCTGTCGACCAGATGGAGTCGGGTGGGGTGGGGTCGTAGTC
>R22__coassemble_319_pt1 | contig 34623 bp, 22 predicted proteins | sample R22__metabat2_low_PE_022 | metagenome-assembled genome bin R22 | reverse complement strand
TTCATGTTTCGCACATCCCTAATGGGATGTTGGAGGTTGATAGTGCGTATTTTACGGAACGAAAATCCCTACGGGATTCCTCAATCTATACAAAAAGGATGCCGTTATACCCTGGCAACGTCTTCGGCGGCGGCGACGCGGCCAAGGTGGTGGGCAACACCGAAATCCGTCTCAACAAGGGCATCAAGATGAACGAGACCTCAGCGACGGAATTGCTGAACCTGATCAGATAACCAATCAACGGCAAGGGCTACGCGCTGCCCTATCATACCGAAGGCCGCAGAGTGGTCAAGGTGGGTGTCCAGTTCAACCGCGACACGATGTATGATAGTTTATTCAGAAAACTTACATCTTATCCATCTCCGAATCATCCTCAATTCTCAGGTTCTCGATGATAAACCGTTGGCGCTCCATCGTATTTTTGCCCATGTAGTATTCCAGCAACTCTTTGATGCCGAAGTCGTAGCGCAGGATGACGGGCTCAAGGCGCATGTTGGGGCCGATGAAGCCGCGAAATTCGTCTGGGGAGATTTCGCCTAAACCTTTGAATCGTGTGATTTCAGCCTGCTTGCCGCATTTCTCCTTGGCGGCGATGCGCTCCTCGTCGCTGTAGCAATAATAAGTCTCTTTCTTGTTGCGCACACGGAACAAGGGGGTCTGCAAGATATAAACATGGCCGTTGCGCACCAAGTCGGGGTAGAACTGGAGGAAGAAGGTGAGCATCAGCAGGCGGATATGCATACCGTCGACATCGGCATCGGTGGCAATCACAATGTTGTTATAGCGCAAGTTCTCAATGTCCTCGTCGATATTCAAAGCGGCCTGCAGCAGGTTGAACTCCTCGTTCTCATAACACACTTTCTTGGTCATCCCCAAGCAGTTGAGCGGCTTGCCGCGCAGGCTGAACACAGCCTGGGTCTGCACGTCGCGGCTCTTGGTGATGCTTCCCGAAGCGGAGTCGCCCTCGGTGATGAAGATGGTGCTTTCGAGGCGTTTCTCGTGGTTGGTGTTCAAGTGGATGCGGCAGTCGCGCAGTTTGCGGTTGTTCAGGCTGACCTTCTTGGCACTCTCGCGGGCGGCCTTCTTGATGCCGGCTATCTCCTTGCGTTCCTTCTCGTTGGCCTGGATTTTTGCCTGCAAGATGCCGACCGTTTCGGGGTTCTTGTGCAGGTAATTGTCCAAATGCTGTTTCAGAATATCGAAGATGTAAGTCTTGAGGAAGGGACTGTCGTTGGTGCCATCAGGGTTGTTGGGCGCGAGGTGGGTTGAACCGAGTTTCGTCTTCGTTTGTGCTTCAAAAACAGGTTCTTGAATTCTCACGCACAAGGCACAAATCAAGCCTTGGCGGATGTCGGCAGGCTCGTATTCCTTTTGGTAAAACTCGCGCACCACGCGGGCGTAGCCCTCGCGGAAGGCCGACTGATGCGTTCCGCCCTCGGTGGTATGTTGTCCGTTAACGAAGGAATAGAAATAGTCGTTCGACTGTCCGTTGACGTGGGTGAAAGCGGCCTCAAAGTCGCCGTCCTTGATATGGATGATGGGGTAGAGGCCTTCGCCTTCCATGTTGTTCTGCAACAGGTCGAGGAGGCCGTTCTTGGAGTAATAGCGTTTGTCGTTGTAAATCAGGCTTAAACCACGGTTGAGGTAGGCGTAGTTCCAAATGCGCTTTTCGATGTATTCATCAACGTAGTGGTAATTGCCGAAAAGAGCGGAGTCAGGGATAAACTCAGTGAGAGTACCCGTCTCGCCGTCGGACGGGATGATGCCCGTGTCACTGATTAGTTTGCCTTGCGAAAACTCCACGATGCGGGTCTTTCCCTCGCGGATGGCCTGCACCTTGAAATAAGACGAAAGTGCATTGACGGCTTTGGTACCCACGCCGTTCAAACCAACGGACTTTTGGAACACCTTGCTATCGTATTTGGCGCCCGTGTTGAGTTGCGAGACGGCTTCCTTCAGCTTGCCGAGCGGGATGCCGCGACCATAGTCGCGTATGCTGACCTTCTTGGCGACTTTGTCGACGGTAACTTCGATTTTCTTGCCGAAACCGGAGGTGAACTCGTCGATAGAGTTGTCAATCACCTCTTTGATGAGTACATAGATACCATCATCCTGTGAGGCGCCATCACCCAATTTGCCGATGTACATACCGGGACGGAGACGGATGTGGACCATATCCTCGAGGTGTACGATGCTGTCGTCGGTATAGTTCTCAACCGTTGGAGTGGGGTCTTTGCTTTGGTTGAAGATATCATCGTCAATAATTTCGCTCATAGAATTGATTTTGCGCAAAAGTACAAAAATTCCCTGGATTTCTTGACAAATACATTTGCAGTATTTAATTTTGCGGCATCAAACCAATTGTAATTGCAATGAAAAAGTTACCAAGTATTTGTCTTTTATCCTTTTTAGGCATTTTCTGCGCTTGCAATAAACCGAAACCTGTAGCACCAGAAATTGAGTTTGAGATTCATGATACCATTGAGTATTACTATGATGGAGAAATCAAAGGCAGAATTATATGCATGGTGGATTGCGAATTGCCTGTTGATACCGTATGGTGGCATGAACCTGGAGATGGTTTTGAGGGCGAGTATTCTCTAATGAAAGAACAAGATGGGAAATACATATATGTGATTGGACTTGAATTCGATTATCCTGTTGGACTTGAACTCGATTATAATTATCGGTTAAGCATAGGAGGATGGAGATATAGTTCAGATTGGTATAAATTGCATGTTCCTCAACCCAATCAGGATTCGGTGGCCGCGCCTCTAATGCTCAACCAGAGATGAAAGCCGGGGCGGGTTGGCACCAAGTAAATACCAAAGAAACACCGACGATATACCGAAGAAATACCGAAGATATGTCAGACCCACATCGGAGGATCATCGGAGGTGTGACCTGCGAAAAACCAACCACTGATATACGAACATGGACATATAGGCCAACGACGAGGTAACAGCTGCACCACGGATTCCTAACCAAGGTATCAGCACGAGGGCGGCAACGAGGGTGACCGCCAAGCCGATAAGGGAGGCGTAGAGGTTGTGCTTCGGCTGACCGGTACCGGAGAAATAGTTGTACAAGACGGTGTGGGCTGAGAGGAAGACTACGCCTGGTGCCATCAACAGAATAATCAATCGGATGTTGCCAAACTCGCCTGAAAACAGCCACTCGAAGAATCTGGAGGGAAGCAGTCCGATCACCAATAAAGCGGCGATTGTCAGCAAGACAGCAATCTTCATCAGGCGCAGCGTGAGTTGCGAGGCACGTTCTTCCTTTTCGGTATTGCTCAACGAGGAAAACTCTACCAGACCGATGCTCTGCCCAATGATATTCACCCCCTCTGTGACTTGTGTTCCCAAAGCGTAGACGCCTATAGACCTCTCGTCACAGTGCGTCTTCAATAAATAAAGGCTCAAGCGTTTGTTCAGCGTGCTGACCAAAGTGGAAAGCTGCAGAAAAGCTCCGTAATGCAACATTTCCTTCAGGCTGTCTTTCAAGGGGTCGTGTCCTTCGCGTTTTAGGCAGGGAATCAGCAAAATCCATCCGACGAGAGTGGCCAAACTGTAGCCGCATAGCTGGGAATAAAGCAAGGCTTTGGCTGTTCTCAAATCCAACACAAAGATGAACACCGCCATCATCGTGACTTGGGTGAGTATCTGGATAAGAAACAGCCAGTTATAGGTGGCCACTCGTTCTTTTCCGAGGAAATGGTTGAGGTTGAACTCGTGCAGGCTGTAGACGAAGGTCATCGTCAGAATGATGGTGGAATAATACTGCGGGATAATCTTATAGACCCAAGGAAAAAGGTGCAGAAGATTGAACAAGACGATGTAAATCAGCATCATGAAGGCAATCCACCCGTAAGAAAGCGTCAAGAGTGTGGCGAGTTTCTTACGGGGGGTAAAATACACTAATCCGCTGCCGGCAATCAGCTCGATACCTATTAATAAAAAGGTGATGTCGGTTTGGGCGATGAAAGCCTTGCCCCATTCGGCGGCACCGAGGAACTTGGTGCCCATGATGAGTGTAGCCAACTGCGTCAGCACATTGACGGCTCTTGCCGCACCCGTTCCAAGGATCTTCTTGAGCATCGTGGCTTAACGCTTCACGAACTTCATGGTTTGCTTGCCGTTGATGCGTATGAGATAGAGGCCTGCCGCCATATCAGCGACTGAAATTCCATCGTTTCCGTCGATAGTCAACGTTTTAACACACATGCCGAAAGCGTTGTAAATGCAGATTTCGTTCTCGCCTTCCAAACCATCGATGTGGATTTCATCATTGGCAGGATTGGGGAAGAGATGGAAGCTGCTGCCGTCGTTCTCGTCAACGCCCACAGGTTTGAAGAAAGCTGCCAGGGTGATATCGTGGTCGACGAGGATTTGACGAGGATTGTCAGTGATTTCGTCGCCCCATTTCCAGAAGATATAGTTGTCGTTAGCAATGGCGGCCAAAGTGGCAATGCTGTTAGCCGCATAGCTTCCCGCACCCAGCACATAGCCTTGTTCAGGGTCGCATTGGATGCTGATGGTGAAGGAGTGCACTGGCTCAACATCGAAATAGGCGGTGTAGGTGGCGTCGCCTGTAACAAGGATGCTGCGCGGATTGTCGGTGCTGCCATCCTGCCAGCCGATAAAATAGCAGTTTTGGTTGGGTATTGCCTCGATGAGGGTTGTGGTATTGGCAGGGAAGGTGCCGCTACCGGAAACACTACCCATCAGCAGATTGTCACTCACAACGGTGATCGTATAGTATGTCTCCGGAATCCTTTCAAAGAAAGCGGTGAAAATCATGTCATGTGTGACGACAATGCTGCGGGGGTTGTCGGTGTTGCCGTCGTCCCAAGCTTTGAAATAAGCGTTAGGTGCAGGCGTGGCACTGATTTCAATGGTGGTGCCTTCGGGATATTCGCCGCCGCCGCTGACCTCGCCAAGCTGGGGGTCGCTCGACAACACGGTGACTTTATAGGTCGTTGTGCTGGTCTGCATGAAAGTGGCTGTGTAAGAGGCGTTGCCGGTCACGGTGATGTTGCGGGGGTTGGTGCCGACATAGTCGTTCCAGAAGAGGAAGATGTAGCCTTCGTTAGGTATGGCCGTCAGCGTGGCTGTGCTGCCGTAGCCGTATGTGCCGCCACCCGTCACGGTGCCGCCTTCAACGGGGTCAACACCTGTGGTGATTTCGTATTGGAACATACGGAAGACAGCCGTATAGGTGGCATCGCCTTCAACGATAATGGTTCTTGGGTTGTTGGTGAAGCCATCACTCCATCTAACAAACTCATACCCCGTATTGGTCTGGACGGTCAAGGTGACGATGTTGCCGTAAGAATAGGTGCCTCCACCCGAAACCGTACCGGCTCCTTCAGGGGTCACCTCGGTGGTGATGACACAAGTTTGCAGCTCAAAGAGCGCGGTGTAGGTGTGGTTCTCGGTGACAACGATTTCCCTCGGATTGTCGGCGATTCCATCATCCCAACCCATAAAAATATGGCCCGGAGTAGGTGTGGCTGCAATTTCGATGGTTTCACCATAATTATAGGTGCCGCCACCAGTGACGTTGCCCCATCCAGGATGGTTACTCTCAACGGTGATAGTGTATTGCAGAGAGCCGAACGAAGCAATAAAGGTGCTGTCTTGTAAAACAACGATGTCGCGCGGGTTGTCGGTGTTGCCGTCATTCCATTGCAGGAACTCCCGGCCTGTATCAGGAAGAGCCGCAATGGTTACGGTTTCGCCATAAGGATAAGAACCACTGCCGCTGACCGTACCCCAACCCGTGCTGTCGGCCTCAACGGTAATATTGAAATGCGTCAGAGCTGCTTCGACGGACACGTCGTCAATATACCAGTCGAGTCCATGATGACCACAGTATTGGAAGGCCAAGTAAATGGTATCGCCTTGATAGGCAGAGAGGTCTATGCGGACGGAGTCCCAGGTTTCGGTCTTATTGCTTAATGACCATAGCTCAGAAAAATCATAGATTTGATTGCCTGTCGTCGAAATCAAAAGGCTGCTGCTGGCGTTGTTGTTGATATTGTTTTGCTTGGTTTTGAAACTCACCCAAGTAGAGTCACAATAAACATCACTCAGATAAAGGGGTGGGGTGATGAGCCAGCCTTCCTGGATATTCTCAAAGCCAAGGTGACGAGCGCTGAATTCACCAGTGGCAGCCTCTGCATCGTTGCGTTCCCAGCCGATGACACTATTGCCGTCAAAGTCAAGGATAGTCCAGTCGGCCCAAGTGCTGTCAACCTCAAAGCCATCGAACCAGGGGAGGAGTTTGGGTTCTTGCACAGGTTGTGGCGGCATTTGGGAAGGACACACTACGAGGTCGGTAATGATGGTCCACTCTTCAGGCTGATACAGGACTTCGCCATCTTTATAAACCGTTTGTGCGTCGGTATAATACACTCCATACTCGTTGACGACCAGATTGCTGATTCCGGAAAGCTCAGGCAGGTTGTATAGCACCTCGCCGTCTTGCCAGATATGAACAACTGTATCTGTCAGGGAAATTCCTGACCAATAGAGGCTACCGTCAAATGCAGCAATGTTCACGAAGTTGGCGTTTTCCATTTCGTAGATGATGGAGTCGTTTTGCCAAATGAAACCATAGGAAAGGGAATCGTTTTCAGTTTTGAATCCCGCTGCATAGAGGTTAACGCCGTCGAAACAGATGCTTTCGATGCTCGAAATGGTGTCTGCCATCCAAAGGAGCGTGTCGTTTTTCCAAACGCTGGCATAAGCAGATTGTTCTCCAATGGGGGAGATAACACCGCCTGCATAAATGTCGCCCGTCGTCGCGTCAACGGTCAAACTTTGAATTCGGCATTCGTCTTCTCCGTGACTATAGGAATAAAGGAGCTCTCCGTTTCGCCATACTTTGTTGAAGCCGGCCACTGTCCAATTGTTGCCATCGAGGGCGATGTGTTCGAAATAGGTGTTGGGATCGGCAATGAATATGCAAGAGTCGTTCATCCAAACGCGACCGCGAATATCAGAGTTATTGTAGGCATATCCGGCTCCGAAAACCGTTCCGTCTTCTGCTACCTGGATGCCTTTCAACTGAATATCAACGCTGTCGGCGATGCTATATAACAGCGTGTTGTTTTTCAAAACTTTGCCTGTGGTAAAGTGGTTGCCAGATACATAAACGTCTTGAGCTTGTGCCCAACCTATGGTCAATAGGAGTGCGGTGATAAGTAGTGTTACTTTCTTCATGGTACAAATTGTTTATCGCTGCAAAAATAGAAACTTTTTCTCGTTTATCACATCTTTGAAACAATAAATAATGTATCTTTGCCGCCGATAAGCGGTGCCGCAAGGCTCAATAGGGAATCGGGTGCAAATCCCGGACAGTTCCCGCTGCTGTAAGCTCTTCGCGCTGGCCATCATGCCACTGAAAGCCAATGCCTTTCGGGAAGGCGGCTCAGCCAAAAGGAGTAAGTCAGAAGACCTGCCGCCTGTCGACGAAACGATGCTTTCGGGACAAGAGCAGGCGTTCCTTATTAATATAAGATGTACCCACCAAATTCCCGATGCATTTAATAAAATGGATTGAACGTTAAACCTATAAATTATATTATTATGCGTAAAATCTTTACTTTAGCTTTCCTTATGGGAATCTTTGGTCTGTTTACGACCAACCTGTTTGCTCAACAGGATGCAACTATCGACCCTGCCGACATCCGCTGGTGGATTGGCGAGGGTGAGAACGAAGTGGTCTTCATCGTTAACTGGAACGAACCTGACACGGCTCTGGCTTGGGGCTACCGTTTCAGCAGTGAGACCATCACGGTGAAAGACATGATGCTTGACATCCAGTCAAACGACACCCGTTTTGGATTTGAAGGCGAGAGCTTCGTCTCCGATGTCACTTTCAACGATGGCGTTCTCAATCTTAGCCTCGCTGGAATGTGGTGGATGTACAACGTGAATGGCGAAATGGCCATGAATTATTTTGATGCCGAATATGTTCACAATGGTGATTACGTGAAGTTCGGCGACGAGTCGTGCGGCACGTTGATTGACCCTGAGATGTATACCTACGTCTGGGAAAAGGAAGTTGCCGCCGTCTATCCTCTGGCCGATGAAGCCATGATTGACTTCTCCGAAATCCTCTATTGGGTTGGCGAAGGTGATAACGAGGTGGTGTTTGCCGTCAACTGGAATGAGCCCAACAAGTGCTTGGCCTGGGGCTACCGCTTCAACGGGGAGAGCAAAATACTGAAAGAAGTGATGGACGACATCGCTGCTGCCGACGGTCGTTTTGCCTACGATGCCTCCTACGGCTTTGTTTCCGACCTCACCTTTGATGAAGGCAGCCTGCATCTGGGACTTGCCGGTATGTACTTCATGTACAACATCAACGGTGCTGCTGCTTGGTTCGGTTTTGACGAGCAGACCATCGTCAATGGTGACTTCATTAAATGGGGCGACGAGAGTTGCGGCACTGAGATTGCTCCTTGGACATACGTCTGGACGCAAACTGTTGAACCCGTCAGCGTTTATGACGCTGTCAATGAAAACGGTGTGGCTTCCTTGTCCATCTATCCCAATCCTGCCGTCAGCGAGACCTTCGTGACTATAGAAAATGCCGGCCTCAATGAGGTTTCGGTGTACGACCTGCAAGGCCGCATGGTCAGCCAGCAGAGCGTGATGGCCAACGAAGGCGAGCAGGTGCGCCTTGATGTCGAAAACCTGAACCCGGGTGTCTATTTCGTCCGCGTCAGCAACGACAGCGCTGTCCGTGCTGCCAAACTCGTGGTGAAATGAAAAGGATGATTGCCCTTATTATGGCTTTGGTGCCAGTGACCCTGTGGGCTCAGTTTGCGCCCGCTTCGTGCTTCCCTGGCACCACAGCCATGCACGCCGACTCGTCGGCCTTTGTGGCTTGGGCCACAGGCTGTACAGTCGAGCGCGGCCTGATGCGCATCAACAAACCCAACCTGGGCTATGCCTCTTTCGGCGAAGATAGTCTGGCTTTGGGCGTTCCAGGTGGCACGATGGATGTCGTCAGCTTAGGTGACGGTGGCTCAGCTACGGTGACATTCGCTTCGCCGATATACAATGGGGAAGGCCCCGACTTCGCCATCTTTGAGAATGGTCTTCATCCCGATACCGATACTACGATGACGCTCTATTTCCTCGAGCTTGCCTTTGTTGAGGTGAGCTCCGACGGTGAGCATTTCTTCCGTTTCCCAGCTGTCACCGCCGTGCCTTACGATAATCAAATCGGTACTTTTGATAACTTGAATCCGGCGCAAATTCACAACTTTGCGGGAAAATACGAGGCGTTTTACGGAACTCCTTTCGATTTGGATGAGGTGGAGGACAACGCCCTGCTGAACAAAAGCAAGGTGACACATGTCCGTATTATCGACGTTGTCGGCAGCATCAATCCCGAATATGCCACTTTAGACTCGGAAGGTCACTATGTCAACGACCCTTGGCCTACGCCGTTTGAGTCCTGCAGCTTCGACCTTGATGCCGTCGGGGTGATCCACGACTTGGCACACAACGCTGTGCCCGATTTTGAAGAAGATGCTGTTTCGGTATTCCCTAATCCGGTCGTGGACAAGCTGTTTATCAAAGGTGACAATGTCCAATCTGTTGAGGTGTATAACCTTGTCGGACAGCAGACGATGACTTCAACGGAAACCGTTCTCGATTTGAGCTGCCTGACCGATGGCGTTTATTTCGTCCGCGTCGTTTGCGAAAGCGGAATGTTTACAAAGCGTATTGTAAAACAATAATTTATTCATACGAATGAGAAGAAATCATCTGTTTTTGCTGTTGGCATTGGCTGCAACCTTGTTTTCCTGCAAGCCCGACCCGCAACCCACTCCCGTTGACCCGGGCGATACACTGCAGCCAGTGGAGCTGAAAGGTGTTTTCGTCCTTAACGAAGGCAATTACCAGTTCTCCAACGCCTCGCTGTCGTTCTATGACATAGAGGCTGACACGACGGCCAACAATCTGTTTTACAAAGCCAATAATGCCCCTATCGGCGATGTGGCACAAAGCATGGCATTGGTGGACGGCAATCTGTATATCGTGGTCAACAACAGCAATTATATTTATAAGGTGGATGCCAATACCATAAAATGCGACATCAGTAAGCCTTTCAAGCTTACCGACTTTTACTCGCCGCGTGAGATGCACTTCGTCGCGCCCAACAAGGCATACGTTTCCGACCTGATTGGCACCAATCTCTGGATTGTCAATCCGCAAGACATGACCCATACAGGCAGCATCGAGATGGGCAACACCACCGAAAAGATGGTACAAGTCGGTAATGAGCTGTATGTCAGCAACTGGTCGTACTATTACACCGATGCTTCCTCGCATGAAAGCTACCATACCGTCCAGGTCGTCGACTTGAACAACGACGTGAAGGTGGCTGACATCGAGGTGGGCAAGGAGCCCAACACGATGGCAGTTGACAAAAACGGTCACGTGTGGGTACTTTGTGAAGGCCGCTCATGGGATGATGAGTATGATGAATTGGGTGTGCCTTACGGCGAAAACCCTACGCTGTGGGAGATTGACCCGATGCTGAAGACTGCCACGCGCCGCTATGAGTTCAAAGGCCCCTACGAGGATGACGACGAGATCAAGGGCGTAGCCTCCACGTTGAGAACCAATCTCGCTGGCGACAAGTTCTTCTTGATTTATAATAAAGAGGTGCGTCGTTTCGACATCGCCACCATGACGCTGTCGGAGACGTTCCGCATCACTCCTGATGAGCAAGGCTTGTTCTATAACATGGCCGTTGACCCCAAGACCGGTGACCTATACGTCACTGATGTGAAAAACTATGTGATGAACGGTACGGTGTACCGCTATTCCGAAGATGGTGTCCGTCTGGCATCGTTCCAGGCTGGCATCATTCCCAGTGCATTGTTGTTTAAGTAATTGATATTCTTCCGCATGAGGCTTCCCTATGGAAGTCTCATGCCTTTTTTGCCTATGAAAAAAACCTGTCCCCGTTGTGGAAAAGAATTCGAGTGCGTCCATTCTGTGGACTGCTGGTGTGTCAAAGTGAAACTCACGGATGCAACCAAAGCCTATTTGAAAGATCATTACAGCGACTGCCTGTGCAAAGACTGTTTGGAGGAAATCAATGGAAAGTAAAGCCCCAATATTTCTCCCGCTTCGCGTCATTGCGAGGAACGAAGCAATCCAGAAAACCGACACGCATACCGGATTGCTTCACTGCGTTCGCAATGACGCAAAGCGACACATTTTTGGATTGCTACTGCTTGGTATACTTGTGGCAATGGTTGCTTGTGTGCCCAAAGGCAAAACTGATGTCAAGGAAATTGAGCAAGGCAATAACTTGATGCGCCATGCCCGCAATATTTCGGTCTATGAGAAGGACTACGGCTACCGCATAGAGGTACTATGTCCTTGGGACACGACCCTTTCCTTGGGCTCGTTTGCTTTTGTCAAGGACACCACCAAAACTGTTGACCCGGATGTGAAAGCTGTTCTTCGGGTTCCGGTGAAGTCTGTGATATCCTTCTCGGCCACCCAATGGGCTGTGTTTTTGCGCCTTGGCGAAATCGACCGCGTAAAAGGCATCCTTGAAGGACGTTTCGTGACCGACACTACCATGCGCGAACTCTTGGCGCAACAAATGGTTTACGACATCGGCACGGAAGCTGCCGCCGACATTGAGCGGATGATACAACTCCAGCCCGACGCTTTGCTCTATTCGCCTTATTTTGATGGCAACCAAGGCGGTCTCAACGTCACGGGGGCGGTGCTGTTCCCCTTCGCTGACTATATGGAGAACACGCCTTTGGGCCGTGCCGAGTGGATTCGCGTCATTGGCATCTTGGCGGGCTGCGAGGAGAAGGCTGACGCTTGGTTTGACGACATTGAGACACGTTACAATGCCCTTTCGGGACTTTGCGCCGAAGTGGAAACCCGTCCGACGGTGTTCTCCGACTTAGCTTTCAACGGGCAATGGTATGTGGCTGGTGGCAGAAGCTATATTGCCAAGCTCTTTGCCGATGCCGGTGCCGACTATATTTGGAAGGACAACCCCTCGACGGCCAGCGTCCCGATGGATTCGGAGAGCATCCTGGCCAAGGCCCAACACGCCGACTTTTGGCGCGTCATGAACTCCAACCCCTTCCCAATGACTTATTCGTATTTGGGCAAGGAAAGCCCTGTCTATCCGCTTTTTGATGCATTCAAAAACCACCGAATCATCGTTTGTGATTTACAAACGACAGGCTATTTCGAACAGTCACAATGTGAGCCTGATTTGCTGTTGGCCGATTTTATCTATTTCTTCCACCCCGAGCTTTTGACAGGGGAGTGGGAGGGATATCAGCCGAAGTATTATCATTTGGTGGAGTAAATCACCCTGGCCCGAGAGAGGCTTACCACTCTTCTATGAAGTAGTTTTGCGGGTAGAAAAAGGATTTTTCATTCAAAACCATTCACAAGTGAATAATTCTTTTTATTTTTGCATCGCAGAAACGTGTTTATCAAGATTACAATTGGCTTCGGTGGGTCATGTGGTGGAATATGCCGGATTTAAGAAAGGTGACTTCCGAATTGATGGCGACATTATTGTAGAAGTGGGCGGTCAAGACAAAGGCTTTGGCCAGATAGAAGGGCAACCCAATGCTTACGTAGCTGCCGACGACATTGAATCAGCTATCTTCAGAAAAATTCCCCTTTGGGCATTCGGTTTTCTTTATTAGTATCCTCTCATACGGATTGAGATCATCGCTTTAGTGCATCCCAAGATCTTTTTACTACAGGATAAGAAGGATGCCTGCCAGCCTCCGGCCTCATGAAGGGCGATCTACAGCTGGTTCTGTTGTTGAGTTTTGGAATTATTCGTCTATTTCAATGCCTTCAGCTTCTCCAAAACCTTCGCCATCATCCAAGCAATTTACCTCTATTTGTGGATAATAGCGCTTTAGCGCATAAAGCAAAGGCTCACTCATGCTACTCTCGGCATGAAGTAAAAGGTTATTAGCAGCCACACGTCTCATTTTCGTGATGTTGCCTTCATAATAGGACGATCCGACCAATTTCTTGAAAAGGATGTCGAAAGGCACGTACATCCCGCCCAGACCATCATCAGGAACGCCGTACTTTTCGGCCAAAACCCACATGTCATGTTCCACTTTGTCGAGTTCGGCAGGATCTCCTTGAAGAGAATAATCGCTCTCAACGACCTCCCATTCAACAACGCTTCCTTCATTGGGATCGTAATCATCCCATCCTGCAAGATCGTATAGTTTTTTTGCCCGTTTTTTGTCAATGAAGATGCCATGCTCCTCGTCTCCAGATGCATAACGGTATGCCAGATAAAAAGCTGCATCTTTATCGCCTTTTTGAACCATTTCCCAAAGACGGTCAATGTTGTTCAAGGCATCAGTAGCAGGCACATCGCCTCGTTCGCTGAGCTCTTGAAGGATATGAAGGAGGTCGTCGTCAGAAAAGCCACTCGTTTCGTGCCAAAAAGCATTTAGGTCTTCGGTATTGGCTTCTTTTACCCCATTGCAGATTTGTTTAAGGATTTCTTTTTCCTCGTCGGCGGGTTCTGCAACCAACAATTCTCTGCGCTCCACTGAGACTATTTCTCCAGTGTCCTCGTTTTCAAAATCTTCCATCCAGAAACGGAATCTCTTTCTTTGGAGTTCGGCGAATTGCTCAACAAGATTGTGGATTTGTTCTTTTACGGCTTCTTCCAAACACCGCCGCATCACCGAAACAGCATGCTTTTTGAAGCCAATATTGCTTTCGAAGTCGTAGGTCATTGTGGCCTTTTTCAGACCTTCGATACCGATGGGAATCAGTTCTTCCAGCTTCAGCCCACGATGCTGATACTGTGCAGCCAAGGCGACCACAAACCTCATGTTCGATTGGCACAGTTGTTCCATCTCTTCGCAGTCAGAGCCTTTTTCACGAATGGCTTTGAGTAGTTCCAATTCCTGGTCTGCGCTCAATAGAGGCGCGCGGCCAAGCTCTTGCAGGAATTTGTCTAGGTTTTCGATTTTCATAGTTTTTCCTGTTTTATCGTTGTTTTTGAAAAGTTGATTATTGATGCGTTTCAAAGGGCATTGTTTTAATTCTATAGAAAGGTTTATACAATTTTTAAACCTCAGACGAAACAAAAACTCAGGCAGCAAGAGCCAAAGGCTCCTGCTGCTGGACTTTGGTGAGGTGATTGGTCTTGATGAAGTCCTTGATGAACTTTTCCAGTTCTTTGGGGTTGAGTCCAAAGAGTGTGATGATGTAGAGTCCGTTTTCTTCTGTGATGGTGTTGTAAATCTTGTTTTTCTTGACGAAACGACGAATTTGTGTGAATTGCTTTTCTGAAGAGGTTTTGATGGTGGTGTTCATAAGGATATTGTTTTAAGGGGTTAGGCCTTAAAATAGTTCTTTTTTGCCGAAAATTTGTAAGCGGGGCAAAAATACTTTTCAAAACCACTTATTGCACCACTTCTTTCAACTTCTCCCAGACCTTCACCATGGCCCAAGTGTCAAGCTCGCAATAGCGGAGCAGGGCTTCGCGGCTGGCTTTGGCTTCATGGGGTTGCATGTGCTGGATTTTTGGGAAGATGGTCATCGCGTCGCCGCCGTTTTGGACACCGCCAGTAAGGTTATGGTAGTCAAGGCTTGGGTCATCGGGAAAGAGCGCGGGCAGCACACTTTTGATGCTGAACGAGCCACCCATGGCAGGCACATAATAGTAGCCGCTCTGGAATGGCGTGAGCAGGTCTTGGATATGCTCTTGGATGTTCATCAGATGAACGGCGAGGTCGGGAAACATCGCAGCCAGTTCCTTGATTCGACCGCATTCAAAACCTTTGTTATAGGCCAAGGTGCAGACGTTCATCGGGATGTCCTTGCACAGCTGCTCGGCCACGGCGCGACGCGGGTCGTTGCCGTCGCTGGGTGCCAGAAACTCCTTGTGTTGGTAGGGCGCAGAGGCACTCTCCTTAATGTGGAGCGAGTATTGGAAGGTAATCTGTTGGTATGGCTTCTGTCCGTCATATTGGGGAATGGCCTGCTGCAAGGTTTCAAAATCAAGGAAATAAAGCGGATAGCTTAGATTGGAAAGGAACTCGCGGATGCCTTCAACATTGATGTATTCTTTCTTATTCAGCGTACACTCCACCTGCATCTGCTGCTTGTCGTTCAGTTTCTCCGTGCGCAATGTACCGAAAGTAATACGTCCGGCATGATAGTGTTCCAGCTTCTTCGGGAAGTTCATGCGATACAGGTCGAAGACGGTAGGCTCGTCCTGTGGCACACCATGCAGACGTTTGCAGTAGTCAAGGAAAGCGCAGGTGTATGGCTTCATGCAGTGTTCGGAAAGGTCGTAGTCGGGTTCGTCCTTCATGCCCAAGATCTTCAAGGCTTGGCTGCTCTGTACAGGCACTTTCAGGTATTCGTTCTTGACCAAGTCGTGCATGTCGATGATGACAAACAGGCTCTTGATATCCAACTCGCCATGCCTTACATAGCTGCTGTTGAGGCACACCAAATAAGTATTGATGACTTTGACACCGCATTGGGTAAGCACCCATTTCTGGTATGCGATGTCGGGTGCGTATTTCTCCAACTTCGTTTCCTCTCCGTCACACTCTGGGAAACTGCTGCTCTTCACCTCGTAGATGTCCCAACTGTCGCCGTTGCGGCGCAGGATGTCGACGGCGCAGTAGTGGCCTTCGAGGGCGAAGGACGCTTCGCAAATGTTGTCCACGCCTTGTTCCATGTGCTGTTGCGTCAATTCGCACATCTTGTTCAAGTCGAGACTCCCGTCGGCATTATGGGTGGTCACTTCCTTGTAGGGGCCGAAGAGTCCCATGGCAAGGTCGCCCACCTCGTTGCCTTGCTCGAAGCGGGTTTCCAAAGCCGGGTCGTCTTTGGCTTCCTCGGGTTTATTCACTTTCAGCCAGAGGTTCTTTGGGCATTGGCAGAAGGCGGTGTAGCGGGATTTGGAGAGGGAATTTATCATCTTTGTTTCAGTTTTGTTTTACCAAGCAAACGCAATAGTTTTATGCTAATTTACATAAAAAAATGCCATAACGATTATAAACGTCTTCTATCGTTTTATCATAATCAAGGCTTCGGCCTCTCGTTCTGCCAATATTTCGGTCCTCATCTTTTAATATGACACACATATGCATCCCGTCTAACAGGTTTTCTATTGATTTTTTATCCACAACTGGCATTTTGACCATCTCGTCAAATATCAATGAAACGGGAATAACATGATCTTCGTGAAACATCTTCCTGAATTCGAATCCATTAGTAACGTCCGTTGGTTCTCCTGTTTTACTTGCCCCAGTATACAATACATACTTGACGGGACCAGTCAACTTATCACACACGACCTTGTCTTTATAATGTTTTTTCATTATGTCCTCTGTCGAAAGTTCGTTCCAACGATCAAATGCGCTCTGTGACAAATGATGATTTTTCTCCGGAATGTCATATGCTCGAATAGTCTGATTGATAAGATACTTTAAACTATCTAAATTTGCTTTGTTAGAGACAGGGTCTAGCATCTCATCTCTATACTCATTTAGGAGACATATAATGGAATCTATAATGGCTTCGTTTTTCATGTTTTTTTGGAGATTCCCCTTAACATTGCGAGGCTCTATAGATTTATTCTTTGTTTCAAACAATATCTTCCTCAAAAGTTCCAGGCACTTGCCAGGCTCTGTAGGATAGCAGGGATAAATCATCTGCTTGTATTGTTTCACAAGTTCGTCTTCCTCGTCAATATATCCAAGCCTTTCAGCATATTTGTTAATCCAGTTGAAAGCCTCGTCTTCTGGAATGTTGTCAAAAAGATAGCGTCCAAAGCCATAGGCAGGGAGGTCTCCAATTTTGTTTTGCTTTTTACCAATACTTTCTGAAGCCCAATCAAAAATATCATACCATTCTTCTGAAAATTCATTTTTCATAAATCTGATAAACACCAAAGTGCTAAATTCAACCATTGCCTCTTCTACTTCCCTGATATAATTATACTCAGCTTGTTTTTGCTCAGTGACATAATGGAAATAGGCATGAAACAATTCGTGAATATAAGTAGACAGTACTCCGTTATATGTCGGTTTTCCACTAGCATCGTCAATGTTGTCCTTATATAAAATCACTTTTTTCAAGTCTGGTAGATATTCGCCCAATAATGGATACGAATGTCTAAATCCATCACCTTCTTTCTTCCAGCCATGCAACAATCGACAATCTCCTTCATCAATATAGCATTTATCGCAATTCTCCTTATTGGTACATTCTTCCGCAAGTCTCTTTTTCAAACTCTCAAACTCGTCTTCTGTCAATTTCTCAACATGAAGTTTCCTTTCTTCAGAAACTTCAACATTCATCTCCAAAAAATCATAATACAAAGCAGCAAATTTAGCCTCTCCTCTAACAGGGAATCCATTAATCGTTTGAACTTCAGTATCGTACATATTGTTAATAAGTTCAACTTCAGTTCTAGAATCTTTATGTGGATATTGAGGATGAGGGAACCTATTTATGTTTTTTGTGCTTATGAAACCATGTTTTACAGCCATAATATTTCTGCGATTCCCCTTTACATCGCAAGGTTTTTAAAGATTAGTATGATTCAATTTGACGCTACAAATATAGAAACTTTTGCCTCAAAAATCAAAAACGCTCCTCAAACTGCTTAAAAAGCTGATAGTAGGCCTTCAAGAGGATGGTGATTTATGATTACGATATAATATAGAAACTTTTGTGCAAAAATTCAAAATACAAGCGAAAAAACAGTGGAGCGGCTTCATTCACCGCTCCCGTCCAAATTCATTAGTTTTTTAATCTTTTCTCTCACCCATTTTTCGTCATTCAAATCATCTGTCTTCTCTGTCCATACTCTATGCCAAACCCAATTGTTTTCCTTAGGAAAGTTCCTATGTTTAGGAAACAATCCTCTGACTTTCATCATCGCGTCATGGACTTCATTACTCAATTCCTCCTCCTTTTCCTTATGGTATTCCAACATAATGGAAATATGGTCTTGCTTTATTTCAAACTGGTAGTAATAATAATTAGGATTAATGCCCTCAAAATGGCGCTTCAATCCTTCCGTCCTGAATTTTAGATAGGACTTACTTTTTGATGATGTGTCAATACTAATCTTAGGTATTGATGCTAAAATATTCCTACAGTTGTTCGATGTTTGAGAAACCGTATCATCTCGATTTTCAAAAATAAGGTCTAACGCTCTACGATGTTTATTGTAGATTGTATTACAAAGGTTGATTAATTCCTGATCCATGATGACATTCTTTTTTACATTATTGATATAATTTCTGATTAGCAATGACACTTCAAATCCCAATAAGCTTTCTTTTGGTTTATAAACCTTTTCCAAAATGGCTATCACATCAGCATACTCCAAAACCATCCATTCATCATCGCTGGGTATTTCTCCTTCTGGCGTCAAATAGACAAAAATCCTATTATAATCGCTGAATTGTAATTGTATTTTCTCTTTGTAGGTAATTAATTGGGATTTTTCGTTTCCATTCGAATTGTGTTCATGAGAGCCGACTTTGTTCTCTATGGCTATGACAAGTTTATCTTGATGAGAAACGAGAAGTATATCTAAATGGTTCCATTCTCGGTAAACATTAAATGAGTACAAGTCAGAACTCAAAAATTGAAGAGCGGAATGGTTGTCCATGTCATGTGACAGTTTTGAAACGATTCCGTAAAGAAAAGAATCACCCAGACCGTGATTTTCATTCGGATCAAGCAACCACCCAAGTATATTACTATGACGTATTTCTGTCCGAGAAATCTTAAGCACGTCAAACATATTAAACTCTTTCGTCCATTTTGATAAATCGTTGAGACAATCTGAGTCTTGCATAAATTTCAACAAGGCTTCCTTGTCGCTGTTGTAATCAATCCCTTTTAGTTCATTTTGGCTATCCATTTCCATATACTACAATGATTATTAACTATATACACTATTTACTTAACCTATTTATTCATTCTTTTGACCTTGCAAAGATAGAAATCATTGACAATAATTTCAAAAACGATCCTCAAACTGCTTAAAAAGCCGATAGTAAGCCTTCATGTTTTCCAACTCATACCATGCCCTTTCTGTAGATGGGCGGGCATCGAGGTCGTAAATCCTTGCATTGGGTATGGCAAGCAGGAAGGGCGAATGGGTGGCAATCATCGGATAGATAACACGATAGGGATAGACGTGTCTGTTTTCCAGACAAGGAAAGAATTGTTGCAAATACGTTCTCATTGTCGTTTCGTATTTTATGGTTACGACATAATATAGAAACTTTTTGGCGAAAATTGAAAAAACGAGGTGAAAAAAAACTATCGCCCCTCTATCTGTGGAAAAGCAGCAAACAACTCCAAGGCTTGAACGGTCTCGTCAATTAACTTCGTTTTGATAAAACTTTTGGTATGGGTGTCGTCAATCACTTCGCCCAAACCTTGCATCAGCAGTTTGGGACTGGTTTCACGAACTCGCTTTGCACACCATTCTGCATATTCAGAGACACCTTTTCCTGTTCTGAGTTGCACAATCTGCTCATTGATGTTTGCATGTTTCTTTTGCAAGAAAAACCATACATCGAACACATCGCGAGGCGACAACCTCTCTCCCATGGCACATAGTTTATGGGCAAACATGTCTGGAATAGAAAGCACTCTAATATCCGTCCCGGCCAGAGTAATCATCTCATAATGGTTGTCATATTGACGGGTAGAGATCTCCACCTTCAGCATGCGTTCACCTTTGCCATAATCCAACACCATCACTGGTCCATAAAACTTCTTTGCCTCATCGTCGATAGTGCCAAATTTCAGTAAGATGTTGCGAACTTTCTCATAAACATAGTTCGACATGCTTTCATCCAGCAAATTGAAGTCAAGGTCGGTCGAAAACCTCGGCAAGCCATGGAAAAACATCATTGCCGTTCCACCTTTGAATCCCAGCAAGTTACAAAGATCCTTGTCCTTATAAATCAAGGTCAGGATTTGTGCCATGTAGAGTTTGTGCTTTTGCTTGTTCATGTCTTCATGGTTTTTTGTCAAACATTTCTTTAACCCTTTTGTTCAGTATCGGCGAATTGTAGAATGGCAGTAACTCATTTACTTTCTTGATGGAAAGTGGGCGCAGATTGTCGAAATAGCAATTCCCAGCACTGAGATAAACCGTGTCGAGAAAAGCTTTTTCCTGTGATGCGATCGCCACGCTACCACGTTGTTCAATGCCTTCCATTCCGGCCCAAATCTCGGGGTTTATTATTCTATAACGATAAGGTTTTCCGTCCACTTCAACTTCTCGGCTGAGATAGCTCACACTTGTAATGGTGTCATCCCACTGAAAAACAACACCAGCTCTACCTAAAACATATTCTAAAGAAATATATGACGGTCGGAAAAGGCTGCAAGCCATCTCCTGTTCATCGTATTTCAATTTTGTATAAATGCCTTTTCGTGGATTCAAAATCTTCCCGTTTTGGGCATAGTAATGCAACGATTTTGTCAATTTTTTCGTGTCACTGCATTCCGTCAGCATCATCAGCGCCTGAAGCGTGAATACTGTCCTCTGACTACTCAATATCGTTTCCAACACATATATTTGCGAACTCATAATTCTAAAAATTCGTATTATCAGTTTGCAAATATAGCACTATTTTGATTATGGAAGGCCGTTTTTGATAAAAAAGACACAAAAAAGTGGAGCGGTGGAAAGCCGTTCCACTTGTGATAGTTTAAAACCAAATCCTCTTTTCGTCTGTAAATGAATTAGATAGTCCGCCCTTTCAACGGACACTCCGCCGAACAAGAAGCACATTTGCCATTCATCGTTTTCTTGCCATTTTCACCGCACGAACATGATCCTTTTCCTTTACGCAGAAAGTGAATGGCAATCACAACCATCGCCAAGACGATAAGCAACACTATGACTGTAGCCCAATTCATGCAATGACAGCGTTGGCGATGAGATAGGCAAACCAAGCGAAAACCCAAGCGACGACGCATTGGAAGGCGATGATGAACAGCATCCAGCCATTGCCCAGCTCACGACGGATGGCGGCCACGGCGGCCACGCAAGGCGTGTAGAGCAGGCAGAACACCAGCATCGAGATGGAGGTGATGGTGGTGAATAAAGGCATGGCGTTAAGCACTTCTAAAGTGGCCACCACGCTCTCCTTGGCCATAAAGCCGCTCACCAAGGCGGTTACAATCTGCCACTCGCCCAAGCCTATGGGACGGAATACAGGAGCAATCCAGCCCGCCACTGTGGCCAACATGCTGCCTTCGCCGTTATCCACCATATTGAAATGGAAATCGAAGGTTTGCAGAAACCATATCACCAAAGAGGCCAGAAAAATCACCGTGAAGGCACGTTGCAGGAAGTCCTTGGTCTTGTCCCACAGCAAGTGAGCCACGTTCTTGAGACCTGGCATTCGGTAGTTGGGCAGCTCCATCACGAAAGGTGCCACGTCACCCTTGTCGCCGAACCATTTGGTAAACAGTGCAGTGACGATGCCGACGATGATGCCTAACAGGTAAAGGCAAATCAAGACCACGCCGCCATGATGCGGGAAAAACATGCTCGTGAAGAAGGCGTAAATCGGAATCTTGGCCGAGCAACTCATAAATGGCGTGAGCAATATGGTGCGCCAACGGTCGTGGGTAGAATGCAGGGTGCGTGTCGACATGACGGCGGGCACCGTGCAACCAAAACCGATGAGCATGGGCACAATACTGTGGCCAGTGAGACCCAGTTTGCGCAGGAAACTGTCGCTGACGAAAGCCACGCGGGCCATGTAGCCGCTGTCTTCCAACAGGCTGAGGAAGAAAAACAGCAGGATGATGATGGGCACGAAACTGAGCACGCTACCCACCCCGCCGAAAATGCCGTCAACAACGAGCGACTGCACCGCAGGGCTGACATTCCAACGGGCCAAAGCATCGCCACACATCGTCGCGAGCCAGCCTATACCTTGATCAAGCAAGTCTTGCAATGGTGCACCGATAAGGTCGATGGAGAGGTAGATGATGCCCACCATGACGAGGATGAAAATCGGGATGGCGGTCCACTTGCCCGTCAACACTTTGTCGATATTGCGGCTCCGTTGGTATTCCTTGCTTTCCTTGGGTTTCACCACGGTTTTGTCGCACAGCCGCTTGATGAAAGCGAAGCGCATCTCAGCCATAGCCGCTGCACGGTCGAGGCCGCGTTCCTCTTCCATCTGCACGATGAGGTGTTCAAGCGTCTCCTTCTCGTTTTGAGAGAGTTTCAGGGCTTCCATAACGATGGTGTCGCCCTCTATGAGCTTGGAAGCGGCAAAACGCACGGGAATCGCGGCGCGCTGGGCGTGATCCTCGATGAGGTGCATGATACTATGGAGACAACGGTGAACTGCGCCACCGTGGTCGTCCTTGTCGCAGAAATCCTGGCGGACAGGGGCTTCCTGGTATTTGGCCACGTGGATGGCGTGGTCAACCAGTTCTGTGATACCTTCGTTTTTGGCTGCCGAGATGGCCACCACGGGCAGGCCGAGGATTTGCTCCATATCGTTCATGAGGATGCTGCCGCCATTGTTGCGCACCTCATCCATCATATTGAGCGCAAGCACCATCGGGACCCCTAATTCCATCAACTGCATGGTCAGGTAGAGGTTGCGCTCTATGTTGTTGGCATCCACGATGTTGATAATGGCCTTGGGTTTCTGCTGCATGATGAACTCACGCGAGACGACCTCCTCGGAGGTGTAGGGCGAGAGCGAGTAGATGCCGGGCAGGTCGGTGACTAAGGTTTCGGGATGTCCTTTGATGGAGCCGTCCTTGCGGTCGACGGTGACACCCGGGAAGTTGCCCACATGCTGGTTGGCTCCTGTCAGTTGGTTGAAGAGAGTGGTCTTGCCGCAGTTCTGCTGGCCAGCGAGGGCGAAAGTCAATTTGCTGCCTTTGGGCAACGGATGTTCATGGGTCTTGTCGTGGTATATGCCTTCCTCACCCAATCCAGGGTGGGCGTTATGGTCGTGTAGTGTGGTGATATATAGCCGTTCATCGTCCTGATGGTCAATGCCTTCAGCTTCGATGGAGTGGGGGCAAGGCTCCACTTCGATGAGGGTGGCATCGGCCTTGCGAAGGGTAAGTGCATAGCCGTGTACCATGATTTCCATGGGGTCGCCCAAAGGCGCGTATTTCACCAGTTTGATGACCGCATCGGGGATGAGTCCCATGTCGAGGAAATGCTGCCGCCGCGAGCCTTCACCTCCAACGGACCGAATGCGAGCCGTTTGCCCTATCTCAAGTGTATCAAGTGTTATCATTTGTGTCTGTTTTCAGACGGCAAAGATACGGAGTTCCATCGGAAGCATTTGTCCTCATTAATGATAATTTTTTCCCTGGCATCCTCATCATTATTGAGGAGGATGAGATGGGTGGAAGGATTCAAATGATACCGTGTTCGATGGCAAACCGCACCATCTCCACTGAAGAGGAAAGACCCAGCTTGTTGAAGATATTGGTCTTGTGTGAGTTGACGGCACGTAAGCTGATGTTGAACTTGTCGGCAATTTCCTTTCCCAACAGGCCGCTGCAACAGGCTTCGATGATCTCCAGCTCGCGCTTGGTGAGCAGGGCGGATGACTTCTTGTCGAGACGGGCGTCCACGATGTCGCGCACAAGTAAAGCCAGGTCGCAACCATAGTAAGGCACACCTTCTTCCACCGAGTTGATAGCGCTGCACACCTCTTCCATCGGGCCGTTCTTGCTGATGAAACCGTCAATGCCGATTTGCATGAGCTGGATGATAGTGTATTCTTTGGTTTCCATTGAGACGACGATGATTCTGATTTCAGGGTATTCGGCGCGGAGCCGTTGCGCCACTTCGATGCCGTTGGTCCCAGGCAGGAGGATGTCAAGAAGAATCAGGTCGCAAGGTGTGCCGTTTTGGAGCTGTTCGAAGAGTGCGTCGGCAGAGGCTACGTCAATGCTGATTTGGTGCGGGGTGTCTGCCAGTATGCTGCGCAAGCCGAGGCGGATGAGGTCGTGGTCGTCGAGGATGGCTATGTTCATTCCTGTCGTATGGGTTATGGTTATCAGTTGTTCATTTGTAAGGTTACGGTGACGGTGGTGCCTTTGTCAAGCTCACTTTCTATGTCGATTTGTCCGTTGTTCAGTTTGACCAGTTCGATGCAGAGCGGTATACCAATGCCCGTGCCGTGTTCGCCAGAGGTGCCTATTTCTGAGAAAATCTGTTTGCTGTTTTGATTGGTGGCAAGCAACTCCTTGACGCGTTGCGCACTCATGCCTACACCGTAGTCGCGCACATAGAAGCTATTGGTAACGGTTCCGATTTCGATGGTGCCGCCCTGATGCGAGAATTTAATCGCATTGCTGATCAGGTTGCGCAAGACAATGCGGATGGTTTCGCGGTCGGCGTTGATGAGCGTACGCTGCACATGGGTCTCGATGGTGATGTTCTTCAGTCCGCTGGTGCCTCGCAGGGTGGCCGCCGTGTCGCTGACCAACGCGCCCAAGTCCAATCGGGTGAGCTGGATTTTGCGTTTGCCCAACTGCAGCAGGGCCAGCTCTTGCAAATTGCCTAACAGCTCCAGCTGGGAACCGTTGTTGACGAGGAGTTTGCCTATGGATGCATGGACTTCTTGTTGCGTCACAAGGGGCTGGTCTTGGGCTTGTGTGGTTTTATACATCATCTGTAGCACCTGCTGCTGTGCCATCATAGGATTGCGCAAATCGTGGCTGAGGATGGTGTAGTAGCGGTCTTTGACTTGGGCGATTTCTTCCATTTCGCGTTTGCGGCGTTTCAGCAGACGGATATTCAAAACGAGGAGTGACAGGATCAGCAGGACGGCCACAACCAAAATGATGAGCCATCGATTGCGCAATTTCTGGGTGCGTATGGTTTGTTCCTGAAGTTGCAGCTGTTGTTCTTTCTGTTGCGTGTCGTAGCGCACCTGCCACATGGTGAGTTGCCGTTCGGCAGTCTCGGTGCTGATGGTTTCGTTCAAGGCGGCGGCACGTTCCAATAGCGTCACGGCTTCGGCGTATTGTCCGGCTTCTTTGCATTGTTGTGCGAGACCTCGACAGGCTTCCAGTTCTTGTTTCTTCATGCCGAGTTCATGTGCGAGGTCGAGGGCATCGCGGAATTGGCCTAATTGCAATAAGGTGATGACCTCCGAGGCCCGGTTGCCTGTTTCCCTCGCAATTTGCAAGGCCTTTTCGTTACAGTTTCGTGCTTGCTCCGCATCATCTAATTGCTTGTAGATATTGCCAAGCTGCGAGAGCCGCATGCCCACTTGGGCTTGTCGCCCCAGCGCTGTGTCGATGCGATAGGCGTCTTTGGTAAGCTGCAGGGCTTGTGCCAACAGGCTTATGCGTTCTTCATCGGGCAGCGACATGGATTTGGCCACCAATACTTCGCCCAGCATGGCCTTGCGGATGGCCAGCGATTTCCCGGTGTGTTCCGCATCGCTTTCCATCAGTTCCTCCTCGATGCTGATGGCGCGGTTGAGGTATTCTATGGCGACATCATGCTTGCCCGCAGAGGAATAGATGCCCGCGAGGTTGCCCAACGAGGCTGAGAGGTCGCTCTTTTCGCCTTGGGCTTCGTCGTAGGTAAGGCACAGTTCTCCGTAATGCAGGGCTTGCTCGTAGTCGCCAAGACGGTGGTAGCAATAGAGCAGGCAGGAGTAGAATTCGCATTGCAAGCCTAACGAGTCGGGCGGCACGAGGGCCAGACCTTCCTCGTTGATGCGGATGGCTTCGGGCAGATGGCCTGCCATCGCCTCGTTGTAGGCACTGTCGACAAGTTGCAGCAACTCGTCACTTGTCTGAGCTTGTGCTGCGCTTGTCGCGAATATCAACAATATGAAAACCAGAGCTTTTCTCCACATCACACCTTAATTTATATATCGTCTTTCTTCCGTTTTTTTCTTTTGCAAAAATAACGTGTTTTTTTGGATTGGACAACTACCCAAAACTCGCATTTTTGTCCCCCTCTGAGAGGGGGTGCCCGAAGGGCGGGGGAGTAAAAAATGCGAGTTTTAGGTACTACCGCGACGTTTTTCTGTTACTTATTTTTGCAGCGTATTATCTGAAAAATGCAACAAATCAATCAATGTATAATTAAATTATTAAATCAATGAAAATCTTTAACTTACAAAGGGTGATGCGAACTGCCCTGCTGCTCCTGCTGATGACGGGGGGAGCGACAAAGGTGTTCGCACAGGATTTTTATGTTGACAACATTCAGTACTATGTCACGAATGGGAATAACGTGGAAGTGGGTTTTGCTACGGTCATCGGTAACACATTGACCATCCCTTCAACAATAACCTACGAAAACCAAATGTACACCGTGGTAGGAATCCGTAGCTACGCCTTCGAATTCAGATACGACTATACACGCTACGAACTGCCAAACACTATGACTTACATTGGTACAGGCGCATTTAAGAACAGTATTATTGAAAGCATTCAGTTTTCGGACAACCTTACGTACATAGGGTCGGGGGCTTTCGAAGGTTGTGAATCGCTCACCCTGCTTAACCTTACCAACTGCACAAACATGACCACCATTAATCAAAGTGCTTTCCGTGGAATGCCCAATGTGTGGCTCATAAAGTTGCCTGAATCAATTACGACAATTGAGACTGGTGCTTTCTCTGGTTGCACCAAACTTAGTACTATCGATCTGCCAGGGTCGATCACAACCATCGGAAACAGTGCTTTCAACAATTGTTCCTCACTGAAATCATTGACCTTGCCTCAAAGTGTGATCGAACTTGGCATTGATTTGTTTGATGGCTGTACAGCATTCAAAGTCCTCTATGTACAAAGCACCACGCCGCCTTTGGCTACATTCCAAACGTTTGATGGTTGGTTCCAAAACTATGCGGAACATGTCTATGTGCCTTATGGTTCGGAAAGCACTTATCAAGGAGCCACAGGATGGTCGAATCTGTATGCTTATAACTTGATTACCGAGACCAATACCTTAGTGTATGAATACAGTATTAAAGACATATTCGATGCTGTTGCAACCGTGACGGGTCATATAGGCAATGTGGTGGGTGCTTTGGATATTCCGGATTATTCAAAACATCATAGCACATTCCACAAAGTGACAGCCGTTGCCAACGAAGCGTTTGCCCACTGCACAGACATCACATCTGTCACTTTCGGGGAATTTATGGAGGACCTCGGACACGATGCCTTTGAAGCCTGCACGGACATTACCTCGGTTGACCTGTCGGCCTGCCGAAACATGACCGAGATTGGTGAAACGGCTTTTCAAGGTTGTATTGGCTTGACTTCCGTCACTTTGCCCCCAACCCTCCTTTCTGTTGGCAATTACGCTTTCTATAACTGCGGACTTACCTCCATTACCTTGCCCTCACACGTGATGAGCCTCGGTAGTGGTGCGTTTTGTTCGTGCCATAATCTGGCCACCATCACTTCCATGAACCCTGTTCCGCCAACTGTAGGCAATCAGGTGTTTTATGGCAGCAACAACATTACTAAAATCAAGGTGCCATACGGCGCTAAAACCGACTATTTGAATGCTCCGGTGTGGGGTAGTTTCGACGAGAGCATTTATGAGGAAATGTCACCTGCCTTTTCTTTCTATTATGATGATGACTACCAAATTGCCATAGTGTTGGGCTACAATGGAATCATCCCGAGTGTGGTTGAGATTCCGGCCACGGTGACCAAAAACGATGCGGAATACACCGTGAGGGGCATCAATGGCAGTGCCTTCAAGAACCAAACGGGTGTGTCGCAGTTTATCCTGCCCAACACGATAACGGCCATCGGCCCGGATGCCTTCAGAGGCTGCCGCTATGCCGACATCAATATTCCGGAAAGCCTCATCTCGCTGGGTGAGGGTGCGTTTGTTGACTGCGACCACCTTACCTCCGTGACCTTGCCCGAAGGCCTGACCTCGATTCCGGCTTTGGCGTTCTACAGCTGCAGCTTCATAACGGAGCTCCGTCTCCCCAGCACGTTGACCACTATCGGCATCAGAGCCTTCGCTAATTGCTCCAATCTTGAAAACATCGTCACATACGCTACCACACCGCCCGCTTGTGAGGTAGGTAACGGTAACGATTCGTTCCTCAATGTCTCATGTGTCGTACATGTGCCTGTCGGATGCTACAATGCCTATCATACGGCGGCGGGATGGAGCAATCTGTATATTGAACAAGGCAGTTTAACCTATATGATGAACGTGGACAATACCGAAGCCATTATTACGGGTGTCTTAGACTATACCTTTGGCGATTTGGTTATTCCTGAAATGATGAATAATCGTCCTGTAACAACGATTGCAGAAAATGCCTTCAGAAACAAAAGTGGTATCACCTCCATCAGTATGCCCGCTTCAGTGACCACCATCGGAGCACAGGCTTTTGCCAATTGTTCTGACCTGACGGCCATTAACGTGGATGCGAATAATGAAAGCTACAAGTCCGTTGACGGTGTGCTGTTCAGCAAGAACGGAAACACGCTTGTTGCCTATCCTGCTGGAAAAACCGATACCAGTTTCGACATCCCTGACGGTGTGGAAAACATCGCCGGTCATGCTTTTGAAGGCAACAAATACTTGACCACGATTCAGCTGTCGGCATCGCTCGATATCCAAACCGATTTCAATAGTGCTTTCTTTGGCACCGACAACCTTGAAACACTCACCGTTGACGAGGGCAACCTTTATTTCAGGACAGATGACGGCGTTCTGCTCACTAAGAATCGGGCAACCAACCTCATCTATTGCCCGAGAGGCAAAGCAGGCCATTACACCGTGCCTTCAACAGTGACCTATATACTCGACCAAGCCTTTGCCGATTGCTCCAAGCTCACCGGCGTCACCCTCAACGACGGGCTTCAAAGCATTGAGATGTACGCCTTTGCGCGCAGTACAGGCCTCACGTCAATAAGCATTCCTGAAGGCATCACGAACATTTATATGTGCACCTTTATGGGTTGCAGCAACCTGAAGACTGTAAGTTTACCCAACACTCTCAACAACATCGAGCAATTCGCCTTTGCCAATACAGGACTTATCTCGCTCACCTTGCCTTCAAACATTGAACACATTGGATCCAATGCATTTGCAGACTGCGAGAATATTGGTGAAATCACCTGTAAAGCTACCGTCGTTCCTACGACTGATGCCGATGCATTCAAAGATGTTCCTTCCGACATTCCAGTGTATGTGCCAGCTGGATCTATTAGTGCATACCAAATCGCAATAGGCTGGAACCGGTTCACCAACATTCAGGCCATCACCGACCCGAACCTGTATATTACCTATACTTATAACGACAATGACCACACTGCCACAGTGACAGGTGTCTCGCAGCAATATTCAGGTGCTTTGGTCATCCCTGGGACGGTGACATACAACAATACGATTTACACCGTGACCGCTATTGCCAACCATGCCTTCGAATACAATACGGTCCTGACTTCAGTCGACATTGCCCACACCGTAGAGACCATAGGCGAATATGCCTTCATGAGCTGCACGAGCTTGACCGACCTCATCATTGGCAGAAATGTGAAAACCATAGGCAAATATGCCTTCAGCAGCTGTTCCTCATTGACAAATATCGTATACTATGCCGTCGGTTGCGAGAACGTTGCAACGTCTATTTGGAGCGCTACAACAGCCCCCAACAAGACCTTGACTATAAAGAACTCAGTACGTTCCATTCCTGACTTTGCCTTCAGCGATTTGGGAAATTTGGCCTCAGTCACCATTCCCGATAACACCGAAAGCATAGGAACGTATGCCTTCTCCAACTGCCACGAACTGACGACAGTGACTTTTGGTTACAAACTGAAAACCGTTGGTCCTGGCGCATTCAAGAACTCAGGCATCACTTCCATCGACATGAACAACGTGGAAAATGCTTACGATGGTGCTTTTTCAAATTGCATAAACCTCTCTACTGTCACCTTACGCAACAGCATGACCCAAATTTGGTCGAATCTCTTTGCAGGCTGCACTGCTTTGGAAAGCGTTGACATTCCTTCGGCAGTGACCTACATCGGTCCATACGCTTTCTCTGGCTGCACCAGCTTGGCCACATTATCCACGGCTGGCTATGCGAGTAACCTTACCACCATCGACAAAGGAGCTTTCAGAGACTGCACCGCCTTGACCTCCATCGACATTCCGAACTCGGTGACCTCTATCAACGACAATGCCTTCTATGGGGCCTATCAACTGAAAAACATCACCATCGGTACGGGTCTCCAGTCAATGGGTTCGGCTGTCTTCTGCTTATGCTCTGCTTTGGAAAACATCACCTATAATGCCACTCACTGCCACACGCTCGGCAGCATGGTTTGGAGCGGCACGGGCGGCAACCCCAAGACACTCACCATTGGCACGAATGTGGAAGTCATCCCTCCAAGAGCATTTGAGAGCCTTCTCGGTTTCACCACAGTCACCCTTCCCAATGCGCTCACCCTCATCAGATCTAACGCCTTCAAGGGTTGCAGCCTGACTAAAATCACCATCCCCAACAATGTGACGGAAATCGAATACGACGCCTTTTTGAGCTGCAACTTGCAAACTATCGTCCTTGGCAGTAAACTTAACAACATCGGTTCATACGCCTTTGCGGGTAATGCGAATATCGCGGAAATCACTTCCTACAACACCACGCCGCCTGCGGTCACCGGAAACACTTTTAGCAACTATGATGCAACCTTGAAGGTGCTGGCCCCTGCAATAAATGCATATAATGCACATTCAGTTTGGAGCCTGTTTACCAACACCGAAAGCTTGGACGGCTATTATTTCACTGGTGCTACCGACAGCAACTGGGGCACAGCCTCCAACTGGTCGAACGGCGAAGTGCCTGTCAGCGATCCAATCATGGAGTACATCGGTGGTGTATGGAATGAGAATTACAATGCGGATTACACCCCGAACGTCGTCATCCTTGCTGATGCCACAGTGAACATCCCCAATGCCTTTGCCAACAAGCTCAACATCATGGACGGCAATGTGGTGACGGTGACCAATGGTAACAAGCTCTATATCGGCAACTTGGATGCTTCCTTTGTCGCTACTGATGCCTCCGCTTTGGTCATCGAGGAGGGCGGACAGCTTTGGAACAACGTTGACGTTGAGGCCACTGTGAAGAAAGGCATTGCGCATTATTCTGACTCAAGAAACGGATATCATTTTATCGCCTCGCCCCTCGGAGCGTTCTACGGCGATGAAGCCGACTGGGCCGACCCGATGGCTATTGAGGGCATGATTGCCTCAACGCCGCGACACTACGACCTCTATCGCTTCGACCAAACCGCATTTGAAGCTGAGTGGCAGAACTATAAAGCCAATCCCTTCGTCCTGCGCAACGGCTGGGGCTACCTCTACGCCAACGCCAACGATGTCACCTTGGAGTTTGCCGGTAAAGTAGTCTCTAATGAATACGAGTCCCAACTGGATTTGGTGTTTACCGATGGGTATGTCGAGGTGCCGTTTGACCCTGAGAATCCGGAAGCTGGTTATTACAATGAACCCTATCCTTTTGCCGGCTGGAACCTGATGGGCAACCCGTTTGCTTGTGATGCCTATCTTTCCTCTATGAGTTCGGGCTTTGAAAGCCTGAACTTCTACAGGATGAACGAGACCGGCAATGCAGTTGAGGCTGTGGAAAATGTCAGCGGCACTTCAATTCCTTCCTGCACAGGTATCTTCGTGAAGACACCCGACCAAGGCACTTCGTCTATCTCTTTCGTCAGGGAACTTGCCCCGATGATGATGTCTGCCAACCAAGGCAGCCTGCATATCGCCTTGGAACAAGCTGCCATGCGTGGCGCTTCCGTGAAGATTGACAACGCCATCGTGAGCTTCAACGAAGGCAGCACGCTTGAAAAGTTCGTGCTGTTTGAAGACAACGCCCGCATCTACATCCCGCAGAACGGAAAGGATTATGCTATCGTCAGCAGCGAGGGTAGTGGCGAAATGCCGATGAACTTCAAGGCTGTTGACAATGGAAAATATACGATTACCGTCAATCCATCGAATGTGGAGATGGCTTACCTTCACCTTATCGACAACCTTACCGGTGCCGACATCAACCTGCTTGAAACGCCGAGTTACACCTTTGATGGTGGTCAGGGCAACTATGCCAGCCGCTTCCGTTTGGTGTATTCCATCAGCGGAGACGCTAATGGCGACAATGCCTTCGCATACTTTGACGGCAACTCATGGGTAATCGGCAACACGGGTCGCGCCACCCTGCAAATTGTTGATGTGATGGGTCGCATACTCCGTAGCGGGCAAATCGACGGCAATGCCACCTTGAACCCCAACGGACTCAGCACCGGTGTCTACATCATGCAACTCATCATCGGCGAGAACGTCAAGACGCAGAAGATTGTGGTAAGATAAGAATTCAAGGGTAACCTGCTCTTGTGAAAACCGACGGCTCAAAGTCGTCGGTTTTTTTATCTTAAAATCAGCGTCTCTGCCTGTCCACGGGTAAGGAAACGGAGCCTCACTTCGGGCTTCATGCCTTCCGTATTGACCTCACATTGGAACGACACTTCAGAGACGCCTTCGTCCAAAACGGACACACCCATAGGGGTGACTTCTTCCAACGTGTAGTAATTCATGTCGGTGACATACGCCTTGCCGTCGAAGCCATACATCAGGCATTGGCCCGCCTTTACGGAGCAGGGGAGATAAAGTGTGCCATTGGGTGTGCGGAAGTTTGGGTTGCTGATGCCTCCAATACCTTCCACCACAATCTGAAGGGCGAACGGGCCCGGATAGGGGCTGGTCCATTCCCAATGGTCGTCGTTGAGGTGGCAGTAATACCGCCGTGAGATATACTGCGGATAGAGGAGACAGGTGGTGTCGCTGTCCTTCTCGATATGCCAATTCCCGTAAGGGTCTTTGAACTGCTCCTTTTGCTCCTCGCTGAAGCCACCGGCCAAGCGAAGCGTTTCCCAAAGATTAATGGTGCTCAGTATTTTGTCCGTCAGGCCGTGCTGGCGCAGGGTCTCCGCGCTGACGTCAAGGCCGAAACCTGCCTCAAAAGCGGCGGCTTTGGAGAGAAACCATTCCAGTTCTTCCATCGTGGTGGCCACCTTATTCTTGTTGGAGAGGAGGATTTGGAAGGTACCTATCATCCACGGCATCCGGTTCTTGCGGTAGTACTCCTGCTTTTCGGTCAGCGTTTCCACTATCTTGGTGCGCATCGACTCTTTCCATACTTGGTTTTCGTTGACGCGGCTCAGATAGTTCCCCGCTGAGGGTGTATACAGGTCGGTTTGCAGAAGCTTGTCGGGGTTGTATTTGTGCATCGTGTCCAGGAAATGGGCGATGGACAGATCGCCCTGGTCGTTGTAGGTGTAGCTCTTCATGTCGTTGAAAACCAATAGCGTGAAATCCGTTTTGGCAAGTCTCTTTGCTTCGGCCTGCGCCATTTGGTTCTGCAAAACGAAGTCGGGGAGCAAGGTGCGCTCGGGGGTGTCCCAAAGCTTGTAGACGGGGGCATCTTTTGCATGGGCGGATTTGCGGGTACCGTAGGCACCCCGTGTGCAATGATAGAGCAGATGGATGTCGCCGGTGGTCTCCATCGTCCGGTAGGTGATAATCTCGTCGCCGATTTGCAGCACATTGATGGTGGAAGGGATGCTGAACAATTCGGAATGATAGACAGCAAACTCGTCTTGGGTCTCATTCATAGGCAGTTGCAGCTGCAACACCCCTTGCTTCAGGAGATGTTTGGATGGCATCGGCCCGACGTGTCGGCTGTTGGTCTTGACGCGGTTGGCCAATACCGAAAGGCCCAGGTCCAATCCGGCCTGACGGCTTTTCGCCTTCAAATAGGCAATGTCTTTTTCAGTCTTGTCGACGACTATATAGGATTTTGTGCTTCTTTTTGGCGTCGTAAGACTATCCTGTGCGAACGAAACTGTTCCGCTAAGCAGCAGCAACACTATGGCTAAAATCCTCTTCATCAGTCGATCCCCCTCAGGTCTTTGTAGAGTTGCACAGCGTAGAGGTCGGTCATGTTGGAGATGAAGTCGATGGCTGACTGGAGTAGGGTATAGGTGTCGTCGGTCTGCACCTTGAATTGCTCGGGGATGAGTGACAGCAGCTTTTTGTTATAAGGAGTGTCGGGATGCAGCACGGCATCGGTAAAGTTTTCCAGCAGCGTGCCGATGACGTTGAAGCCCGTCAGCTCGATTTTCACCACCGAAGGGTGGCGGTAGATGTGGCACACCGAAGCCTCGCGGCAGATGTCGAGGGCGTTTTTCTCGAAATCAGGCAGATGTGAGATGAGGCTCTTCTCGAAGCGGCCTTCCATGATGGCCTCGTAATTCCTGACGAAGATGTCGCTGGCGCAGTTCACCAGTTTGTTGATGAGCATCGCGCGTAGGAAGGCCATCCGCTCGTTGACGTCGCTCACCTCGCCGTAGGCTTTTTCCTTGTGGGCAAAGAACTGTTTGTCCTTCTCAGCGTCGAAGAACGAGAGGAAGCATCCTTCTATGGCCTCGGTGCTGATGATGCCGCGCTTGTGGGCATCTTCCATAT
>R22__coassemble_318_pt1 | contig 34719 bp, 32 predicted proteins | sample R22__metabat2_low_PE_022 | metagenome-assembled genome bin R22 | reverse complement strand
CCTCGCGAGAGCGAGATCGTGTGGTCGAACTGCCTCGACAAGGACATGTACCTCACCGATGTTGACATCACTGTTCTGCTGAACAGCGCTGACAGCCCGGAGGGCACCACGGTCACCCTGACCAACCTCAATCCTGGCGAACAAGAGCTCTATCCTGTGGCTCCCATCACCCTCGATGGCACTGGCTACTATGTTTGGGACAGCTTCCGCCGCGGCCAATATCTCGTGAACGTGTCTCTCGAAGGCTATGAGCCCGTCGTCGACACGGTTGACCTCTGGAACGGTGGTCACATGCGTTATGTCCTGATTGAGATCCTCTACGGTGTAGAGAACGTCTACGTATCCCGCACTGGCTGGGCCATGTGGGACGACAGCCACAACAATCCTGGCGGTGGCCAAGGCGGTGGCGGTGGCCAAGGCGGTGGCACTGGTACTACCTCCTTCACTGATGACTTCGAGAATGGTCTCAGCAACTGGAATGCAATCGATGCTGATGGCGACGGCAACAACTGGTATCACAGCTCACAGAGCATGACCTACGCCTGCTACGACTATACTGGCTGGGGTCACAACGAATCTGATGGCTTTGCTGTCTCTTCGTCCTACACCGACTGCACATACGATTCCTACGATCCGAACAACTTCCTGGTGACCAACCAGAAGTATTCGATTGTTGCCGGTTCTACCCTGAACTTCTGGGCTGACTACGGCAATGACAGCTATCCGGATCACTTCGGTGTGGCTGTCGCTACGGCTGACAACCCGACGCCTGCTGACTTCACCATCGTTTGGGAAGGCAATGCCAAGAACGGCGATGCTGGTAAGTCACAAATCCGTCACAACGGCGATCGTTACTTCAACTGGCGTTCACACAGCGTTGACCTGAGCGCTTACGCTGGCCAGGATGTGTACATCGCCTTCCGTCACTTCAACAGCTACGACCAGTACGAAATCTACATCGACGATGTCACTCTGACCACTGGTGCCAAGAATGCTGACGAAATGGAGCACTTTGAGTACTACAAGGTCATGTGCACCTCTATCGACGGTGTGCCGATCTACAACCACAACACTGTTTATCCGTTCTGCCAGCTCTCCACCAACGAGCCTTACAATGCTCCGCTGGTTGAAGGTGAACACTACCTCTGCAAGGTGGCTTCGGTCTACAGCACTGGTATGAGCGCCTGGAGCGAGCCCGTTGAATGGGAGTATGAGCCTTGCGACCACTGGGGACCTGTCGACGAAGTTACTGTCGGCACCAACACCCAGGGCAACCTCATCGAATGGGTGTTTGAAAACGGCTACAACCCGTACGATCCGGGTACCGGTGGCGGCGGCGGCCAAGCTGCTTTCGACTGGTACTACTATGACGATGGTGTGAATGTTGACGCTATCGGCACTGGTGGTGGCAACTTCTGGTGGGCCGTCATGTTCCCCGCTGGCAGCTACGAAGGTCACCAAGTGACTAAGGTTGCTACTTACGACTACATGGCTATGACAGGTAATGTCAACATCTACCAAGGTGGTGCTACCGCTCCTGCGGGTGCCTCTCTCGGCCAGACCAACGTGACTCTGACGGGTTCAGAAGACTTCGTTGAGTTCACCTTCGCTGCTCCTGTGACTGTTGATCCTACCCAGAACCTGTGGGTGGTGTTCTACAACGGTAGCGGTGCTACTTACCCCGCCGCTGTGTGCAACAACACTGGCGACGCCAACGGTCGTTGGGTGAGCCTCGACGGTACCACTTGGGAGGATATGGCTACTTATGGCCTCGACTACACCTTCATGCTGCGCGCCTACATTGGCGACGGTGCCAAGGGTAACTACTACGGTGCTTCCGACAATATGGAAAGCGGTATGATGAGAAGCGGTTCTTACGCACTCAACATCACCGACATCGCCAACTACGACGAGCGCGTGTACTTCCTCTACAACCTGGTGAACGACGTCCGCTTCGACGTCATCAACGGTGAAGCCAACGGCATGTTCATCGTCAGCCCGGCTATGGGTTACGAAGACATCGACCTCGAAGCCGCCATCAACGAGTTCAGCTACAACAACAGCATCTCGTTCGGCCAAATGGATAAGGTCCAGGCCGCTCAAGTAGCCAACAACTACAAGGGTCAACTGCCGAGCAGCTTCGTCAATGGTCTGTTGATGGATCTCTACGTGCAATCACGTGAGAACAACATGTGCGAATTTGCCGATCCGTTCTGCACCGACAATGGTATGTACGAGTTCCCGGCTGGCGTCAACGCCGGTAGCGGTGAAACTGGTCCTGACTACGACTGCCTGTACACCACGCCTAACCCGGCATGGTACTACATGCGCATAGGCGATCCTGGTGCGATGAACATCCACATGTACAGCACGCCTCAAGTCGACATCGACTTCTGCTGCTGGGGTCCGTTTGACGACCCGACCTCGCCTTGCCCCTACGGCTTGACGGAAGACAAGGTCGTCAGCTGCAGCTACAGCACCAGTTGGACTGAAAACTGCATGATTCCTGCTACTGCCCAAACCGGCGAGTACTACATCCTGGTCATCACCAACTACTCGAACCAGACCTGCAACATCAACTTCAGCATGATTGAAGGTAACGGCTCGACCGACTGCGGCATCCTGCCTCCTGTCGACATCATCGGCTTCCTGATCACGATGGATGGCGAATACCTCGCCTTTGCCGGTCCTACCGACCGCGAATTCCTGCACGAGGGTGAATATGGCGACCACGTCTACTGCGTCCGCCCGATCTATCCTGGTGAAATGGTTCTGCCCAGCAACAACTTCGGTTGGTCAATGGGTTGCCCGGTCTGCTCTGAGAACGGTGGCCAAATCGCCTGCGAACCTGGTGCTCCTATCCACAGCGAAATGCTCGACACCAACCATATCAAGGTGTGGTGGGGTGATGAACCCGCCGCCCCGGTTGAGGATTGGCTGTACTACGACGACGGCACTAACGAAGACGCTATCGGTCTGCAAGGCGGTGGCTCGTTCTACTGGGCCATCAAGTTCCCGGCTGCCAGCCTCGCCAACTATGGCGGCTGCTCGGTGACCAAGGTGGCTTACTTCGACTACACAGCTCACAGCGGTGTCGTCAGAATCTACCAAGGCTCGAACGGCAACGGCCCGAGCACCAATATGATTGGCTCGTACAACTACACTGCCAACGGCACCGAAGACTGGGTTGAGTGGAACATCACTCCTGCCAGCTTCGACAACACGCAAGACCTGTGGATTGTCATGAACAACACGGATGGCGGTTATGTTGCTGCTGTGGGTCCCTACACTGGCGACCCGAACGGCACGATGCTGTCGATTGACGGTGCTGAGTGGTACACCCTCGACGAGGCCACTGGCGGTGCCATCTCCGGCACTTGGAACCTCCGCTGCTTCGTGAGCAACCAGGCCAAGGGCGGTGCCGAGGCTGTTGAAATGCCTCTGCCGAGACTCAATGGTGGTGAGCTTGCCCACGCTGGCATGGCCAAGGGCGGCAGCTTCAACCTGAACCGCAACCGCGCTCAGATTGTGAGCTACAACGTCTATCGCGCCACTGAGGCCGCTGGTGACTATGTCCTCATCGGCACTGTGACCGAGGAGACCGCTCCTAACTACTACGAGTACATCGACTCGCCCACCGTGGCTGGTACTTACTACTACCAGGTGACCGCCGTCTACGACAACGACTGCGAGTCGGAGCCTGCTTTGGCTGCTGATGGTTCAGGCAACAACTACGTGAGCGGAACCACCACAGCCGAAGGTGTGGACGAGAACGGTGGCATGGCCATCTTCCCGAACCCGACCAAGGCCAACGTGACCATCCAAGCCAAGGGTATGCAGCACATCACTGTGGTGAGCGTCCTCGGTCAAGTGGTCTACGATGCTGACGTCGACACCGACGAGGTCATCCTCAACATGGCACAGTATTCTGCTGGCATGTACACGGTGCGCGTCATGACTGAGAACGGTGTGCGCGTTGAACGCGTCTCTGTTGTCAGATAAATGACACCGCGGAATTGACTTCCGCAAAAAATTGGGCGGCTCCTTTCGAGGGGCCGCCCTTTTTTTATCACCATTGGCACAAAAAAAAACCTACATCAACTTCTGGTAGAACTGCCACCATTTGTCGGGCAGCTCGTTGTGCATGGCTTGGTCGTAGTCTTCCTTCGCGCAAGGGATGAAGTGATGACGCTCGAAAGGCCCGTTGCCGTCTTTCCCGAAGAACGACATATCCATCCACCATTTGCCGGTAATCTTGTGGCAAAGGAAAACCATATCGCTTTGCCCTTCCCCGATTTGCACGATGTAGCGCTTGAAGTCGGTGCTATCCATGGTGGGGAGGTCGTCCTGCCGGTTGGAGAAGCCTTCAATGAAATACCAAATCATCTCGGCGATGAGATTGGCCGTGCGCGAATTGATGTCGTAGTGCGGGTTGTATTCAAAGAAACCGATAGACGAGAGCTTGAAGCTCAGTCCGGCATAACGGGTCATACGGCAAGCCTCGTCGCCGTTGAAGCCGTTGGGCGAGGCATTGCGCACTCCGGGCGCGTCGGCGGCACGGATGGCGGCAACATCGAAAGTCAACACGTTGGCATCGCGGATCAGCGGCTCCGCCAACTCGACATTCTGCTTGATGGTGCCCAGGCGGTAAGCGTCGAAGAGCAGCTGCTTCATCAGCTCGATGTCATCATTATCGACATAATACGACTGGTAGCCGATGTTGGTGAAGTTGAACAGGAAATTGGGCTTGTGCAGCACGATGTGTCTCAAGTAAGATTGCGAGTTGAGGGATTCCAGGTCATTGCCGATGTCGAACATCGGGTCGATGGCGGCAATATTAACGAGTCGGCCCGTGGGCTCATACACCTGATACATCGTATAGGTGAGGTCTTGCCCTCCACCGATGATGATGGGAACAACTTTGTGCTTCAGCAGCTCGGTGAGCACTTGGTTAACGGCGAAATAGGTGTCGTTAATCTCATTTCCAATCTTTACGTTGCCGAGGTCTACAATCTGTAGTTGCGGCCAGTGGTTGAAGAGCTGATAGAGCGACTTGCGGATAAGGTCGACGCCATCGGCACAGCCTTTGTTGTCGACGGCCCCCCGTTCTTCCTTGATGCCTACAAGGGCCAGGTTCACGCCATCGAGGTCGGGAAAGGCATTCTCGCTGCTGAAGATAGTAATGGTTTCGCCCAAAGTCTTCTTTTCAGGACGTGAACTCTTGTCGAAGCACTTTTCGGGGACGGGGTCAAGGAATACGCTGATGTCCATTTTAATGCGGAATGTTGAATGCGGAATGCGGAATGTGAGGCTGGGCTTCGCCCCTATTCCGCATTCCGCATTCCTAATTCCTAATTACTAATTACTTATACAGTTTTTGCCAGTTCTTATACTCACGTTCGCGCCAAGGGGCGTTGTGATAGGCATAGCTGACGATGGCGGGGATGACGGTGGTGCCTTCGGCATAGACCATCTGCTGCAGCTCCTCGCTCACCTTGCCCCAAGAGCCGGCCTCGAGCAGCGTCGACGACGAGCAGGCGCCGTCGCGCACATCAGCCACGGTGATTTGGATGGCGTATTTGTGCATGGGCACTTCGTGTCCGAGGATTTCAGCGCAGACCACAGTATCCTGGGCGAAGTTCTTGGGCGTGCCGCCACCGACCATGAAGAGACCCGATTGAGGGCTGTTCATCTTGATTTCGGTCAGCTCGAGGAAGTCGGCCACCGAGTCGATGCTCACGTAGGGCTTGCCGGCCTTCTTGCGGAGCCACTGGTGCTTGCCGATGCCGAAGCCGGCAGAGCTGTCGCTGAAGGCGGGGCAGAAAATCGGCACGCCGCACTCGTAGCAGGTTTGGATGAGGCTCTCTTTCTTCACGCCATGACCGTTGGCCAACCATTTGCCCACTTCATAGAGGAACTCGCGGCTGCTGTAGGGACGGCACTCGAGGGTGTCGGCCACGTCGCAGGTGGCTTGGTCGCAGGCCTGCAGCTCTTCCTCGTCGATGAAGGTGTCGTAGATGCGGTCGATGTAGAGCTCGCGCAGCTTGGTGTCGGGAATCACGTTCTCCTTGGTGCCAATGTAGTGCTTGTAGCCCAAGGCTTCGAAGAGGTCCATGTCGATGATGGAAGCACCCGTGCTGACCACAGCGTCAACCATCTTGTTGCGGACCATTTCCACATACACCTGCATGCAGCCGGCGGCTGAGGTGGAGCCGGCAATGGTGAGGATGTTGGTGCAGTCCTTCTCGGCAATCATCTGGCAGAGGATATCAGCGGCACGGGCCGTGTCACGCGAGGTGAACGACATCTTGCGCATGGCATTAATCAATTCCGTTGAGTCATACTTCTTGATGTCGATATGTTCGACAACGTCTTTCAGTAAGTCTTTCTTTTCCATGGTTTGTTGTATTTTGTGATTTCAAGATTTAATGATGCAAAAGTAATAATTTTTCCCGATTCTTAAAGTACTGCCTGCATAAGGCTTTCTCTCACAAAAGCGTTGAGCGATATGCCTTCTTCTTGGGCTTTTGCTGCTGCTTTGGCGTGAAGCTCAATGGGAATGCGGATGTTGAAACTGCCTGTGTATGACTTATGTAAAGGAAGTCCTTTTTCCTTGCAAAAGGCAATGTAGTCTTCCACGGCATTAATAAAGTCTTCTTTCAGCTCTGCAAGGGTGTTCCCTTCGTAGGTCACCAAGGTTCCCTTATCCAACCCGAGCACTTTTCCATAGAGGGTTTCGCTATCGAGCTCCGCCTCAATGCTTCCGATAAAACCTTTATATTTCAGCGTGTCCATATTTTATATTAAGTAAGTGTTCAAAATTAAACTGCATATTGTTTTGACTCGTGACTTTTCTCGCTTCGCGTCATTGCGAGGAGGAACGACGAAGCAATCCAAAAGCTGATTGTCTGGACTGCTTCGTGCCTCGCAGTGACGCAAAGCGCGTCTGGCAGTCTATTATGTAAACTAATTATGCGCATCTACTTAGTTTGTTGTCTGTCAGATAATCTACTATGTCTTTCAATGCTTTTTCCTTGACGATATTTGAAGGATGTGGTTTGTGTACCAAATATTGCATCTGCTTTTCTTTATTATAGAATCGCACCCTCGACCCTGATGCCTTTCCCTTGTCATCTTTCTCAAAACCAAGTTGCATAAGAACAGCTTCAAACTCTGCAAAAGTGAAGTCTTTGGGCAAACTACGCATCCTTTCTATCAATTTCTTTTTTTTGTCATCCTGCAACTGTTATTTGGTTGCAAATATACGCACTTTTTTGGACAAGTAAGTGGATTTGATGAAAAATTGTTATCTTTGCACCCGCAAACAACAGCCGCATCATCGCTGAGATGAAGACAATGCGTTGACATCAAGGCCAGTGCGGGAATCGTCATCTGATCCGGAGGAACTTCAAATGGAAAGGAGAATAGGCACAGTCCTTATTTATGTGGAAAACCGCGAGGCCGCGCCGCAAGTGAATGCGGTGCTTTCGCGCCATGCGGGCATCATCATCTGCCGACAAGGCTTTCCCCGCGAGCATTACAGCCTCATTTCCGTCATCTTTGAAGGCACCACCGACGAGATTGGTTCCCTCACCGGCCAGCTGGGGCGCATCGAAGGCATCGAGGTGAAGTCGGCTTTGTTGAAAAACGTGTATAATTAAATCTGTAAGGCTGCCACTTTGTGACAGCCCTACAACTGACAACTGAACAACTTAAAACTGAAAACTGATATGCAATTTCATCCCGAAAAATGCCGCATCCCCGACGAGCCCAACCGCCCGTTTATCTCCTCGGAAGAGATTTGGGACTACATCAACAACACCAAGAGCACTCCTGAACGTGTGCATGAAATCATCCAGAAGTCGTTGGATAAGAACCGCCTGACGATGGAAGAGACCGCCGTCCTCGTCAACACTACCGACCCCGCGTTGGTGGAAGAGATTAAGGAAGGCGCCCGCGAGCTGAAACGCCGCATCTATGGCAACCGTATCGTGCTGTTTGCCCCGCTGTATGTCGGCAACTACTGCGTCAACAACTGCGTGTATTGTGGCTTCCGTTCCTCCAACAAGGAGCAGATCCGCACTACTTTGACCGATGAAGAACTCATCCGCAATGTGGAGGCATTGGAGGACGATGGCCAGAAGCGCCTCATCCTCGTCTATGGCGAGTCGCCGAAATACTCGCCCGAGTACATCGCCCACACCGTGAAGGTGACCTACGCCACCAAGAAAGGCAAGGGCAGCATCCGCCGCGTCAACATCAATGCCGCTCCTTTGGATGTGGAAGGCTTCCGCATCGTGAAAGAGGCAGGCATCGGCACTTACCAGATCTTCCAGGAGACCTATTGTCCCGAGATTTACAATGAATACCATCCCGCCAACACCAAGAAGGGCGACTACAACTACCGCCTCACCTCGATGGATCGCGCCCAGCAGGCTGGCATCGACGACAACGGTCTCGGTATCCTCTTCGGCTTGTACGACTGGCGTTACGAGGTGCTGGCCATGATTCGCCACACCAACCACCTGGAGGCTTGCTTCAACGTGGGTCCGCACACCATCTCGTTCCCGCGCATCAAGGATGCTTCGGGCCTCAACATCGACACGAAGTATTTCGTTGACGACGAGACCTTCGAGAAGATCATCGCCATCTTCCGCTTGGCCGTGCCTTACACGGGCATGATCCTGACCGCCCGCGAGGACGCCGCCTTCCGCGCCAAGGCCATCGAATACGGCATCTCGCAAATCGACGGCGGCACCAACCTGCAAATTGGCGACTACAAATACCACCACGAAGAGGAAGAGAAGAACAGCGACAAGCAGGAGGACCAGAACCTGCACCGCGAGCAATTCAAGATTGGCGACGACCGCAGCCTGGGCGACATCATCGACAAGCTCCTCGACCACGACTTCATCCCGAGCTTCTGCACGGCTTGCTACCGACTGGGTCGCACGGGTGAGCACTTCATGGAATTCAGTGTGCCGGGCTTCATCAAGCGCTACTGCACGCCCAATGCCATCCTCACTTTGAGCGAGTATCTGGTTGACTATGCCACACCCGAAGTGGCTGCCAAAGGCTGGAAGTGCATCGAGAACAACTTCAAGAACGTCGACCCGAAGTTTTTGGATGAACTGAAATCACGCATTGAGCGCATCAAACAGGGTGAGAGAGACCTTTATTTCTAACCGCTTTCAATAGCGATTAACCGAAATTAAAAGAGGGGGTAAGAACGGACCCCCTCTTTTTTCATGTTGAGCTTTTAATAATTACAGTCCTTGGATATACTCGTTCAATTCATGTTTCGAACTATCGTGGTCAAATACATCGTAAAGCAGATAGTATTTGTTTTTCTCGATGCAACAGGGATAGGCAAACTTGGCAAATTCCAGCCGATTGCTCTCATAAGAGAATAGTCTTGCTATTTGTGCTATCTGGTTGACCATCATCTTGTTGGATGCAACCACTTGTTTGGCAATGGTAAGGCGAGTGTCATCGAAACTCTCGCGCTGAATCATCGCATAGGCTTCTTCAAAGTCCTTGGGTGACATACCCATTGGTTCTGGCTGTATTGGCGGAACAGGTACAGGAATCACAATTTCTTCATGTGGCGTAGGGGGCATGGGTGGCTCTGGCATGATGTTGCCTATGTTCAGGTTCATAACTAACTCGGGACGGATGTCGCCTTGTGTAGGTTCCAAGCCATAAAAGCCGCGATGTTCGATGATTCTGAAACCTTGGGGATAGTGCAAGTCGATGAACTGACCGAGGCAATTCTGCTCGCAATTGTCAAGTTCCACACGAATGTAAAACTCGTCAGGCCAAAGGTTGTTGATGCGAATGGAGTGTACCGATTGCTCGTTTTGCAGCACGTCATCGACAAAAAGCCAAAACGTTTGGTGATGGGGTGCGACAATGGTAAGTGACGAGGCTTGACCTTGATGATTATGACCATCATGTCCGTGACCTCCATGACCTCGGTATTGAGCCATTGCAGGAAGCGTAACAAAAACTAAGAGATAAAGCAAAAATCTTTTCATAGCGTTGAAGGTTTGGGATGGACTTGCTAAACAAAATGACAAAAACTATGCCATAAGTGGCTGCCAAAAGCTGGAAGTGCATTGAGAACAACTTCAAGAACGTCGACCCGAAGTTCCTCGACGAGCTGAAGAGCCGCATCGAGCGCATCAAGAAGGGCGAGAGAGACTTGTATTTCTGATTTACAACTCCCAGGGGTCGGAAAGGTCGATGTCCCAGCCGGCGCGTATTTCGAGTTCGTCTTGGTATTCGACGACGGTCTCGGGCTGGAAGCGGCGGTGATAATTGCCCGTGCTCCATTTGCCGTTGCCGTCGGCATCGAGGATGGCCCGCAGTTTGTATTTGGCCGGCGTCAGGTAGTCGAACATCACCTCTTCCTGATGGGTGACGACCTGCTCATCCAGCACCTTGCCGCTCTCGTTGAGGAGCTGGACGACGACCTGCTTCATGTCCTTGGGCGGCACAACGGTGATATAGATGTTGCCGTATTCGTCGTCCTTCATCACGTGGAAGTCGGTCTTGATGGCTTCGTTTGTGCGGCCACGCAGGCTGAAAAACACCGAGTCGGGCACCTCGATATGATAGCTTGAGTCGGGAGAGAACGGCGTGGTGAGCCGGTATTTCATTCCGGTTTCATCTACAGGCGCGAAGGCGACGCGGTTGTAATAGACTATGGTGTCGCGCTTGAAGACTGACGAGTCGCGCATCTCATATCTGAGAATGGGCTCGGAGAACTTCAGGACGAGGCTGTCGCCGGGGATCAAGCCCCCTTGTCCATGTGTGTTGTAGGTGACTTTCAGCGTTTCAGGCTTCTTGTTGCGGGCGTTCTTATCCTTGAACTTCAGGCTGTAGCGCGAGGAGTCGTTAATAACGGTGTCGTGTTTCACATGCACCCAAAGACTGTCCTTCACGTTGGGCGTGAAGTGCCACCAAACCGTATCATAGGCAGCAGAGTGCCTCGTGACCAGGTTGAACGAGTCGGGCAGCATCTCAGGCGTCATGACGACGGCATTTTTGGCCGGATGACGGAAAACGAAGCGCAGTATGCCCTCTTCGACGAGCTTCTTCTCCAGCAGCATCTGGGTGGAGTCGACCTCGGTGAACATATAAAGGGTAAGGTTAAGGGATTGCTGGTTGAAAACACGCTCAGGCTGGGTGGTTTGGGCAAGCGTTTGAAGCGTGTCGGAAGGTTGCATAGTACTGTCTGAAGGGGTGGGCGACAGAGCATCCGTGGGGACGGGAGTAAGAGTGTCATTAATAAATAAGGTGGTGTCTGTCGCCGTCGTATCCATGGGCTGAGGCTTCGGAGCTGTCCAGGGATAGGAGGCTGGCACCAGAGTGTCCAAAAACGCCACTTCCTCATTGGGCTGGTCGAAATAAAGATTGCTGTTGGCATCCTTAAGGGCAAAGACCAGATAACGTTTGTCGGCCAGACCCGAGAGGCTGAATTTCCCCTCCTTGTCGGTTTTGGTGATGTAGTCGGGGATGGTGGTCAGCGGCAGCGAATCAAGTTTTTCGCGCTCGGCATACAGGCATACGTAGGCATCCTCAACCGGTTTTTTGTCTTCCGCATTCAGCACTTTACCCGCAACGCGGAGCGTGTCGATGAAGTCGCCTGTTGAAAAGCTATACACGTAATCCTCAAGCTGGTTACCTTCGTGCAAGTCTTTGATGGCAGTGCCAAAGTGGATGGTGTAGGTGGTGTTTTCGGCCAGTGGCTCCTTGAACTTGATAATGACGGTCTTGTTTTTCAGCCTGAAATTAGGCTTTTCAGACAACGGCGGCGAAAACAGCACGTTTTGGCTGGCATTCTCAAGCGTCACAAACTCGTCGAAAGTGATTTCAATCTTTCTTCCGTTGAAGTTCGTGCTGTTGTTTTCAGGTACGGCAAGCTTCACCTTGGGCGGCACCTTGTCGACGGGTCCGCCTGTAGGCGCCACCGCATTGGCACAACGCTGGGCCAGGAAAGCCACCGTCAACAGGGCCATAAAGAAAAAAACATATCTACGTTTTGCAACCATGCGGCAAAGATAGAAATTCGACGCGTACCATAACTATGCTCCACAGAAATTTTCGTACTTTTGCAGCCCAAAACACGCGTTAGATGAAAAAAATCCTATTGCTGATGGCTGTGGCACTGACGATGGCAGCCTGTGGCCAGAAAGAAAATAAAGAACAATCTGAAGAAAAGAAGGTCATCGTCCCTCCCGGGATGCCCGTCGCGCCGTTGCCGGAAACGATGACTGAAAGCCAGTTGCCCCTCACTGCCAACACCAATCCCAGCAACCAGAATCCCAGCAGCCAGGACGCCCCCGTGCTGAAATTCGAGGAAGGCAAGCCCTTGGACCTTTCGCAGCTGATGGGGCAGCGCAAGACCCTCGGAGAACAGGTAACCGCACATATCGACACCGTCCGCGTCAAAGCCGAGGAAGGCCTTGCCGACTACCAATACCTCTATGGTGCGAGCTACGAATACGGCTGGGGTGTTGAGGAAGATGTGCAGCAAGCCATGAGCTGGTATAAGAAAGCCGCCGACCAGAAGCAGAAAAACGCCTACAACGCCATTGGCAACTTCTACCGCACGGGCAATGGAGTGGAAGCCAGTCCCAAAGAGGCCTTGCGTTGGTACCAGTTAGGAGCCGCTGCCGGTGATGCACAAGCCATGCTCAACGTAGGTAACTGCTATTTCTATGGCATGGGGACGGAGAAAAACGTCGCACAGGCCGTGCAATGGTGGCAGCAGTCAGCCGAGGGTGAAAACGCCTATGCACAATCACAGATGGGCGACTGCTACCTCTACGGGCTCGGCGTGGCGCAAAACATAGACCAGGCTGTGGAATACTACACCAAAGCTTCAGATGCCAATATCGCCAATGCGCAATACCGCCTTGGACTGCTCTATTACTATGGACAAGGCGTAGATGCTGACCGCACCCACGCCAAGTTACTCATGCAGAAAGCCCGCGACGGTGGAATGAAAGAAGCGCAGGATTTCTTAGATAAGAATTTCGATTGATTCAATTCCCCAAGGGGAATTTCATCACCCTATGCTTTCGTCAAAGCCGCTGCACCAAGGATGGCTGCAACGTTATCGGGAAGCTCAGAAACACGGACTTCCACGCTGCCCTTGAAGATGAAGCAGAGGTTTCTCTCAAACGATTCACGCAGAGGCTTCATCAGCACTTCGCCGGCATGCACGGGGCCACCCATCAGGAAGACAGCCTCGGGGCCGGAGAAGGCCACAGCATTCGCCATTGCTATTCCAAGACCTTCAGCCGTCAGCCTGAAAACCTCCAATGCCAACGGGTCGCCGGCATTGGCAGCATCACCCACATGTCGGCTGCTCAGCATCTCCATAGGCACAGTGCTCAAAAGGCCTCTATACTCGGGATATTTCCCCAACATTTCCAAAGCCGTGCGGCGGATAGCCGTGGCAGAGGTGTAGGTCTCGAGGCAGCCTCTCCTGCCACAGCCGCAAAGACGGCCGCCCGGGATCATGATGACATGACCCAGTTCGCCGGCACCGCCTGTTTTGCCAAGCACCAGTTTGCCGTCGATCACTATGCCACTGCCCACACCCGTACCGAGGGTGAACATCACGAAATTCTTCATGCCGCGTGCACCTCCATAAACCAATTCACCGAAAGCGGCGGCATTGGCATCGTTGGAAACAACAACAGGCGCATCAATATGCTTGTGAATCAGATCAGGAAGATTGATGACACCCTTGAAATTCAAGTTGGTGGCGTTCTCGATGCAACCTGTATAGTAGTTGCCCACCGGCGCTGCAATACCGATACCGTCGATGGCGTTGATGCTGCTTTCAGCCATCAAAGCCTTGATTCGGTCGCAAACATCAGCGATATAGAGCTCTACATCAAAGTATCTGTTGGTAGGGATGTTTTTCTTGGCTATGCAAAAGCCGTCGTCGCGCACCAGTCCTATGTCGGTGTTGGTGCCGCCTATATCGACACCTATGGAATAAGTGTTCATGTCTTTATATTATGATGATGATTAAGCCAATTCAAACTGCTCAAGGAAACGCAGGTCGTTTTCGAAGAAGAGACGCAAGTCGTTGATGCCATATTTCAGCATGGCGATACGTTCGACACCCATACCGAAAGCGAAACCGGTGTACTTCTCCGGGTCGATGCCGCTGGAGACAAGGATGTTGGGGTCACACATGCCGCAACCGAGGATTTCAACCCAACCGGTGTGTTTGCAGATATTGCAGCCCTTGCCGCCACAGATGTTGCACGAAATATCCATCTCAGCCGACACCTCAGTGAAGGGGAAGTAAGACGGGCGGAAACGCACCTTAGTACCCTCGCCAAAGAACTCTTGCACAAAGTGATACAAGGTTTGCTTCAGGTCGGCAAAGGAGACGTTCTCGTCGATATACAAGCCCTCGATTTGATGGAAGATGCAGTGGGCGCGGGCCGAGATGGCCTCGTTGCGGAACACGCGCCCCGGGGCGATGATACGGATGGGGGGCTGGTTCTTTTCCATCACGCGGACTTGCACGCTTGAGGTGTGGGTGCGCAGCAGCACATCGGATGCCTTGTTGACGTTAGGTTCCTTGTTGATGAAGAAAGTGTCCTGCATGTCGCGTGCGGGATGGTCCAAGGGGAAGTTGAGGGCAGAGAACACGTGGTAGTCGTCCTCAATCTCGGGGCCCTCGGCAATGGTAAAACCAAGGTGTGCAAAAATCTCGTTGATGTCGCGGCGCACGATGGAGAGCGGGTGACGGGCACCTTTCATCTCACCGGCAGGCATACTCATGTCGAAGCCGGCATCGTTGCTGTGTTGGCTTTCAAACTTTTGCAACTGCTCCTCCACCTTGTCTTGCACAACGTTTTTCAATTCGTTGAGCTTCATGCCCATCTCCTTACGCAGCTCGGGGGCTACGGTCTTGAAGTCGGAAAACAGGGCGGGAATGATACCTTTTTTGCTCAAATAGGTGATGCGGAAGTTCTCCAGGGTCTCTTTGCTGTCGGCCTGGAAACCACGCACCTGGTTCAGTATTTCTTCAATTCTGTCTTTCATTTTGATTATTGATTACAGCAACTTTTACCAGCTTTTCCAGCGCATTTTTCATCACATTTCTCGACGGTGACGGAAATAATGGTGACGGGGTCAACAGGAACATCTTGTCCACCGGTTTTCACCGCGGCAATCTTGTCGACCACATCAAGGCCTTCGGTCACTTCGCCGAACACAGTATAATCGCCGTCAAGATGCGGGGTGCCGCCAATGGTCTTGTAAGTTTGGCGTTGACGGGCTGAAAGCACCTTACCTGAACGGTTTTCAAACATATCCAGCCAATTGTCATCATACACCCTGCCTTGCACGATATAGAACTGCGATCCGCTGGAAGCCTTTTTGGGATTCACCTGGTCGGGCATACGGGCAGCAGCCAGAGCGCCTTTCTTGTGGAAATAGTTGCCCTTGATCTCGGCAGGGACAGTGTAACCCGGGTCAAGACGACCGTCGGCATTCTGTCCGCCTTGAATCATAAAGTCCCTGATAACACGGTGGAATGGTGAACCGTTGTACCAGCCTTCATTCACTAATTTGAGGAAGTTGTCACGGTGTTTGGGTGTGTCGTTGTAAAGCTTGGCTTTGATGGTACCCATGCTCGTCTTGATGACGACGACAGTTTCTTTTTCAGTTGTTTTCTGCGCATAGCCGGTCAATCCGACCAGAACCAATGCAAGTAATAACATTTTTTTCATATCTATTGAAATTTACTTTATTCTACAACAATGGAATACGTTATCTCGACCCTAAGTCTGTTTTCCTCCACTTCGGGTCCGTTGAGGATGAGGCGGTGGGCATTGTAGGAGCCACCTGTGATGCCGAGGCTCAGCCCGTTGTCGGCTTGCTTGCCCAGGATGATGTCCTGCATATACTCCGAAATGCGGAACGTGGCACTGTTGGTGTTGGCATTGAAGCCGCCACCGAAATAGCTTGTTCCCTCAAAATAGTCAGGCAAGATAGACGTTGTGCCGTCGTCTTTGAAATAAACCAAAGACAGGCTGTTGGGAGCGGTGTAGACAGCCGTATCGACCGAGGCGGCAGGCACGATGAGTTTTGCCTCATTGATGATAAGATGAGTGCCTTCGGAAAGGGTGTCGACCCAATGCTCCAATGTCGGGAAAGAGATTTTGGTTCTCACGCCGCCCATGGCCTGAAGGTAAAGCTGCTGCTGGCCCAAAGCCGTATCGCCGTCCAACGCCTGGCTGACAAACGCGGCATCGCCTATGGAGTAGTCGTGGAAGATTTGGTTAAAATAGTTGTCGGAAGAAGTGATGTAATAATCGTAACGCTTGGGTTTGTCGGGCGTTGCGGCATTATGGTAATAGAGCTGCATGACGGTGAAGCTGTTGTTGGTCAGGTTGATGCAGCTGATGTTACCGTCGCCCACAACAGGGTCGCAGCGCAAGCAGAGACCCGGGAAATACTGCTTGAAGACGGCAGGCTCTTTATAAGCCGCGCTGTCGAGCGAAATCAGGAACTCGCCTAAGCTGTTGCTCAACGGGATGCGGATGATAGCCTGCCCGATGGTGTCGCCACCGATGACATTCATCTTAGTGTGGGGGTGCGGCCTGAACTGATAGGCATTGGCATAGTCGACGTTACCGGTTTCAACTTCAGTATGATTGTAATAACTCCCTTCAGAAGAGAGTGTGTCCATCAGCGAATAGGCGTGAACCGTCTGCCACTGCGTGGTGTCGCCGTAATAATTGGTCAGATAGAGTTGCAACACGAGAGAGTCGACGCCAGGGTCGGCCCCAAAGAGCTGTCCGGCTGCCGAAAAACGGAACTCCGAGCAAATCCCAGCCTGGGAAAGACCGAAAACAGGATCGTTCATACTGCCCAGGAGACCGTTGATGACATTCTTTGTTGACACGGAATCAAGGAATGAATGGCAGACCATGGTTAAAGTGTCGGTATGGTAAATGCCGATGTAATCTTCCTCTGAAAGCAAGTCGTTGCCGATGGTGTCGGGCGATTTCTTACACGACGCGAAAGCCAATGCCAAAGCGCCAATCATCAACGCTATGCTGAAAGAAAGGTTCAAATGATGTTTTTTCATTGTATACTCACTGTTGGTTTCGGGAATGATAACTCGAAAAAATCCGTCTTATTGTTTGATTTTACATGAAGCTATCATAGAATTCGTTGTACGCCTTCCCATAGTTTTCGTCGCCTTGATAGGGCAGTATGGGTTTCTTGCAGCTCTTCAGGTATTCCTCAATCTCGGGATGAATATGTTCGCTGCCGATGATAAGGCCATCGGAATAGTCAATGGCAGCTTTGGTGAGGGAGACATAGTCGGCTTCCTTGAAGTTTTTCAATTCCTTGGCATTGATGCCCGGCAGTTTCATCTTTTTCTCAAAGCCTGGACGCAGCTTTTCATCGAAGATATCGTCGTAAATGGAATAAATCACTTTCGACTCATTATACAAAGGATTGTCTTTCACTGAGATGGCGCGTTTCAGATAGAGCGGCATCAAGGATGAGAGCCAGCCGTTGCAATGGATGATGTCAGGCGACCAGTTGAGTTTCTTCACCGTCTCGATTACACCACGGGAGAAGAAAACACAACGGAAGTCGTTGTCCTCGCAGAACACCCCGTTGTCGTCACGAATCTGGTATTTCTTTTTCGAGAAGAAATCGTCGTTGTCAATGAAATAAATCTGCATCCTCGCTTTTTGAATGGAGGCCACCTTGATGATAAGAGGGTGGTCGGTGTCATTAATGATGAGGTTCATTCCCGAGAGGCGGATGACCTCGTGCAATTGGTTGCGTCTCTCGTTGATGGTGCCGTAGCGAGGCATGAAGATGCGCACTTCTTTACCGCTCTCTTGGGTGAGCTGGGGCAGCTGGCGGCCTATAAGGCTCATCGGGGTCTCAGGCAGGTAAGGAGTGATTTCTTGATGGACGAAAAGTACTCTTGTCATGTCGTTATTCTTTCTGTTTGAAAAAGCAAAGTTACGGGTTTTTTCCGAAATAGAGAGAAAAAAATTACAATTTATTGAAAACCAAAGCACTAAAATATTATTATTACGTTCCAAATTATTTATTACTTTTGCAAAGTTAAACTGCAAGCCGCTATGGAACACGAACACTTTGAAAATCAGGAGCACGAATGGGAGTCGAACCTCAAGGTGACCGAGGGCGTTAACGGGCCCATCCAGGTCAATCCCCATGCTTTGGAGCGCCTGAAGCGCCACCAACAAAAACTGATGCCTCTTCCCTACTACGTTGACGGCATCCTCAGAGGCGACCGGGTAGCACTGAGCAAGGCCATCACATTGGTAGAGAGTGCCTTGCCGGAACATCAGGAGTTAGCGCAACAGATCATCGCCGAATGCCTGCCCCATGCGGGCAAGGCCCTGCGCTTGGGCATCACGGGTGTTCCCGGAGCAGGCAAAAGCACCTTTATCGAGGCCTTGGGCGTACACCTCTGCAACAAGGGACAAAAGCTTGCGGTTCTGGCCATCGATCCATCAAGCCAGCGCTCCAAAGGCAGTATCTTGGGCGACAAGACACGCATGGAAAGCCTCTCGGTGCATCCCAACGCTTACATCCGACCATCGGCTTCAGCGGGTACTTTGGGTGGCGTAGCACGTAAGACAAGGGAAACCATCATCCTTTGTGAGGCGGCAGGCTACGACACTATTTTTGTGGAAACCGTGGGTGTGGGCCAGTCAGAGACGGCTGTTCATTCCATGGTAGATTTCTTCCTGCTCATCCTCATCAGCGGTGCCGGCGACGAGTTGCAAGGCATCAAGCGCGGCATCATGGAAATGGCTGACGGCATTGCGGTGAACAAGGCTGACGGCGACAACGTGATGCGGGCCAACCGCGCCGCCGCAGAATGCAAGAACGCTTTGCACCTCTTCCCCTTGCCCGAGTCGGGACAAGAGACCAAGGTGCTGACCTGCTCGGCCCTGACGGGCTTCAACATTGATGAAGTGTGGAACATGGTGGCCGAACACGTGCAGGCCATCCGCGACAACGGCTACCTTTATAAAAAACGCGCCCAACAAGACGTGCAAATGATGTACGACTCGATGGACTCAGCCTTAAAGAACGATTTCTATCAAAACCAACTCGTCGCCGACCTGCTCCCCTTGGTCGAAAGCGATGTGCGTGGTCAGCGAATGAGTGCCTATATTGGTGCGCAAAAGCTGCTGGATGCTTATTTCAATATGCTGAAAAGATAGTGAATTTGTCGGAAATTTGGTTCTTATAACTACTTTCCGACAAATTTCGATGCCTAATTTTGTCGGAAACTCATATTTTTTCAACAGAAAGCGACAAAATTGTCGGAAAATGTTCATATCTTTGCAGCGTTATTACCACAAATAAGTTATTGATATGGAGCAAGAACTCATCGGAAGGACTTATGAAAAGGAACTCTTGAAGCAATGCTTGCAGTCGAAGGAATCGGAATTGGTCATTGTCTATGGGCGTCGGCGAGTCGGCCCTTTGAGCAGCTTTGCCTCTATCACCTCGACCAAATCAAGCGAGCCATAGGCATTTCCGCCGTGCAATGCGAGGTGTCGGCATGGTTCCACAAGTCTGCCGAAGGCGAGGAAAGGAAACGCGGTGCACAGATTGACTTGCTCATCGACAGGCGCGACAGGGTAATCAACGTTTGCGAGATGAAGTTCTCCATCAATGAGTTTACCATCAATAAGGATTACGAAGCGGCTTTAAGAAATAAAATGGAAACTTTCCGCGAAGAAAGCAAAACCAAAAAAGCACTTCAATTGACCATGATAACCACATACGGGGTGAAAAAAAACATGTACAGCAACCGCGTGCAATCAGAAGTACTACTTGATGACCTTTTTGCCTAAATCTCCTAAAAAATTTAGAAAACATAGTGGGTCAATGAAATTAATTTCTACTTTTGCAAGTTTGAACAAACAACATAAAAAAATATGTGTGGAATTGTAGCTTACATCGGCCCACAGGATGCCTATCCCATTCTTATTGAAGGATTGAAACGCCTGGAATATCGCGGTTACGACAGCGCTGGCGTAGCCCTGTTGAATCAAAAGAACGAACTGAATGTCTATAAAGCAAAAGGCAAAGTGTCTGACTTGGAAGAGTTTGCCTCAACGAAGGATATCAGCGGCCACATCGGTATTGCCCACACCCGTTGGGCCACTCATGGTGAGCCAAACACGGTGAATGCCCACCCCCATCGTTCCCAGTCGGGCAACATTGCCCTGATTCACAACGGCATCATCGAGAACTACATGAGCCTGCGCAAAGAATTGGAAAAACGCGGCTTCACTTTCCAGTCGTCGACCGATACTGAGGTGCTGACCAACCTCATTGAAGATGTGCAGCAAAGCGAACACGTCGACCTCTTTGAGGCTGTCCGCATCGCCCTGAACCATGTGGTAGGCGCGTATGCCATCGTTATTCTCGAGAAGGGACATCCCGACCAGCTGATTGCAGCCCGCAAGGGCAGCCCGATGGTCATTGGTATTGGCAACGGCGAGTATTTCATCGCTTCTGATGCCACTCCTATCGTGGGTCGCACTCAGAAGGTGGTTTATCTTGAAGACGAACAGGTGGTGAAAATCAAGCTGGGCGAGGAGCTGCATATCAAGACCATTCATGACGTGGAAGCCATCCCTTACGTGCAAGAGTTGAAGATGAACCTTGACAGCATCGAGAAAGCCGGCTTCGACCACTTCATGATGAAGGAAATCTACGAGCAGCCCACCATCGTGCGCGACACCATGCGTGGCCGTCTGCATCCCGAAGCCAACACGGTTCGCTTGGGCGGCATTGTCAATTATGAGAAACAGTTGCTCTATGCCGACAACATCATCTTTGTGGCTTGCGGCACCTCGTGGCACGCCTGCTTGGTGGGCAGTTATCTCATTGAGAACTTGGCCAAGATCCCTGTCAAGGTGGAGTATGCCTCCGAGTTCCGCTACCGCAATCCCGTGGTCACACCTCACGATGTGGTGATTGCCGTCTCGCAGTCGGGTGAGACAGCCGACACTTTGGCAGCCATACAGTTGGCAAAGGAAAAAGGAGCCGTCGTGCTGGGCATCTGCAATGTTATCGGCTCCTCCATATCGAGAGCCACCGACGCAGGTATCTATACCCATGCAGGCCCCGAAATCGGCGTGGCCTCCACCAAGGCCTTCACCTCACAAGTCACTGTGATGGTGATGCTCGCCTTGCGTCTCGCTGAGCTGAAAGGCTCGATGAAGGACGAGGAACGCGCCGCCTTTATCCAAGAACTCAACAGCATCCCAGAGAAGATGCAGTGGACCCTCGACCATAGCGGTCACGTGAAAGACATTGCCGCGAAATACAAGGATGTGCGCAATATGCTTTACCTTGGCCGTCTGCAGAATTATCCTGTGGCCCTCGAAGGCGCCTTGAAATTAAAGGAAATCTCCTACATCCACGCTGAAGGTTACCCCGCAGCAGAGATGAAACACGGCCCCATCGCCTTAATCGACAAGGATATGCCCGTGGTGTTCATCGCCACCAACCACAGCACCTACGAGAAGGTCATCAGCAACATCCAGGAAGTGAAGGCACGTAACGGCAAGATCATCGCCATCATTAGTGAGAAGGACGTGATTGCCCGCAAAATGGCAGATTATGTCATCGAGATACCCGAGACGGAATGTCTCTATTCGCCCTTGCTGGCCACCATCCCGCTGCAAATCCTGGCCTATCACATCGCCGTGATGCGCGGCTGCAACGTTGACCAGCCACGTAATTTGGCTAAATCTGTTACAGTAGAATAGAGCTTACCCTTATTTTCACAACTCCTTTTGTCGGAAAGTCGGTTTTTACACCTGCTTTCCGACCTTGGAATACTCCTCCGCCTTCGCCTCATCCCCATTGAGGGCATACAATTCACTAAGGTTACGGAAAACCTCTTCACGCACATGCTCCTCTGCCTCGGTGAAAGGCCCTTCGCCCAATTTGGACAACACCAGTTCGTATTCATTGATCAGTTCAAGGCCCTGCTCGCCATTCGACTCCATCGTCTTGGCGTTATTGAAGGCAATCATCCAGTCTTTTAGTGCCATAATTCTTGCATTTGTTATCGCAAAAATAGTAAAAAACAATGGATTCAAAGGAAAAAACAGCTTTTATTCTTCTTTTGAACAGAAATGATGGAATTATTACTATCTTTGCGCAAAATATGTGGACTGCTTGTGTGCCTTGCAATGACGCAAAGCGGCAAAAAAGTCCCACGTCACGCAGTCACGCGTCAAACGAATCTTTGAATTTTGAATCTTTAATCAAATAAATCGTAATGGACCAAAGAATTGCCATGAACCCCAATCGTCTGGTGCAGTACCTTCAGAAGCCTGCATCAGAATTCACTCGCGCCGACATCATTCGTTACTGCGAGGAAAACCAAATTGAATTCATCAACTTCCACTATTGTGGCTGGGATGGAAAACTGAAGACCCTGAACTTCGTGATTCACAATGCCGAACACCTGGAGAACATCCTGTCGGCTGGTGAGCGCGTTGATGGTTCAAGTCTGTTCCCATTCATCGAGGCAGGAAAAAGCGACCTGTATGTAGTGCCGAAGTACCGCACCGCTTTCCTCAATCCCTTCTCGGAGGTGCCGGCAGTGGACATCCTCTGCTCATTCTACAACCGCGATGGCGAACCGTTTGAGAGCTCACCCGAGTACATCCTGCACAAGGCGCACGAAGTGTTCAAGAAAACCACTGGCCTTTGCATGGAGACCATGGGCGAGTTGGAATACTACATCATCGCCGATGACGAACAGATTTACGAAGTGCCCGACCAGAAAGGTTATCATGAGAGTGCCCCGTTCAACAAGTTCACCGAATACCGCGTTGAGGCTATGCGCCTGATCGCCCAAGCCGGTGGCCTGATTAAGTACGGCCACTCCGAAGTGGGCAACTTCACCTACGATGGCAAGATTTACGAGCAGAACGAAATCGAGTTCCTGCCCACCAACATCGAGGATGCTGCCGACCAGCTTGTGGTGGCCAAGTGGATTATGCGTCAGCTGGCCTATCAGTATGGTGTCACCCTGACCTTCGCCCCCAAGATTACCGTGGGCAAGGCTGGTTCGGGTATGCACGTCCACTGCAAGTTCACCAAAGACGGCAAGAGCGTGATGGTGAAGAACGGCGAACTGACCGACTATGCCAAGAAAGCCATTGCCGGCTACATGGTTGCTGGTACCTCGCTGCCTGCTTTCGGCAATCCCAACCCGCTGTCGTTCCTGCGCTTGGTGCCTCATCAGGAGGCCCCCACTTCGCTCTGCTGGTCCTACTCGAACCGCAGTGCCTTGGTGCGTGTGCCGCTTGGCTGGATTAACAACGGAAAGGATATGGCCGCCAATGCCAACCCCTTGGAGAAGAAGTCGAACAAGGACTTCAGCGAGAAGCAGACCTTCGAATGGCGTGCTTCCGATGGTTGCGCCGATATGTATCTGCTGATGGCCGCCCTATGTGCCGCTGCACGTCACGGATTCGAGATGCCTAATGCCCTTGAAATTGCTGAAAAGACCTATGTCGGTCTCGGTGTCAACATTCACGACGACAAAAACAAGGAACTGCAAGAGAGCCTCGAACAACTGCCCGACAGCTGCGTAGCCGCCGCCAAGGAATTGGCTAAAGACCGCGAGATTTACACCGCCAAGGGTGTCTTCTCCGACAGCATTGTCGACTACATGATCAAGTTCCTCTCCGATTTCAAGGATGCCAACCTGCGCTCTGAATTGGGTAACGACACGAAGAAAATCCTGAAACTGGTGAACGAGAACATTCACGTGGGATAATTAATCATTTTTGAGGACGCATTTGATGCGTCCCTACTAACGAAAATGGCCATGATAAAGGACAGAGTCAATTCGAAAAACCTTCTTTATCATGGCCTTTTCCTTTGGCTTAAAATCATGGTGACCGCACCTTAATCCTCGGCAATACCCAAGATGATATTGCGTTGCCGGATCTCTGCCTTGGCGTGTTCGGGCGAATTAAGTTTGCGGGCTTTGGTGAGAAGAAGTGTATCATAATCCTCCACATCATACAGAGCGGCACCAAGCCTGTCCATGTATCCATCCATGAGAAAAGCATAGTTGATGCCTTTTATTTCCCTAATTTTCTCAAAGATACTTGTAACACGGTTGGGCAGACTCTCATTGCGAATGATGAAAAGAAAGTCGAGACGTGGATTAAAATTGAGACTCGATTTCTTATTGTAAGATACAGCAAGCAGGCCATAAACGGGGCCGTTTTCTTCAGCGCGGTAATGGTAATAAGGATAAATGGCGCCAGAATGGACAAAGTCGTCTTGCCTTGAGAATTTTATTGACAATTTCTCGTTGAGCGACCAAACTAATTTGTAGTCGGCTATGGCAGAGTTGATTCCGATGACCCGAGTGTCATCAAAAGCAGGAGGGGCTATAATGATTTTCTCTTTAATTGACATGCGGCAAAGATACTTATTTTGTCAGCATGTTGTATGTTTTTTCGGCTGCAATTTGTTCCGCACGTTTCAGGGAGAAATCGCTGCACTCGGCGTAACCTTGGTTGTCGATGAAAATCTGGACGTGGAAAATCTTGCGATGATTCTCCATGGTTTCATCCAAAAGCCTAAATTCTAAATGTTTACGTCGTTTCTGAGTCCATTCAAGAAGTTTGCTCTTAAAATTGATATCCGTGTTTTGCAACTCATCAAGGTCAATATGGACACGGATGATGTGGTCAACGATGACACGTTGAGAGAAAAGGAAACCACGATCGAGATAGATGGCACCCATCAGAGCCTCAAAGACATTGCCACCGAGCGAGAGAAAACTGGCACCGGATGAGGAATTCTCATGTTTGTATTTAATGTAGTCGTCAAAACCGAGTTTCTGGGCCAGTTTATTGAGTGATGCCCGGCTAACAATACGCGACCGCATTTCGGTAAGGAAGCCTTCGGCTTGGGTGGGATAGGTGCGGAAAAGATAATCGCCTACAACAAGTTCCAGTACGGCGTCGCCAAGATATTCCAGCCGTTCGTTGCTGAGATGATAGTCGCCTACGGTTTCCTCAGATTTCGACTTATGGGTAAACGCCAACTGATATAAGGCGATATTTTTCGGGCGAAAGCCGAGGATATTATAGATGTAGTCTGAAAGTGCCTTGTCGTCGGGAGAAAGGTGAGAGAAAAGAGCCATTTATTCTTCGAACTTTTTGAAAATCAAAGTGGCGTTTTGTCCGCCGAAACCGAAAGAATTGGAAAGGGCGTAATGGATGTCGCGCTTACGGGCTTTGTGGAAGGTGAAATCAAGGCGCGAATCGATATTCGGGTCATCGTCAAAATGGTTGATGGTAGGCGGGACGATGCCTTCCCTGAGTGCCAACACGCAAGCGATAGCCTCAATGGCGCCAGAGCCGCCGAGGAGATGACCTGTCATCGACTTGGTAGAATTGATGCTGATGGAATAGGCATGTTCGCCAAACACTTCTTTGATGGCGATAGGTTCGGCCACATCGCCTGCCGGTGTCGAAGTGCCATGTGTGTTGATATGGTCGATTACTTCGGGTACAACACCAGCGTCTTTCAAGGCGCGGCGCATACTCAAGACACCGCCTTTACCTTCGGGATGCGGGGCGGTGATATGATAAGCATCGGCAGAAGCACCGCCTCCTAAAAGCTCAGCATATATCTTTGCACCGCGGGCTTTGGCATGTTCGTATTCTTCAATGACGAGACAGCCAGCGCCTTCACCCATGACGAAACCGTCGCGATTGAGGTCGAAAGGACGCGAGGCAGTCAACGGGTCATCGTTACGCGTAGAAAGGGCGCGCATGGCATTGAAGCCACCGATGCCGCTCTCGCCTATGGCAGCTCCTGCTCCTCCCACTATGATGACTTGACTCTTGCCGAGACGAATATGGTCCAAAGCTTCGATGACGGCGTGCGCCGAAGAAGCACAGGCCGAAACCGTGGCAAAATTAGGCCCTTGAAAGCCATATTTGATGGAAACGAGACCCGACAACATATTGACAATCATCTTAGGAATCAAGAAGGGGCTAAAACGCGGCACGCCGCCTTTCTCAAATTCAACCATTTCTTCATAAAAATGGTTGATGCCACCAATACCCGAGGTCATGAAAACACCTACGTCTTCAAAATCGGTGTTTTCGGGATTAATGCCTGAGTCAGCAATGGCTTCGTCAGCGGCAATCATACCAAACTGGGCAAATAATCCATATTTGCGCGCAGTCTTCTTGTCGAAATAATCGTCGGGGTTATACCCTTTCACCTCACAGGCGAAACGGGTCTTATATAAAGAAGAATCGAAACGGGTGATGTCGCCGGCTCCGTTTTTGCCTTTCACCAAACCTGCCCAGAAATCCTTGACAGTGTTTCCGATAGGGGTGATAGCACCGAGACCTGTGACAACGACTCGTTTCGATTCCATTGAGTTTTTGATGATTTTCTAATTGAGATTAGTTAGCTTCACGCATTTTTTCGATGAGGCGGACAACATCACCCACGGTTTGGATGCTTTCTTGTTGATCGTCCGGAATGGAAAGGTTGAAATTCTTTTCAAATTCCATCATCAGCTCGACAGTATCCAAAGAATCGGCGCCGAGGTCGTTGGTGAAACTGGCTTCCATAGTGACTTCTGAAGGATCAACACCGAGTTTTTCGGCAATGATCGGAACAATTTCATTCAAGATTTCTTGCATAGTTCTCTAAATTTTAATAAATTAAATAAATGCTCGTTTTCGTTTTCGCGGCAAAAATACGACTTTTTTGAATAGGTTGTACTTTTTTGCTATTTTTCAGCTATTGTTTTACCACTTTTCTTAAAGCCATCCGTCCATCAGCAAACTGCACTTTCACCAAATACATTCCCATAGGCAATCTGCTCAAATCAACCTCAAAATCAGAACCTGATGGCGAATATTCTTGCAAAACATTACCCGGCAAACCAATGATTTGACAACGACTGGCAGTTCCCGATACAACAACATGTATCTTGCCTAAAGTGGGATTAGGGTGAACGGCAATATTTCTATCCTCAACAAGCTCATTGATTTTCATCAAATCATCGCCAAAGGTCCAGTTTTCGGCGAGACTGTTGTCAGAATCGAGGTTTTTCAGTTCAAGGTATGGGCCGTTGCCGTCAGGCTCTGTAGGCCACGGCTCGCAATCATAGTAACGCACCTCGTCAATGACATTGCCCCAGGCATCAGCCAAAACCAAATTCTCTGATTTGTTGGAGAGCTTACGCGTAAATTGACCGAAGGGAACTGCCTGATAACGATTAATGAAGGATGACGAGTCAGAGCATAGCCATAGTGCCTCGCGGGCGGGCAAGTGCGAACCGTTCGAGACCTTATGGAAGAAGGTGCTTAATGAATACACATCGACATTGGAACTGAACTCCGCAATCATCATGAAATCAACAAAAGAGGGGATGTCGATAACAGAAGGAATGCCCGATGAGATGGAAATGTTGTTTTGGTTGGCAACAAAAGCGAGGTCATCGAACACGTTGTGAATATAGTTCTTTTGGGTATTGGTTACATCACCAGGCTTGGGGTAATGGAGAATGAAGTCTGTGCTGACACCCCAGCCACCCCACCAGCCGCCTCCGTAGCCTTCCATGGTCCAGGCCACAGGGTCGCCGCCAGTGGTCTTATCGGCTTTGACAATGTACCCTCCTGTCACCTCAGGATAGCTGTTGCAGGTTGGATCCATCTTCTCGATGTTGACGCGACCTTTGTCGGGCTTGATTTTCTCCATGAAAACATAAAGGCCTTTGTAATCGCCATTAATCACTACTTCGCAATACTGGCGGCGCGAGGCATACTGTCCGATGGTTTCTGAGAGTTCGTATGCCAGAAAATCGCGCATCCCCGTCTGGTCGAATGCTAATGAGTTAAGAATCCAGTCGTTTTCGTCAGGCATATTGAAAATGCTGACGTTGTTGTTGGTGACGTTGTCATCCTGCAAGGTTTCTATGGCGTAAGGCTTCTTGTTGACATAAGTCTGCGAACTGCTGCCTCGCCTTTCAATGCCAATGCGACCATTATAATTAAGGTATTCTGGATTGTCGATGTCAGTCATATAGTTGCGCGAGCCGTCCTGATGCCAAATGATTTTCATCGTACCCAAAACCTTGGGCTCATCGGGTATATTGACGCCACCGTCAGTCTCAATGACCACAATGGGCAGGTTGCTGTCGGTTAAAGTCTGGGCCTTTACCATCAACGCAAAAGCAAACAAGAAAAACGATACTATGATTCTGCCGGTTCCCATACAACTATCTCCTTCTATTTCTCCTTCCATTACGTCCTTCAACGATCTTGGAAAACTTGTTCTTCGACTTTCTCATCGTTGAGAATCGAGTCACCGTGCCGGCTTTGGGTCCCTTGAGATTCATGACGTGCGACCTTGCCGCTACGAAACCGTTCTCGTCGCTGTCGTCAATTTTGCCGTATTTGTTTTTCTTTGAAGCAAAAACGATGACATTGTCAATATACCAACTATTGACGTAGGCGCCATCCCCGGTGAAGTAGAGACAAAACTGAGGGGCTTTACTCGACCATTCCGCCATATCAAAAGTAAGCATGTATTGGCTCTGCGCGATGCTGCCCGTCACAGTGTCTTCCCAGATGCTCTCCCAATCCTCGCCGTTTTGCGATATACCGATGCCGATTTGCACATTCAGGTCGCCCTGCGTGGCTTCAAGGGCATGGTTGAACTGAAAATTGATGAAGTCATATTTCCCCAACTCCACGATAGGCGTAATCAGGCGTGTTGTACCATGGAAATTGATATCAGGATACATCTGCATCTCACGAGCCTTGCCGCCGGCAAAGGAAGTGTTGGAAATGTACCACACCACCCAGTCGTCGCCCGTAGCATCCCAACCTTCCTCAAGCCAAGAGTTGTAGAAACCCTCACACAACACCACATCGCCCTGCTGTGCAAACAGAGGCATGGTGAATAGTACAACAAGCAGTGTGAGTAAACAACTTTTCATGCAATGCCTTGATTTAACTTTGTTGATTCTTCGGAATCGGCGACAAAATTATTAAAAATATCGGACTTTGCTCCCATACTTTGCTATTTTCTTATTTTTGCAGTCAGAAACACTCTGTTATGCCTACAAAAGAAAAAACCGTCTTCTTCTGCAAGGAATGTGGAAACGAGTCACCAAAATGGTTTGGAAAGTGCCCTGCCTGTGGTGCGTGGAATACTTGCGAAGAATCAACCGTTGTCACAGGAAAGGATACCAAGTCGGTGAAAAAAAACATCGGCATGGAGATGAACCAAAGCCTCCCTGTGCCCATCAAGGAAATCACCAACGCCAAGGAACAGCGTATTATTTTGCCTTACGAGGAATTGAACAGGGTTTTGGGCGGCGGTTTGGTACTTGGATCACTCACCCTCGTTGGGGGCGAACCTGGTATCGGCAAATCCACCTTGCTCTTGCAGACAGCCTTGCAACTGGCGGGCAGAAAAGTGCTGTATATCTCCGGCGAGGAGAGCCAGACCCAAATCAAGATGCGGGCCGAGCGCATCGGCATCCAAAACACCGACTGCCTCATCCTCACCGAGACCAACACGCAAGAAATTCTGAAACATTTCAAGAACGTGCAACCCGACATCGTGGTGGTGGATTCTATCCAAACCCTTGAATCGCCATACGTGGATGCGGCAGCAGGCAGCATTTCCCAAATCCGTGAGACGGCCGCGGAGATGAACAAAATCGCCAAGGCTTATCAGGTGCCGGTGTTCCTCATTGGCCATATCACCAAGGACGGCAGCATTGCCGGACCGAAAATCTTGGAGCATATCGTCGACACCGTCTTGCAGTTTGAAGGCGACCGCCACTATGGTTTCCGCATCTTACGCACTATCAAGAACCGCTTCGGCTCTGCCTCCGAGTTGGGCATCTTTGAGATGAACGCCACGGGCCTCCGCGAGGTGACCAACCCCAGCGAAATCCTCCTCTCGCAGCGCGACGAGGAAGTGAGCGGCATCGCCATCGCCGCCACCATGGAAGGCCAACGGCCCATGCTCATCGAAACACAGGCCTTGGTGAGCAGCGCAGCCTACGGCACCCCACAACGCTCTGCCACGGGTTTCGACCTCCGCAGAATGAACATGCTGTTGGCTGTGCTTGAAAAACGTGCTGGTTTCCGCCTCTCCATAAAAGATGTGTTTTTGAACATTGCGGGCGGCCTCCATGTGGACGACCCCGCCATTGATATGGCTGTTATTGCAGCAGTGCTTTCGTCGAATGCCGACATTCCCATCTCTTCACGTTATGCCTTTGCTGCCGAGGTAGGTCTCTCAGGCGAAATCCGTGCCGTGACCCGCATCGAGGCCCGCATCGCAGAAGCCGATAAGTTAGGCTTCGAGAAGATTTTCATCTCAAAATACAACGCCAAGGGTTTGGACACCAAACGATTTAAGATTGAGATTGTGCCTGTGAGTTCAGTTTACGAATTAGGGGCTGAACTGTTTGGATAAAAAACAACATGATTGCACCAAAATAAAAAATCCACTGTCAATGCTCTCTCCAAAATTCGATACCTGTTTCTTTGAACGTTATGCTATGGTCTCGTTGGCTACGCTACTGGGCGAACCTTATACGCATTTGGTCAACCGCGACAGGCCAGATTTGCAAGATGAGGAGAGTGGTCTCGGCATCGAGGTCACCCGTGCCATTCGAGAGAACAAGAATGTGGCTAACGCCTTGGTGAACGAGATGGCGGGTGAAGATATCAAGGAGGTAAATGCTGACGATTTGCGCCACATCAAGCAGACGGGTTATGCTTACGGTTTGGGTGACGGTAGCATCGTTGGTCGCAATGAGTACGAGTATTGGTCGCTGGCTTTGCCCTTGAAACGCATCCTCGAAATCAAGATGGACAAGGTGAATAATGGTTTTTATGGAGATTTCCGTGAATTCGACCTCTTTGTCTTCACCAAGGAAGACCTCGACATCGACCAAATCAAGCAAACCATCGCCTTCATGCAGGAAAAACAAGCTTTCCAAAACCGCCTCTACTCACGCTTGTTTGTCTCGCAAATCCAAAGCCTTTTTGATTGCGACCTCTTTACGGGACATTACAAGAAATACAAGGTCAGCAAAACACAAAGGCGAAGCTTTTATGACGAAGCAATAAAATGATTAACTAATAAAACGGGAAGAAAAAGAAATAGGCTGCCACCCATTCCCGTTTGATGCCAGAGGCTTTGCCGATACTCGAGCCTGAGCTGTTGCGCACCGTGCCATCACTTTCCACCTTGCCTATGCTCGCACCAGAACCGTTGCGCACCGTGCCGTCACTTTCAATCTTACCAATGCTGGAACCGCTGCTGTTGCGGATGGTACCGTCGCTGTCAATCTTACCGATGCTCGAGCCCGAACTGTTACGGATTGTACCGCTGCTATCGAATTTGCCGACGCTGGAGCCGCTGCCATTGCGGATGGTGCCGTCATTTTCAATCTTTCCACAACTCGAACCGCTGCAGTTGTAAACAGTTTGAGCCATGATGCCCGAAGCCATCATCACAGCCAAGGTCAAGAACAATACTCTTAGAGCCTTCATTTTTCTTTTCGTTTATTGGTTATACAATCGATGCAAAAGTAGTAAAAAAGAAAACAACAATCATTCCAAAGGAAAAATGTTTACCTTTGCAAAAAATCCAGAATGGACCAAGAAAAAATCATATTAGGCATCGACCCGGGCACTATGGTGATGGGCTATGGTGTCATCCGTGAGCAGGGCAAGAAGTTGGAGATGCTCACGATGGGTGTCATCAACCTGAAGAAATTGGAGAACCAAGCCTTGAAGCTGAAGAAAATCTTCGAGCGCGTGTTGGAAATCATCAACGAATACCATCCAGACGAGTTAGCCATCGAGGCGCCTTTCTTTGGGAAGAATGTGCAGTCGATGCTGAAACTGGGGCGTGCCCAGGGCGTGGCCATGGCCGCAGCCCTCTACCGCGACATTCCCATCTTTGAGTACTCTCCCAAAACCATCAAACAGAACATCACGGGCAACGGCAACGCTTCGAAAGAGCAGGTGGCCAAGATGGTGCACTTCATCCTGAAAACCGAAGAGAACCCGCAGTTTTTCGATGCCACCGATGCTGTGGCGGCGGCAGTATGCCACTCCATCAGCAAAGGCAAGGACGTCAACTACACCAAACACACCACCGAGAAAGCCAAGGCCCACCGTAAGCCCGACTGGACTAAGTTTATTGCAGAAAATCCCGATAGAATAAAGTTATGATTATCCTCGACAACGTTATCGTCAGCGACGAATTCCTGAATGCCCGCTTCTGCTGCCACCTGCCCCGCTGCAAGGGCTGGTGCTGCGTGGCAGGCGACGCGGGGGCCCCGCTCGAGGCTGACGAGATTCAACAGATAGAAGACAACCTCGAAGCCATCAAGCCCTACATGCGACCCGAAGGCATCAAGGTGGTGGAAGACAATGATGTCTACGATTATGACGAGACAGGCGAGCTGGTCACCCCCTTGGTGAACGGCGAGGAATGCGCCTTCGTCTATTTCCACGACAACGGCACCGCCCTCTGCGCCATCGAGAAAGCTTATTTAGAGGGTCGATGCGACTTCTGGAAACCCATCTCATGCCACCTCTACCCTATCCGTTTAGTGGAAAAAGACGGTTTCACACACGTGCTATACCATGAATGGAGCGTCTGTGTGCCCGCCAAGCGCAAAGGCGAGCGCGAAGGCATCCCGCTGTGGAAATTCCTTCGCGAGCCTATGATACGCAAGTTCGGCAAAGAATGGTATGCGAAACTGGAGAGGGCGATACTGAAACAGGGAACTGCTTGACTACGGCAGTCGTCAGGCTGCCTTGGTGGTCTCTCAAGGTGTAGTGCATCGCGCCTCCTTGGTTGTTTTGCGTGACAAAGATAGTGTTTTCTGTTGACATACATGCGTTGATTTTCATGTTAAATACAGACAATAGGCATTCAGTTAGAGCCATCGCATAGAATGTAAATGAGACAAACATCAGAGAATACCCTTGTTCAATGTGATCTCCCATCCCCATTTTCTTGTAAACTGCTTCAACACGATACACGCAATAATTGAATACTTTTTTATTAATTTCATAGTAAGGTATTGGCATAGTATTTATGCTGTTATCCGAACATGAACAATGCAGCAATAAAAGAAGGGAAAGCCAAAGCTACAAACAAAAAAACCAATAGACCTTTTATCCACCTAAATTTTTCGTGCCGATACTTTTTGTTGTATTCTCGGTAAACTACCCTGTTTTTGGGGAATATCCTATCGATGAACAGCACTTCGATTGCTATTGGGATGCAAAACACAATTGCGATGGTTTTGTTTACCTTCATGTCAAATAAAGATAAGAAGAATACTGTAAATGCTAATGCATAGCACGTAAATGCGAAGAACATTAGGAAATAACCTTGTCCGATGTAATCTTTCATCCATAGTTTTTTATAGGTGTATGCAATTCTATACACACAATAATGGAATAATGCCTTCATTTTCCCTTTACTATTTAAATGGTTGATATAACATATCTCCTGGATTAATGCCTTCTTTTATCATTGGTGTAATAACTTTTCTTGCATACATGGATGTCACTTGTTTACCTCCCAAAAACCATATTGTAGAAGGCAGTCCAAAAGCTTCGGGATATAATACACCTGCAGCTCCAATTATAGCATCAAAAGCATATTCTGTTTTTTTATCAGCTGAGGGCTCATAGTAGAATTGTATTGTAGAAATAATGCTCCCTGTTGCTCCTAATACTCTTCCTACTTTAGAAAACCTATTACTCACAGCCCTCCCATACTTCAATTTTCCTCCAGTATATTGGTTGCCATTTTCATGGAATGACCTTCTAATGCCTTGCTTATCCGTCCATTTCCCCAAAACCTCACTATAGTGAAGAACACTTTCCACATAAGTGTATGTTCCCCCTGTGGCTAACATCTTTCCTGCAATATCCAAGTTCTCGTTCCAAAAGCTTTTAGACGGTTCGTTTCCGGTAATGTAATGTCCGTTCTCGTTTCCACCAATATATTCAAATGCGTTTGCGTTGTATGATTGTCCAGTTGCATCGGTCCAATTGTATTCTGAGGAGCGAAAACCTTCAATGCCACTATAGCTTCCGTTTGTGCATCCAATGGTTACATCAATGCCCATGTTTTCCAACATCATGCTGGTCAATATGTTAGGATTGTTCTGATAAGCCCGAATGGCTTGTATTTGTGATAAAGGAGCGTTGCCTGTTACTAACGCATTACCTACCATATATCCAGACGAAGTGGTTATTACTCTCTCGGGGTCGCTTGTTTCACAGGGATAGAGAGAACGTCCCCATAGCATGTCGTTGTCATTGGAATGCCATGTTGGTTCAGGATTGTAATTGGATCCATTGAGTTGCCTTAGTGGGCCTGCTCCGATGTGTAGCCATCCCGTCGGGTCGGTGTAGCGCAAGGGGTTGTAGGCACAGTAGGCATACCTGTTGAACGCCTGTGCGCTGGTCGGGTCTTGCACGTAGGCGTCCACCGAGAGGAAATGGCTGGTCACGGGGTCGTAGCAACGCCCGTTCATGTTGACGAGGCCGAAGGCGGTGATGTGCTCGTGCCCTG
>R22__coassemble_308_pt1 | contig 35921 bp, 25 predicted proteins | sample R22__metabat2_low_PE_022 | metagenome-assembled genome bin R22 | reverse complement strand
ACCGCATCCCTGAAGTCTACAGACTTCGGACACACTGGTTGAAACACTATCCACAGAAACATGACTTGTCTGCTTTTTGCATTTTGGACAATTAAAACAATTTGTGCTCATAGTCAATAGTTATTTGGAATTACATTTTCTATAGTAACCTAAATCCACACACAGGGCAAACATCTAATCCCGGATCCACCGCCTTCTTGCACATCGGGCAAATCTTCGCAGCGTTACCATTCAAAACCTTTTCATAATCACCATTTTCAACCCACTTGATCAACTCGTATGCCCTCATCACCGTCCAAGGATGGGTATCGTCAAGAATGGAAATGTTGCGGATGATTTTATCGGTTGTATCACCGTACTTGGTCATAAACTCCTTGGCTTGTTTGGCAAAGACATGCGGGTCTGAGGTGTTGAAATACCGTTTCGGCAACCCCGCCATCTTCATAATGGCACCTAATGCCGCCTCCAAATCCTGACAGACCAGCAAGCCCGCTCTGTCGGCTGTAAACTCCGACATGCGATACCAATAATTGAGACCAAGTTGAATAGGAACGATGAATTTTCCAGCTAACACTGTTGAAGAAATAATCTGCGCAAAGAACTGCACCATCATATGATAAAGCACATGACCGCTCTTGATATGTCCTAATTCATGACCAATGACAAATGATAGTTCAGGGTCGGGCATTAAGTCAACGGAACCCGATTGAAGCACAAGAATAGTGTTGTCTTTGTACCCCGTAGTATAGGCATTGATGCCATACGACCACTGTGTATAAATCTCGGGCAAACGGTCAATGTCCAATGTCTCAGCCGACTCGTGAACCATGTTGTACAATTCAGGACAAGATTCTTTGGTTACATGAAAGTTGCTTCCGCATAATTGCACCACATGCCATTTAATCATAGTCCAATCGAGTACGAAATTTACCACAGAGTCAAAACCCGGCAGTTTTCTGACAGATTCTAAGGCCTCTCTATCAAAACGGTGCTCGTATTGTGTTGATTGCAAATTAATAAGTGTCTTTTTCATGGCTTAAGGAGTTTATAGGTTTTGAACGAAAAACCCGCTAATATCAGGCCAAGGATAATGGCAGAAGCGACTTTGCAATTTGCAAGTACTAATATGAACAGCAACACGCATAGAACGACACCCAATATGGTGATTGTTTTATCTCGCTTTTCATTTCCCTTCTTCAATGTATCAAGGTCTGATGTTGCATTTGCAGCAGTCTTTCGAAGGCGTGTGTTCTCCTCCTGTAGTTCTGCCATTTTAGCCTGTAATTTTTCAACATCTATCGTGTTGGTTTCATCCGTTTTTTTTTCAGCTTTCATCACAATAGGCTTTACCAAATATTGGATGCTCATCAACTCAGACAACCTAATCAGTTTGCTCTCTTCTTGTGCCTCTTGCGGTAACTGAAGCTCTGACAACAATTTAGCAGTAACTTTTTCATCCTTGCCGAAATTATCAGAGAATGGGACAAACAACAAGACAATCCCCTTTTGTTGCCTGACATTCAGCAATTTTGAATTACCATCATAATTGCATTCTGTTTCACAATCCTTGACAATGGCAGCAAGCTTGTCACCCTCGAAATGCAACCCACCGCGAAGGTCAAACATGTCGGCAAAGTCCTTTTCAAACTTTTCAAGGTTGTTCGCGATATGTATGGCCAACCTGTCAAGAGTACCTCTATCTGCCGCATTTCCAATAAATTGGATTGCACTACTGATAGAACGATTGTCGGTGTCAAGATTGCTGCTGGGAATCTCCTTAACCAATAATGACAGTGTGTCTTTGTCTAAGTAACGATACAAGATTTTGACTCCACCTTGGTTGAAATACACATTGGCAAGTTCGGGAAAACCATAATTGTTCTCCTCTGTTACAATCAGGGTCAATGCTTCTCGTGGCTCTCCATTGATGAGGAATGTTTTAAAACCTCCGTATGAATATTGGCAATAATATCTAATCATGGTTCTTTTATTTTACAATAGTCTCTATTTTCTTGAAACCATCGCCATTGGTCTTAATCAGATGGTTGCGTTCCATATCATCAATCAAATTTCGATAGGCGTTTAGATATTGTCCAAAAGGTGGATTCCAAAGTCTCCGCCACCATCGAAAAATCCAAATTGTTTCGTCGATGGCTTTCTTTTTCGCTTCCGTGGCTTTTTCTTCCTTCTTTACAAGGAAACGGATAATGTGGTATGCAGGTTGTTCGCAACGCTCAGGTGCGTAGCCTCTACCATTAGCCACAAACCACGATAATGGAATTTGTGTACTACTGAAAACGAGGCTCTTGTCAGGTTCATTTTCGATGATTACCGAAGAAGGAGAAATAATATCGCCATTTTTCAACATAACTTGACCTGTCAAATCATGAATGGAGCCCAATTCTCCAACTTTGTCTGTGTCATTCTTGAAAATACGGTAACCGTCCAATAGTTTTGAATGTTCGATTCCACCTGCCGTTTCAACAGGCATCACCCAAATATCCACAGCCCTGTGATTGACCCAGTTGTTAATCAGCTTTTTATAGGCGTTGCAAACCCTTTCTGTCACTTTTTCGGCCTTTCCGTGTTGTGTCCATTTTTCGCATTTGACAGGGCAAAGAATAATCAACTTACGGTCAATGTCTTCATCCTCAATATGGATGTTGGCTAACAAATTGGTGATTTCATCAGTCCTATTCCATACTGTGTTGATGTTCTCGTCTTCATCTTGCATGAGGTATGGGGTGTCGATGGCAACGATGAACACATCACCAAGAGCCACTTGCTCCTTCAGACTTTGATGAAATTTACTTTGGACTTCCATAGCCTCACCTTGCACGTCCACAAAATCAAACATCACATCCGAAGCGCCTCTGATTTGTGCCATAATGCTGTAATCAACCATTCCGTTTGTAGGAGCCATATCTACTCTGAAATTGCTGTTGAGGCTTGATTTTTTACGTTTCTTCAAGTAGTTTTCAAGTTCAAGGCGTTTCTCGTTCAAAGAAACAGTTTCTGCTGTATATACAGTTTGGTCTGTAATGGAAAACAACTCTGATGTTTTTCCAAGGGCATAGACAACCGAAGCAAGGATTGATGATTTCCCGCTGCGCCTTCCACCAAGCATTAATATTTTATGTGCCATAATTGTATTGATTTTAGTTATTTGCAATATTTGAACAAATCCGCTCCACATTCCACCTCGTAACCAGGCAAGTCTGTCTTGCGGTATTTTTCCATTTTCAAGATTTCGTCGAAAAGAACCTCATCACTGTCAAATAAACTATAAATGGAGGCAAAAATCTTGTCAATGAAACTTCTGTTGTTCTTTTCACGACCATACTGGGCTGCCAAGAACGACAGCATATAGTACAACGGCTGAACACAGAAAGCCGGATTGTATCTCGGTTTGTCGCCTCGGAAACGATAAAGCACTTCCTCTGGGCAACCATTCATATTTAGCGCAATTTGCCCATCCGTTTTCTTGATATGGTCAAACTCTACATCGCCCAAAGTCAAAATGGGCGTAACAGCACAGGCAACCTTTTCGCTTTTCTTAAAGTCTTCTATCAAGTCGGCATAAACAGCCTCTACACGGTGCAACACTTCATCCATGCGGTCTTCATAGAAATAACGTTCACATTTCAATGGAACGAACAAGACAAGTCTTTCGCCCGTGATTTGCTGTTTCTTGAAAAAATCTGTAATAACCGAAGCCCTGTTCTTTACCTCACAATACTTCCCATTCTCCTCCATCAAATGAGGTGTATCGATGGCCACAAACACCGCACTTGATTCGTTGATGAATTGCTTCACCTCTTCGGGGCGATCAAGCACATATTCACCTGGGAAATCTTTTATTTCCAAGTCAATACGTGGTTCTTTGCCTTTCAGTCCAAAAGCAAATTCAAAAGTGTTTACTGTTGAAGTGGCCGCTAATCCTGCGGCAGGCTTGTCGGTAATTTGCGTCCGATTGGCAAAAACAGCGTTAAGCTGGTGTTTCCGTTCGGTCAATTCAACAAGGGTATCGCCTTCAGCCTTCAACAACAAATTCGTTGATAGGCCAAGGTTTTCTTGCGTGTCGTTGAAAACAGCCGTGAGAATGGTGGTCTTACCCACCGCCCTTGGACCCATCATACACACCTTCATGGGGATGCGTGGCACCGCCCTTTGTTTGAATGAATCTTTTAGTTTATCGATAAATTCCATCACTATTCAAGTTTTAGGGTAAACAATTCTTTTAATCGCTTTTCGTTCAGCTTTGTGCTGCACTCATTCAAAGACTCAAGAGCCAATTCCTTTGCGGCAATGTCTTGGAACTCTTCAGGCCAAATTGCCACCGCATGTTCGCGATAGAAATTCTTCAATTCGCGCTTGCCTTCTTCTTTTATGATGATGCGGTCATAGAGTTTCCTGATTCTCGCACGGAAGGAATGATAAGGCACAAGTAACAGCTCCTGAATGCCACTTATGACTTCATCCGCCACAATAGGAATGGTGTTTTGCAGCGTCTGTTCCATAATATGGACAATTTCTTCTGTATTAAGCCCAGTAAAGTCAGGCATGACAAACTTGGTATTGGTCGGATAGTAATCCAAGCACTCCAAAGCCTCGTCAATTTTGAATTCCAAAAAGCCTTCAATATTGAGGCGATAATCGGCAACGTCATTGAAAGCCTCGGCCACCAACGGTAAGTTTCCAAGTTTCTCACCACAAAGTGCCTTTAGCCATGCAATTGGATTTTCATGCTTGCCGCTTGCCAACTGGATATGACACAAACGTCCGCCCGTATCCTCACCAAGCACCTCACAGACCTCCTTCTTGATTTCATCCTGCAAATCCGCGATGGTGCTTCTGTTGATTTCCTCAAACTCGTCACGAATAACCGCTCGGAGATTGTCGGCAAAATAGAGATACACGTTGGGCGCATGGCTCTTTTCGCCACCAGCCGTAAGCCTCTTGCGGATTTCATCTGCTGAAGGGCAATGCGAGGCCGTCTTTCGGATAATGGCTTTCACATTGTCGCTGATGGCTTCGCATTTCATGTTTTTGTCGGCATACTTTTCCATCAAGGCATTGAGTTCGCGCGGCAACTCGAGTTTGTCCTCATACAGTTCATCGAACAAGCCTCCACTTTGCAAGCTCTTGCGGAAACTTCCAGACAAAACTTGACTTACCCTGTCGCACAACTCAAAGTATTTTTGGAAACAGTCCGTGAACTGCTCGTTGGCGTGGGTCATCAGGTTGTTGTCCACTTCGGCCAAGTTGCTACTCAAATACTCCAAGATAGGGATGAGCAGCTGTCGCTCAACGTCATTGCGGTTGCCACAGTCGGTTTTCTTGATGAATGCGAAGTTGAGTTTGCGTTTCTTAAACTCCTCTTCCATGGCATTGCCTGCATTTTGGTTGCCAAGTGCATTGCAGACATTTAGAGCGAAGAAAAGCCACTTCCCTAAGGCTTCCGTTCCCATGGCTTCGCATATCAAGTCGTAAAGTTCATCGTCTTCCACACGGATGCCATCGCCATTGGCAGCGGGCAGCCTCACAAGGATGGCGGCATCGCTATCGTCGCGAAGAGTACGTATCATCTTCTCATGGATACCAAGGGACGTGTCACCCAACCCGATAGTATCTACCAAAACGATTTTACCTGCATCCTTTACAGGGAACTCTGTAAAGATTTGCACTTCTTTGACGGCAAGATAAGCATAGGTGGGACGCATCCTCACATCGTATTGAGCCACATAGTTACGGATGTTTTTCTCATCCGATTCGTCACGAACCGTGCCGATAAACTGGCAATAGTCATCATAATGTTCCACATACTTTTTCAGGTGTTGGAACAACGACTGTTGGCGGCCAGCCTTTTCTTTCAGCTGTTCTTCGTATGCTTTCAAAACATCCTTACATATCTCACTCCCGACCTGCGAAAGATTACCTAGATGGTAGGAGATGCCCAATTCATCCAAGTATTTTTGGATTTGTTCCACCATCTCCATCTCATTGTAGAATGTGATTCGGGCATGGGTCTCCCCTGAAGCATTGGCGATGATGGATTTTGCCCCTGTGCAGTCGCCGCCATTGGAAGCGGGAATGACCTCGTCGGCCAAGCCACTGATGGATTGCAGCAAAGTGCTTTTCCCTTGTCGCGCACGACCCACCACGCTGATGTTGATAGTCTCGCGGTTGAAGCGTTTCTCCAACCGTTCACATTCTGACAGGCATTTCTGCAACTGCAACAGTGTTGCCGACGGGTCTGCCATTTCAATCTTTTGAAGCAACGTCGGGTCTTCCATTGACATGTTGTAGTATTCGCCTTGTTGCTTTTTGATTTGCGAGAGCATATTCTCTCGTAAGGCTTGGTATTCTTCCAAAGCCGTTTTCAAATCTTGGAAGAACGTCTTTTTCTTCCTAATGGCTTCGAGGTGCCCTTTGCCCTCAAAGCCGTTCTGACCGATACGACGGTCTATAATTTCGGTGATTTTTTGTGTGATTGGCATATTTTAATGTGTTTAATTTGATTCAACAATCCAAAACCAGTCTACATCCTGCATAACTTGACTTTGGAACGTATTTGGTCGTGCTAATCTCGCACCATTCTCGTGGTGAGGTAAAATCACCACCTTTTATTGGGGCGACACTTGATTCCTCTGATTCAGATTGACACCATTCCCATGCGTTCCCACTCATATCATATATTCCTAATTTATTAGATTTTTTTCTTTGTATTGGCTGTAATGAAAAACCACTGTTTTTAGCATACACAGCTACTACATCAATATCGTTTCCTCCACTGAATAAATGGTCCATATCACCTGCATAAGCACATTGTTCCCATTCTTGTATAGTTGGCAATCTGAATTTGATGCTCACCAATTGTTGAACTCCATCAATAAAACACTTCAATTCATCATATGTCATCAACTTTGGAAAGTCATCGCCTTTTTCGAAAACGCAACTCTTTTTCAAAACAATGTTCCATAACTTTTCGGTGACAACTGATTCAGAAACATACATGCTTCCCGTATTGTCCGAGCTGCTTTTCCCATGTGGTACCATCACAAATTTTTCCAGGAAGTCCTTCATGATATTATCTTTAAGTTTAACATCTTTCTCAATGCTTTCAGAAAGCATATACTTCAATCCTATCGGTTCTATCTTACCGCATTTCTTTTCCAATTCTTTCACCCAATCACTATCTGGATATTCATCCAACGCTTGTTGAAATTCTTCAAATATAGTGTGCGTTAGCACCGCAATTCTATACTTTGCCTTTAGTAAATACTCTGGATATGATTGGGGATGCTTTGATACGAAATGTTTAAAATCTTCCACTGTATGGCATTTTTCCAATTCTTGAAAGTCCCCATTAAACAATTCATTTTTAAGAAATGACCAATGTTTTATTATATCATGAATTAGTTTCGTTAAGTCTTCATCACCTTCATCCAAACACTTAATAATCGATTCCTTATAGTCTCTAAACCATGACAAAAAAATCTCCTGTTGGTTGTTGTCAAAAGTTGTATTGCAATAATAATACTTATCCCACAAAAACAAATGAAGCGCGATGTCCACATGTTCACCCCTCCTAATACTTGGATATAGTATTTGCTTTGCCGCCCGAAACTCCTTTTTTAAACTATCCAGTAATAAACTATTCGTCAGTAATTGATATCCATCATCAAAATCTGGTTTTTCGGAGTTGTTCCTAATATATTCTTCTAACGAATTTGATTTCATCGGTGAGAATTATGATTTAATACAATAACAACAAACTATTAATCAACAAACCACGAAGAAGCTGATTTATAGCCTCGCGCTTCGTAGTATTCTTCAATGTGATCGTCTTTGTACTTTTCTTTAAGTTTTTCTCGAAGGGCTTTTTCCCTTTCTAAATCTAACCTATCATCTTGCAGAAGTAGGGACAGCCTTATTTTTGCAGTTTCCTCTCGTATTAATTTCTCTCTGTTGTACTTCTTTTTTTAGAATTGGTTCTATGTTGCCTCTATTAAACTGCGTATTGCTTTCGCTCATCATTTTACTGATCTCCAAAGAATCAAGCTCCGATTCTATCATTCCTTTTATTGCCTCGTCGTTATACTTCGTCTCGATTATTTTACGAATCTCACTTTCAAGTTGTTTGTCTTCAGACTTGTTTTTCAACAACTGATTGATTTCAATATCTAGAATATCTCTATCAATCGCTTTGCTTATTTCCACATCCCTTTGTTTTTTGGACAACGAATCAAGTTTTCTATTGAAACTATTAACCGAAAGGATTTTAGCTTTCTCAATAATTTCAGTCTTATCTTCAGTATTTGATTTTTTATTTTTTGAATTTTGCAAATCCACAAATTGAGATTTGTATATTTGTTCTATCATGTCAACAATTTCGGCTCCTGAAACTTTAATTGATGGATTTTGTTCATAGAAATAATCTATTATTTCTTTTGTTCTATTACCTAACACCTTATTATCAGCATCATTTTCCCAATCCTCCATCTTAAGACCATATTTTTTCAAACAACTTACAACTATTTTTTTCATGCCTTCAGAAGAAGGGTAAGTCAAGTAGAAAATCTCATCCCATCTACCTTTCCTCAAAAATTCAGGCCGAAGCATTTCAAGATTGTTCGCTGTCGCAACAAGATACACCAAGCTTTTTCGTTCCTGCATCCATGTCAAAAAATGACCTACTATATGTGTCATAGTTTGGTCGTTTTCGTTTGAGCCAGACCCAGCAAAGGCTTTTTCTATCTCATCAATTCGAAGCACACATGGTTGGGCTGCTTCAGCTATTGACAAAGCTCTCTCAAAGTTGTGTTCACTTTGTCCCATCAGCCCTCCAAGCAATCTACCCATATCCATACTATACAAAGGCATATCCAATATGCTGGCAATTGCCTTTGATGTTTCAGACTTACCACAGCCTGGTGGCCCAACCAACAAAATTCCTTTTGGTAATGGCATCTTCTTATTATAAAAACCCCTATTGTCTATCACCCCCTTTTCTTTTCTCATATACTGTTTCAGTCCCTCAATATCTCCTACATAATCATCATATTTTTCTTGATCTTGAAAATGTTCAACTCTCAATAAACCAGAATCTTGCACCATCCGTTTTTTGCTCTCTCTAAAATCATTTATGTCAACACCAGCTATTGTATATGATGGTACGTTATACGACAATAGTGTTTGAATTTCATGAATGCGAAGACCTTTTAAAGCGGCCAATAGTTTTTTCTTGTTGCTAACATATACGTCACCCCTTCGACCATGGAAAAAAGAATCCAAAAAAACATAGCTTTTGTTAGGAACCTTATACACACCTTGTTCATCAAGTTTAAGTTTAATTTCATCTATTGAATCTAATAAGCCCAATTCTTCTTCTATGTCCGTCTCATCTGGGTATGGAGGAGTTACAGTATATACACAATTCTTAAGATCTATCGGGATTTCAAACTTGGGAGAGACAATTATTACAATACTCCTTTCTTCTCTTTCCCTCTTCTCATTTGAATAATAAAATTCTTCTAATAACGATGCAACTTGAGGACTATCATCAGTGTTGGATTCAAAACAATAATGAAGATCTCTTACTATCAATATTGATTTAAATGAATCTGGAAACGATCTATTCTCTTGCAAAGAATATGTATGGCCGCAATTGGGGCATGTTGTATCGATTTCATTTTCGTTTTTAGATTCATTTTCTTGCAATGGCAAAGAGCGAAGACTATTACAAAGGCCATCTCCCTGAACGGATCCCCCATAAAGTCTGCGTTTCCCTCCACCATCAGGAAGCCATATATTAATGTTATCCTTCTTAAAGCCTTCCTTCTTAATATTAAGTTCCTTGAAGATATCTTTAATTCTTTCTACCTCTGATTGACAGTCATCTGTCTGGATATAAATGATTGATCGTCTTTGCTCTATAAGACTTTTCAAACGTTCATAATGTTCCTTTAATGCGCTCATGGCAATGCTATTTTCCAGTAATCCAATTCCAAACTTTTTTAAATCCCTTTTTGACAGAGTCGATTGGATGTTCTGCAAATTCCTCAATAGCCGATACTGTCTTCTCAATTACTTTAGATGTTTTTTCCACTACTGGTTTAATAACATCCTCCTTGATTTTACCTCCTATTCGTCTTACTTCCGCAATCCCCTTGTGGAATGTCGCGATGCCTTTCTCCATCAAGTTTTTGGATTTTTTCGCAACAGCATCTGAAATAGGATCAAGCACTTTCTTTATTTCGTCTTTTGCAGGTTTTAAGAACTCGTCAACTTTATCCAATGCTTTACCTAAACCAACTTGCTTCATCAGTTCTCGTGTACTCATTATAGGGCGTTTTAAGCGATTGATAAAGTTGGCTTGAATTTGTGTGGCTCTCTTTTCAGCGTATTCGTCAACGGAAATCCTACCTTTCTTATAATGGTCTTTGAGTTTTTTTCGATCCATAATCCTAGCGGCTTTGTCGCCAATGGTATTTCCCCAAACATTGGCAACAGCGGTGGAAATCTTACCCTTTGGGAACACATCACGAAGTTCGCCTACCATGGCATCTGCCCATATTTTTTTTGTAGGAGTCTCAATTGGAGAGCCTAAATCCGAATCAAGAAACATTCTAAATTCTGGAGATTTATTTCTCAGATTATCAGCCTTGTCCCTAAATGGCAATAACAAGACTGATTCAACCGACATTTTTATACCACGAATTATTTTCACCAAACTACTAAAAGCACCCATCTCACACCTCCTTTTGTTTTGAAGTTTCATCCATCGTTTTCTGATAGATTTCTTTGACACTTATTTTCTTTGTGATTTGATAAATGTCATCCTCATCAATCTCTTTAATCTCTTTTTCCAACTTCTCCAATTCATCCAGTATCATGTCTTTGATTATTTCCATAACTTCATTGACATTTTCACAAATCCCTTGCTCTTTCACATAATTTGCAAGCCAGACATCCAAATCAAATGGCTTATCATTCCATTCGGCTTCATCTTTAGACTTTTCTATATCTTTCTCTATCTCATCTTGGTTCGAAATGAAACCAATTGCACTTTCCATAATTGCCATTTCATTTTCATCATAAGCAGGCCCGAATTCTTCAGAGTCTTTGCTATGAACTTCATGCAAGAACTCATCCACATCTTGGCTCTTCACATACTCCTCATACTCTTTGATTTTCTTTTGATATTGTGGAGTTAATCTACCATTCTCATCATAGAGATTCTTCTCATCTGAAAAGAATGCTTGTTCTTCAGGCGTTGAATACTTACCCTTTGTAAACTTTACCATCAACTTTTGAAAGAAGTTGATGACTCTAGACAGAAAAGAATCCTCGTTCTCTTCTGCCGTTTTCTGTAGTTTTTTGTTTTCCTGTTCCATATTTCTCATTCGTGTTTGGTTGATTCAGCATTCAAGTTGTTCAAATTATCAACGATGTTAAGCCCCAAAACTTTCATTTCTTCATACCATTTTTCGTTGGTTTCTCGCAAAACCATTAGATAATGCTCAAACATTGCACTTTGACTATGCAATACGACCTCTAAACTATTCTTTAGTTCTTCCATCTGCTTTTGTTGCTTATCAAACATAACAGTCATCAGCCCATTAAACCTTGACATATTATGTTCCATCATGTCAACTTGTTTGCACATTACATTTTCGAAACTGTAGCGCATCTCATTCATGGTCTTGTCCAACAAGGCCGCCATTTCGTTCTTCATTTCTCTTGCAAATTCTTGCAATTCCTGATTTTTGTTTTCCGTGTTTTCCATTGTGGTAAATTTTATTTTGATATTATTCTAAATTCTATTCTACGGGATTTATTCTTATCTTCTCTGCTTTCCTCTAAATCATCAATTGTAACTGGTCTAGCAGAAGAATATCCAACGGCTATCACATTCTTCTTCACAAATTGTTTTTCTTCTTGCGTCAAACCACAATCTTCCATCAAACAATTATATACTGCAATAGCTCTTTGCGATGATAGTAATAGGTTATTGACAAATGGATCATTGTATTTTTTCCCATAATAAGGCTTAGAATCTGCATGACCTTCAATTCGAATCTCAATATCATTCCCCCTCCTCTGCAATTCCATGGCTTTTTCAACGAATGCTTTCCCAACAGCTTGAACACGGACTTCCAAATTTGGCAGAAGAATGTCTTTCCCGTTTTCAAACATTTCTTTTTCTCCTGAAGGATAAAACCGAATAACCCCTTTGTCGGGCAAAATCTTTACGCTGTCTATACCTTCAAAAACGCTTGTGAATTCCTCATTGATAACAACCATATTACCTTTCACAATATAATCACGTAACATTTCATTTGCCTGTTCCACAGTAATTCCCATCTTTGCAAGTTGGTTGGTTAGGTCTAGGTATTTACTGTTTGCTTGTTGATATATCATTGTGGCAACAATAAACACAATAAGAAATCCCGACATCAAATCGGTATAGCTCATCCAAAAGTTGTGCTCTTCGCCTTTATCTTTACCAAATAAGTGCTTCATTGTAATAATTATTTACTTGGTTTTTCTTTTGGATTCTCTTTTTTTGGAGCGGTGTTGTTTGCCGACTCTTGAGTATGCTTAAGAGTCTCGCCAAACTTGCTTACTTCAATTTCCAAGGCGGCCATATTTGTAATATGTGCTTTGAACAGATTTATGACGTTACCTATATAATCGATTTTTTCGTCATAGTTACGGATGGCTTCAGCATATTTGTCCGAGCTTTCTTTTATTGATTTTTCAACATCGGAAAGGCTGCCAGTAATCCTATTTGTTTCAGAGTTAAATCTGTTCAAAGTTCCATTAATACTATTGACAAGTTCACCAGTAGCGGTCTGCAATGTGTTTATTTGGAAAGACTTGCTTATTTGCTCTCTTATATCTTGGAGCAACTTTTCGTTTTGTTTTACAGCATCGGTTTTTATCGAATCTTGCTTTGAATTGAACTCCGATATAGATTTGGTTATATTTTCAGCTATATTGTTCAAAGATTGCTGTAAAGTGCTTTCTATTCTGACTATTGCATCGGATATTTTTAAAATGTCTTGTTGAGCTTTTTCTTTTATTTTTATAACTTCATCTTGGTGTTTTCTTTCCATGTCCTCCGCAGCTTCTTTCCATCCCTTTTGTGCCTTTGCGAGTTCTTCAACAATGCTCCCATTATCGTTCTTAATTTCATCAGACACTCTCTTTATGGATTGTTCATTTGCACTAAGTAATGTTTCAAGGTTTGTTTTATTATTCTCAATTGATGATTTGATTTCATCTTTAACACTATCAAAGGAGGTTTGTAATCCTTCTCCAAGGGTAGTAATTGCTGCATTTATTGCTTGGACTTTCTTTTCTGTTTCTCCTTGAATATTTTCTATCTTCGCCAGATTAGCTTTTTCGATCTCTTCTGCTTGTCCTTTCCATCTGTCTTGAGAAGTTTGAAGTTCCGATTTTATCTTTTCATAGTCTTCTTTTATTCCATTGGCAATAGCTTCGACGGCAGACCTGTTTTCCCCAAGTAATTTATTAACATTATCTTCATTATCCTTAATGGTTGCTCCGATTAATTCAGAGTCTTTTTTATGTAATTCGTCCAATTCAGTTTTGATGCTCTTTAATAAGGTATCAACAGAACCAAGGAACGAATCACACGTATAATTGATTTGGCTTTCCAATTTGGCAAGATAGACACTCATCATGCCAGTATGATTTTTCAGATATTCATTTGAATCCTCCACCAATTTCGTGTTACATAATTCAATAGTGGTGGCACTAATTTCATGCTGCTTTTCAGCAAATTGTTCGATAGTTTGCTTCACATCTTCCTCAAACAACTTTCGTGCATCAGAAATTGTTTGCTCCATGCCTTTTTGAATGTCTTGATACAACGCCTCTTGCTTTTCAACAAATTGTGTTATTCTATTATTTTCATCAGAAATGAAACCCTTCAATTGTTCCGTTCGTTGTTCACTTTCCTTTACAATATTTTCTTTGACGACCGTCACAAAATCATGTTTGACATCTCTTACAAATGCGACAATTGTATCTTTGTTGGATTGTTGCATGCTTTGAATTCTTTGCCCAAGCAAATCATTTAATTTACCCAGTTGTTCAACTAGTGTTTCATTCTGTTTTTGTAAGGTTTCTACAAAAGACTCTCTCATAGCCACCATCTCCTGCTTAAAAGATTCTCCTTGATCATTTACCGCTTGATTCAAAGCATTATGTGTCTCACCGTTAAGAGTCTCCATTTTTGTTTTAAGCTCAGAGAATTCATGTTGAACACTATCCAAAGACTCTAAAAAGGAATCAGCAACAGCTGTATTTGTGGTTTCATTCAATTTCTTAAGCAACTCATCAAACTTTCCGAATATTTCATCGCTCTTTCCTGTAGTAGCTGTTTGATTAGTTCTCAATATACTCTCTATAGAGTTTCCTTTTTGATTAATAGCGGATATTATTTTGAATAAAAGCAGTTCTGGAGAGTCAGCAGTAAGTTCGTTTTCAAAACCCATTTGTCTCCTAAGTCTATTGAAAGCTTCTGTACCTTTGTCTTCAATGCCTGCTAATAACCCTTTATTGACTATTGAGCAAATTATTGCCCCAATAATACCAATAATGGATGTTGAGAAAGCAGAGATAATCCTACCAATCAAACTCTCAATTTGACCCTTCGAGACATCCGTCAGCAATTCCTTGTCAGTAAGACCTTTATAAATCGAAATAAAGGTAAAAAGAATTCCCAAAGAAGTCCATATTGTAGGAATATACATCCGTAACTGATGCGATTTTTTTGAGAAAGCCCAAATATACAAGGCAATTGTAAATGCCAAGCCAATGCCAATTGTAAGAATGTCAAATAAATGCTTAGCCCAAAAACTTTGTTCGGCTACAACTTCCATAAGTACCATATTATTCATTTTGATTGATTGTATTATTATTCAAATTATTACGTTTATAAATCCCATCAAGAATCCCAATCCAGCACCAAGCCAAACGATGGCCCTAAGTTCCTTCTTCATCACCTGAAGGATGAGCTTTTCGGTTTCGGCCACGTCCATTTCGTTGATGCGGTCGGTCACTATCTTTGAGATATCAAGGGTCTCCAAGATGCGGGGCAGATGCTCTGTAATCACCGTGCGGTAGAGTTCCTCCACCTTGTCGGCCACCTTGGCGAGCTGTTCGTCTTTTCCAGCCAGCAACTTTTTTACTGGGGTGTCCAACAACGAGTTCAACTCCGTGCCAATCAAATTGGAAACGATTTCCTCGCTGTTGTTTTTCAGTATCTCGTTGATGTTGCGGCTCAACATCCTCTCGGCAGGGTCTTGAAGAGCTGCCAACACCATCCTAAACGCACCTCCCACCAATCTCTTAGGTAAGCCTACCACACTGTCCAACAAACTCTCAGATTCTTCGGCAGACATATTGTTGATCACATGCTCGACGGCAATGTGCGCAACTCTGTTGCCTAAAGCACTGTCTGTCAGTTTGTTTTTTATCTGCCCACTCAGATTGGCATTGACATTGGCAGCCATTCCGCTAATTTCCTCCTCCATCAGATAATGGCCAATGAAATGCCTCAACGTTTCCTCGTTGCCTTTTTGCGTCTCGATGAAACCCTCAACGCCAGAACGCAACTTGCCAACCATGGCCTCAGAAAGCAGATACTGCCCCAACACCTCTTGATTCATCAGGTTCTCGCTAATCACCTGGCCAATGGCCTTGGCAATCCTTCCTTTCTCCTTGGGAATGATACCAGGGGTGAAAGGCACATGCATCCCAAACACATACTTCGCCGTATGTGGACGAAATAACATCCTGATAGCCAAATCATTGGTGATGTATCCGATGACGCTTCCGACAAGGGGTGCTATGATGTACGATGTTGAAAATGCCATGACTTAAGGTGTTTACATACGTTTTTTGACGCAACAAAGATAATGAATAACTAATTTGGTTCTACAAAAATTCATTTTTTCAATTCTTTCAACAAAAAAGATGTGACAACTATAAGAAATCTATCACACAGAATGTTTTTTCTCAGAATTTTGTATTTTCGAATGCTTCCAACAGCATCTTCATGCCAATGGAAGCTGTAGAGTGAATCACACGTGTAGAACCAGCACGTTCATGCATGTGATTCACATTCTGGGTAATAACAGTCACTTCATGTTCTTTCTCCAACTCGGCAAGCTGCTTTCGTCTGAAATAAATAAAGCGCCAATTCGACGCTATTCTAAATTATGTCTGTCACACCCTTATTAAGGGGTTGATGACGGTGCAAATTTACATTCTTTTTTTATTGATGCGCAGTTTTCCATAAAAAAAAGTTCCAACGAACATAGCTTCATGTGGCAATGAACATAGGTTCATTTTTCAGGTGTGACATATTGGTTTCAGTCGCCCGCCCACCAGCGGCCTATGAATGGCCTAGATACCTTTTAAAACAACTGAGACCCTGAGACTGAGACTGCGGCAGCAGGATGCCCTTTTAGAGAGAAAAGGCTTTTCGCTCGCAGAGAAAAGGCTTGTCACTGGCAGAGAGAAGGCTTATCACTCCTTGTTTTCAAAACGTCGGCTTGCTGGTTATACTGAAATACTCGTCAAATTCTATCAGTCCATCCTGAATCGCTTGTCAAAACAGTCAGGCAAGGAGACAAAAGGAACACTAAAGGAGGGGTAAAGGAACACTAAAGGAGGGTGAGGTATACTGATTTCGGTTGTCAGTTCCCCGCCTAACCTTCGCCTACGCTACGCCTAAGGTACGCCTAAGGTACGAAATCGATTTTGCAGCTGTTTTTTGCTCTGTCCCTCTCGTTCTGGCATGCTCTACCCAAGGTGTTGCCATGGACCTACCAAGGAGTAGCCATAGTGTAGCCATACTCTACCCATACTGATGCCATACTCTAGCCATACTTAAGAGTATGGCATCACTATGGCAACAGTATGGCATTAGTATGGCATCTCTATGGGAAAGGCGAAGCAACGTCGAAAGAAGGACGGTGTAATAGTGTGTCATGAGCTCATCGGCCACACACATGGGATTTGTTCTGTGGTCTACATAATATGTAGGTTTGCTTACGTTTTATAAGCAAGCGTCCTTATGAGAAATAACAATAGAGCCGAAAAAATACACCTAAGTTCACCAGCAACCTTCCTGTTATAAGTGGGTAAGTTTCGGAGGTACAAACCAAGCCGCAATCACTTCCAAAACCGCAATACAGCAATTTCTCCCAGCAATGCCAGCAGCGCAATCAATGCAAACAGCTTCCACTGCGAGGACTGGTGCGCCATGGCCTCAACAAGGTCGGCAGCGGCAAAGTCGGAAGTGTCAAGAACTGCGGCCACGTCGAAACCCGCTTTCTTGAACTGCGGCTCAATGTCAGCACGATCGGCGAAATCCATACGCGACTCCACGCGGTTCTCGTTCCAGGCTGTAACACGGTTCACGGTGTCATTCACCAACAAATCGTAGAACCCTGCTGCGGGCAGGTTGTCGTTCAAGTAAAGATACACCTTGCTGTTACGCACCTCTGAGGCGGGCATCAGTTCAAAACTGCGGTCAGCATTGGCGAAAAGGAAACGATGGTCGCCAGCAAGCCCCATATCGTTCAGCACCAGCATTTTGTCCACTCCGATAGTATATGACAAGTGCCCCATCTGGCCACCCATAAAGGCAGCTTTGACCATAGTCGGGACAAAAATAGCGTTGTCGGCAAAATCACTCCACCGGGGGCTAAGTGCTGTAGCCATCACAAATGCCTGCCCGCTCCCTACTGGTTCAGTCAGAAGCAAAGGGTCGCCGTTTTTCAAAGTCAATAAAGAGGTTATATTGCCATTGGATTGCAATCTGATATGCTGTTTCACTTTGGGCAGGTCAGGATGCTGAGGCATATCGACCACCATATCGCTGAAGAATTCGTGCTGTAAGGACAAATCCTCTACCGCCGTACTATTGGTGTCGACCTCAATAAGAGCAAGACCCAATTGCTGATACAGATAGCTGTTGTTTTTCGGGTCGTCCACAGAGGGAAACACCACCAGGCTTGCCCCTTCAGAAACGGCATCCAACAAGGTTTGCTGCAAAGTCTCGTTCATCTTCGCCGTCTCATTAATAATGAGCAACTGAGCTTGGGCAATCGTTTCCAAATCAAAGCGTGAAGGCTCCATCAAGGTATAGCGGAATTGCTCGTCATCTTCGAAAAGCAAGGCACAGTTGGAAGCTTCATTTCCCAGCTCGACCACAGAGAGACTTGGCTTCACACTCAGTACAAAGTGATAGCTGTCGTCAAAGGTGATGGGATGATCCATCAATGAGACGCTGCATTTCTGTTCGCCATTTTTTTCTACCACAAATTGCATCGTCAGCTCCGCAGCGCCATTCTTCTCCAAATCAACCGTCGTAGAAGCTGCCATCGTACCGTCCATCGTGAAACTGACAGGAAGGCCCTTCACCTCTTTGCCGCCTTGATTAACAACACGCACTATTAAATCGTTGGCCAAGCCAACCTGCACCATTGGTGACCTCAGCCACACCGAATCGATGTATAAGTTGTTCTTGAACTCAGATACCATCGGGATGACAACCACTTGCATCGCCGTATCCGCCTTTGCTGCCGACAAATCAAATGTATTCACCTGAAAATCAGAGTAAACAAACAAGGTAAAGCTCTCAAAGCCATGCTGTTTGCCCAACAACTCAAAGCGGTCAATAACCTCACCCATTGGCACAGGTGCGCCATCGGGGTTCATTCGGTCAAGCTGGTCAAGCATCTCCTCTTGGTTCATCGGGTATTCATTTTGAATCTCGAAACTGTTGGTCATCAGTAAATAACGGCTCGACGGACTGAGTTTATGCACCAAATCCCGGGCCGACTGCCGCGCATCTTCAAGCATCGTTGTGCGTTGCGACTGCCCTTTCATACTCATCGAGTTGTCGATATAAATGCCAACAAGACTGTTGGCGGCATCAACATTAACTTGTTTATCAGGACGATACGGAAAAGCAAAAGCCAAAACTAAGGCCGCGATGAAAAGGCAACGCAACAACAGCGTGACCAAATACTTCAGTTTCCGTGTTTTGGCATTCTCCTGCTGTATGCTGCGAAGTACGGCGGTATTGCTGAAATACACCAGTTTATGCCGCCTGAAATTGAACAGGTGGACAATTATCGGAATCAGCAGAGCTAACAAGCCCCAAAGCATATTAGGATAAAGGAATCGCATGACTCAACCGTGCATCAATAACCAAAATAACCTCTTTTGCTATGCTTAACCCAGCGACGGTCTTTTGAGAAAGAGGCACAAGCGTCGTCAGGCTTGCTTTCCAGCGGGATGGCAACGCCTAAAGTGACTTCAATGCCGCGTGGCAGACGGCTACCTGTAATCTGGTAGGCATTAACGTTGACGGGCTGTGCCAAGCCTTCCTTCTCTTTTATTGAATAAGTGTCCAGAAAGCCTTGATGATAGCTTGCACTAAGTTTCACAATCATCCCCAACGAGCCAATATCAAACCGGCTACGGACACCCAATCCAGCAAAAATGCCGGCATAAACAAGGTTCATGTTGGCATCGCCCACATCGATAGTCTCATTCATCTCGACAGGCGCTGTACGTTGGATATGAATTTGCCCAAACATACGCATCCCCCCTTCCGCACCCAAAACAAGATATGGCTGAACAAATGGCTTGATGGCCCAGCGCAACTCAAACGGCAACCGCAAGTCAACATAACTGACATTCATAGCGTAATGCACTTTTGTACCTGAGAAATGTTCGTATTCAATGTCAGTTCCACGTTGCACGTACATCACCTCTGGAGCAATCATCAAAACACTACCCACAGGGATTTCAACGAACAGTCCGCCCGTCGGGGTCAAGTTCATCTTTTGCTTAAGCTGGCTCAATGACGCATTGCCCATATAAAACATCCGCGGCATATTCAATCCGCCTTTGATGCCTACGGCAAGGGGTTCTTTCTTCTGGCTGTTTCGGCTTGTCTGAGCCTGTGAAACTATACTCAAGCTGAACAGCAAACCAATAATCAAACAAAGTTTTTTCATCGCTACAAGTTTTACCAATCCTGACGCGCGGCCTTTCCGTCGCCGTCTTTGTAAATGAAATAGGAACCCTTGGCATAGTGCTCAATAAGGCCTCCCGAATCATCTTCTGTTTCCAAAATGATAGTGGCATACCTGAAATTGAGAAGTCCGTCATCGGCCACCTGACCTTTCATCACCACGCCTCGTTTCATTTTCACGTGATAAGCCTGGCTGTTGACCTCCATCTCATACGCTTTATTCTCAACGAAATATACTGCAAAAGCATTACCGCTTCCACAAACGAAGACCGTATCCGTAAATGTCTCGGTGGCTTCGCTGAGATCCATTGCCACAATGCCGTTATGTTGTCTTGAAAAGCGCATATATACATTTGGTTCAACGGTTTGCATAGGCCAGTTTTCCACATTGGAAGCGACGCGCAGTTTGGGACTCATCACAAAACTACCTTCAATTTTAGGCGGCACAGGCCCCTCGGGAATGTTGCCAAACGCTGCGAAGAACTTGCTTTGCAGCGTATCGGGTATCGCTGAAACAATATCATCGATGTAATACTCCGTTCCGATAAGGACGATAGTGCTTTCGTCATTTTTGGTACAGGAGGTCAGCGCAAAACCACCTGCCAAAAGCAGCCATAGGCCAAATATGATTTTCTTCTTCATAATCTCTTATTAACGATTGATAATCACTTTTCTTGTTATTGTCCCCTCTTTTCCATTGACGACGAAGAAATAGATGCCATCAGCACGCACTTTTAGGTCGTATGGAATAGCGGCAGATTCCATGTTATTGACCATTTGGATTTGGTCAATCATTCTGCCAGTCATATCGTACACCTTGACATCGACTTTGCCTGTCAGATGTTCGAAATGAAGCGTCATCTGCCCCTTGTTCGGATTGGGCATTACTCTGAAATCTGCTGATTCTGCCGAAGAACCGAATTCATCAACATCGTAAAACGAACAAACGAACCAATAGCGATTCGACACCCCTTCAGGAGCACAACGGTTGTAGGCCGTAGCACGAAGCCAAACCGTATCTTCGACATAATTCAAGACATACATCTTACATGGCAGACCCACCGGATTGCTGGTGCTGTCGGGTTGCAAAAGCCACAGAACCTCAGGGTTCTCAAATTCCCATGTAACGGAATCCCAATGACAGGCTGAATTGTAATCCCACATAGTAAAGTCATAACTGTTGATTTGAAACTCGGTCGCAGTCACCACCCAATGCGGAGCTATATTGTTCGTATCCAATGGATAAACCTCGGTAGGATGCGGTGTGTAATCAAAATGTACGTTCATCGTCACAATGCTATCGCAACCTTGGATGTTCTTAAAGGTGCGATGATAGGTGCCTGACTGCGTATAGATGTTGTCCTCGGGTACATAAGGGTCGTCAGAACTGAATTCTTTTCCACACGGATCCCAGAAATAACTGTCGCAGTTCTCCTCATCCGACACCGTGAAGTCGTACGTCTCGTAGTCGCTAATCTGAAGCCGCAACACGTAAGTGCTGTCACAAATCTTATCGCCAAACTCATTGTGGAAGGTCATTTCCACTCTATCCTGACTCTCGGTATAAGTCACCCCATTGATGGGCCAGTAGAAGAAATCGCAAGCCACTTTGTTTTCTTCGTGGTAGAATTCTTCATGAAACTTAAGGTCGAGCCTGTGCCTGACATCGCAACCGCCGTCGGGGTCGGGCAGGATTATTTCATCTACCGTGTTCTCGTGATAGGTTATGCCTGTCTTGTCCCATGTCCACGACGGCGTAGTGCCGCGCTCATAGCATTCATACTGGTAAACGACAGGAGGCATCTGATACTCGTCTACAGCAAGTATCAGTTTCTCCACCTTCGGGCAGCCATGATTGTCGATAGTATCGAAATAGGCCACCTGTCCGTCCTGGTCATAAAGTGTCCCATGAAAGTTGTACGACTGTCCCACACAGATAGTAGGATCAATGACGGCTGTATCATTAATGGGATAAACCGTCAGATTGAGGTGGACGATGCTGTCGCAACCATGAATGGTATGGTCGGTATAGGCCTGTTGGCACGATTGGCTGTATTCAGTTCCATAGAAAGTATAGCTCTCTCCAGGACAGATATAGGCTGTGATGGTGGTTTCGTCGTAAGTCGGCCAGTTGTCCAAATGCAAGTAAGTAGTAAGGACGCAGCCGTATTGGGTCTCCGAAACATGTTCGTATGTTCCAGGCTCGCTCACCGTCTGGCCATAAAAGTCAAAGGTGGTGCCGTTGCATATCGTCTCATATTCGTGTGCCTCCTCGTTGGGATGAACAAGAATGCTGACGCTGACATTCTGCGATCCGCCCCAGCTGTTGTCGGTGATGTGGCAAGTGTAAGTGGTAGTACCCACGGGCGGGTTGGCCACCGGATGCTGCACCGAAGCGTTGCTCAAACTGTTGGCAGGCGTCCAGCTGTAGGAATAGTTGCCTGACCCGCCAGTAGGTAGAGCGTGCAAAGTTGTCGACTCGCCTTCACACAATTCCGAATCGTCGGCGGTGGCTGAGGCACTCATAGCGTCAATATAGACCGTGCAAGTGGGGTCGCCCACCAACACCAACTCACGGAATGAGATGTCATCCAGACCGAAGTCATTCCCGTCACCGTTAGTGTTTTGGTTCAGGATGGTGATGGTGGCTGATGTGGCGGAACCGCTATACCAAAGTTCATAGAATTGTTCCCAAACCATAGTTGATGTTGGAGATGAGAACACCTCCCCAATCTGTGTACCATTGATACTGAACTGTAGCAAAGCCATTTGACCTGCTACACCTGCAAGAGTACAGGTCCAAGTCGAGAAGGCATACCATTTATTGGGAAGCACGCTGATTTGTTCCGTCCACACGTTAGTGCCCGGACTGATGGAGCCATTTATCATCATAAAATTGCCGCTACCACCATGACCGTAGCCATGGAAGTTCTCATGATGCAGACTGGCATCGGAATCAACGTAATAGGTGCCCTCAGCCCACAAGTTGGAATTGTAATCGTAGGCCGAAGTGAAGCCCGTGTTGCCTTGTTCAAAATCACCGTTAACAACACTCTCGTCGCCAGGGGCATAACCTTCGCAAGTATAGGTTGTTGTTACCGTCGGCGATGCAACCGTGACTGGCCCTTCGGTAGTTGACAAACCCGTTGCCGGCGACCATTGATAATACATGGCACCTGAGGCAGTAAGTGTCACCGATTGTCCAGGTTGTATGGTAGCTTCAGGCGGTGTGATGACGACAGGTTGAGCTATAGCCAAGGTTGCCAATAACATCAAGAATATGGACAAAATCAATTTGATTTTCATAGTGCTTTCCTATTTGCCTGCAAAGATAACAATTAAACCATTCTATTCTCATGAAAACATGCAAATACTCAATTTTTCACCACAACCTTTCGTTTCACCATTCCATTTATTGTCTTGATTTCAACAAGGTAAACAGAAGGCACAAAACCATTGAGGTTCAAACTGACGCTATTGGATCGGTCATATTCATCCCACGCAAGAACCTGTCCCATCATATTGGTCAAGCGGATGCTCTCGATACCTTCGGCTTCTATGGTCACAGTACCTTTGGTGGGATTAGGATAGACATTGACTTCTATTCCGTGTTCGTCAAGTCCGAAGAATACTGCATTGATGGCAATTTGTCTCTCCATCTCACCGCATGATAAAGTGCTGAAATTCGCCATCAGAACTGCGCTCCCTGGTGTTGACACCAACACGAGGCAATAATTATCATGACTCTCCACAATTTGCCAATCAGGATTGCTGATACTCCATTCCACATCGCTGTTGATACCCGTTGTGTCAATATCATAACGATAAATGCCATTAATAAGATTGGAGGCTACGTATACATCACGGTCACCATCGATTAAACCTATCGATTCCGAGTTATTGACCGTCAGGTTGACACGATAGATAAGGCTGTCACATCCATTCTGGCTATAAACGGTATCATAATAAACATAATAGTTGCCGAGTTCGTTGTACATCACGCCATCAATCTCAACTGAGTCGCAGACCGTTCTAAACTGAGTGTAGTACTCTGTGACATTCATATTTACATGTATTGTAACAAGGCTGTCGCAGCCCTGGGGAGTCTGGAAGAGATGGCTGTAATACTGTCCGCTCCCTGAACAAGTATTACCATACCATATAAAACTCTCACAAGCCAAGGTGTCAAACTCATACTCAATCTGCTCGCTAAGGCTGAAGTGCATTGTCACAATGCTGTCGCAACCGAACTGTGATGTAAACACATGAGTATATACGTCACCGTCTTCCTCGAAATAATGCCCGTTCCACCATACTGGTTGACACGAGACCATGCTCGTATCTTTCTCTATTGAAGGGATAATCGTTAAGTTATGGGCAATGATGCTATCGCAATGCGTTCCGACAGTCTGCAACGAATCATAGACTATTGCATCGGCAAAATATGGCACTCCATGCCAGACAAAACCGCTGCATTCTGTTATAGGTTCGCCTTCCAATTCATACGACTGTCCCAATACAAGATTCAAATAAATCATCGAGTCGCAAACGTCTTCATTGCCTTGAATAAATAACGAATCTATCTGACTCTCTGTGTAAAATGACCCAGGCTTTCTGGGCCATTCATAGGAATCGCAGGCAGTTTGCTGTTCCGTGATTTTGGCATATTCACCGAAATCGAGTTGCAGTTCCACCACGCTGTCGCAATCATAGATGTTGGTCAGCACCACGCTGGCATATTGGGTCTGATCCGATCTATAGAAAGTCATCCCATGCCATTCGAACTCATCATGACACGAGGTAACGGGGGCAATTGTATAGTCACTGTGGTTAATGACAATGGGCTGATGAACCAAATGATAACAGGGTTCAAATACTTGATAGTCGATAGTGGTGCTTTCCGTAACAATCTGACCTGATTCCAACTCATAGGAATCACATGCCGTGATGGTCTCAAGCCATTGGTCTTCTGATGAAATAACCGAAATCATGACAGGTCCAACAATATCGGTGCCGCAACCGTTTTGAGCCATAAAACGCAGCCAATAGCCACTATGGTCGAGCTGCATTGGCATAGAAGGGTCGATGGGTGCATAAGTGCCATTCTGGGTAGGCGACATCTGCCATTGAACCACACGGTCATTCTCATTGTCGTTGCGCCAGTTTACATTCACCTCCGGTAGTACAAGTGACTCTCCCTCACAAACCTGCATGGCGGAAAGCTGCATATTGGCTTCGGGCGTGTCATTTATGTGGAATGTTACAACATTACTATTCGTCTCACCACAATTATTAATAATGGTATAGCGAAGATAATAAGTACCATAACCCAAATTGTTAGCAGAAGGGTCGAAAGGCGTGAAGGGGCCGCTGGTGGAGTTGGCATATTCCCAACGCGCATCGCCTCCATCTACATGATGCATCGCATACTGAGGTACGGTCACCCCAATAGGATTACCTTCACAAGCCGATTGCGGCGCAACAATGTTTTCAAGAATCTCCGGTTCACCGTTGATGGTCAGCACCAAAGTAAATATGCTGTCGCAAATCAATGGATTATTGCTTTCATAGGTATAGGTGTCGGTGCATGAAGCATAATAGGTTTGTCCATTCTTAGGCCACGTAAACGGTCCGCATGACGTGAAGCTTTGGGTCTCAGTATAAGCCTCGCTCAAGGTGAAATGCCATGAAACCTGAATGGTGCAGTTGTTGGATGTAACAGAATCAGCGACATAAGTGCCATCATGGTCACAGTACATGCCGTGATGGTATATGGCATCACAAGCCGTTATCTCGCCTTCGTCAACAGGGTCAATGGAATATACAGTTACCTGAACCACATTCGAAGAATATGCTGTTCCGCAACCGTTGACCGCCTTATATCGAATATAATACCCATTGTATGAATAAGGTATATTACTGTTATTCAAAGCAGCGAACTCACCTGAAGAGGTTGGAGCAATCTCCCAACTCCCAGAGCAAGTGCCTGGGTTGTTATGCCGCCATGTGACCGAAGGCACCGTCAGGTTGAAGGACTCCCCTGCACAAATCCCGGCAGGAGCCGTAATATCACCCACAACAGGAGTGTCGTTCACCGTTATTTGAACAGGGGTGCTTTGCGTCTCACCACATTCATTCACTGCATAATAGCGAATCCAATAACCATTGGATGAATACTGGACATTATTGTTGTTGAAAGCGCTGTAGCTGCCGCTCTGGGTAGCAGCAATCTGCCAGCCCTGATCGGAGATGGTGAAGCCATTACTCTGTATGGTCGGCGTAGTCAGGTTGAAGCTGCCACCGGCGCAGATTGCCGAAGGCGTTGCCGGGGTTGCGATTGTAGGGGCATCGTTGACATGAATCTGAACCGCATTGCTGGCAGCATTGCCGCATTCGTTAGTAACTTTATAATGCAAATACCATCCATCGTATGTTCTTGGCACATTAAAAATACTAAACAGCTGATAGTTACCATTTTGAGTCTGGCTGATTTCCCATGCTCCCGTACCTATTCCGTCATAAGTGGGAACCGACACATCAAGATCATCGCCAGCACAAATGGCATCAGGAGGTGCCAACGTCGCAACATTGGAAGGAGCCACATTCACCGTCAGTTGCCGCGCTGGTGAGCTGTATACATATCCACAACTACCCTCCACCATATAGCGGATAAACCAACCGTTATAAGAAGCCGAAATATTATTAAGATTAAAAGTGGTATATTCCCCATTTTCCATCGGCGATGCCACCCAGCCTTGACTAAGAATCTGAGAGCCGTTAGCACTATAGCCAGGTGCAGTCAGAGTTAAGCTTTGGCCTGCACAAATCGGTTGTATCTGAGGCGTTTGCCCCGTAAAGCTGGGGCCGTTGGTCACCGTGATTTGCACGGCATTGCTATGTCCTTCGCCACAATCGTTTGAAGCTGAATAGCGCACCCAGTTGCCATTCATCGAAAGCGGAATGTTATTCGGGTCGAAAGTCTGAAAAGAGCCGTTTTGTGATGTGCTTTTCTCCCATTGTCCGGATGCGCTTGGGTTGACCGTCGGCATAGGAATACCCAAAACACCTCCGGTACATATCGGACCTGGCGATGAGATGTTACTCACCACTGGTGCCTGCCCCACTGTAATATAAACCCAAGCTTCGCCAAAAACACCTTGTGCCGTAAAACCCACGCGGTATTTCAGTTGATCCGTTCCAGAAAAAGACGCATCGTTAAAGCTATATTCTATGTTTTTATTGGGAAGAACCGATGCCTCACCGTGTGCAGGCTGTTGCAGAACCTGCACAATAGCATTCTGAATACCAGGAGAGATAACATCATTGGCAAGCACAGGAATTTCTACAGCTGTTCCCATACATGCCAGCGACCATGAGTCATTGCTCGCCGTCACGCTGTACACCGTATTCGGAGTGAAAGAGAGATGGTCTATGGCAAAGTCGTCTCCCCTACCATGCTCGCCAGTATACGCATCAACAATCTCAATAACGGCTTGTGTGGCATTGCCGCTGTTCCATGTAACGGTCCATTCGTGCCAGTCAAAATTGCTTTGGGGAAGCGTATAGTCCGCACCCACTTGAACGCCATTGATTTTCAATCGCATCACAGCAGGATTAGGACTAATTATTCCCATATAATACTGCGACAAATTCCTGACTTGAGCTGAAAAAGTATAAACGGTGTTAGATGTGACTGGGACTGTTTGCCTCCATACCGCCTTCGAAGGATTGAGATTCCCACCAAAACCATTGAAAAGCAGATAATAACCCGAACCACCATAACCGGTAAGATTTGCCGGCCATCCTACATTTCCCACACCATGGGCCGAGGATGTAACATCATGGATAAAACGTCCCTCCAGGACACCTCCCCCATAAATACGTTCATAATCCGAATAATTCTGATAAGCATAATTCGTTTGCTCAAAATCGGGGTTGTCGATGAGGTTTTGAGCCAAGGCTGATCCAACAGCAATAAAAATCACTGCAAACAAGGCCACAACAAACTTCATAGTCTTGAACTTTGACATTTTTGCCATTTTGTTTCTACTTTAATTGTATACAAAACGCAATAAACTGCAAAAAGTATACCAATCAAAGGAAATTAATCACAGGTCTCACGCCTTGCGCTTCGCCCAAAAGTCCTTGAAATCGGCATAGTTTTTCTCCAAAAGTGCAGGTGTGTCAAGTGAATAAGGGCACTTCTCACGACAAGCATTGCAATGTTTGCACTTCTCGATTTTTTTCATCTTCTCAGCCCATTCCTCAGTGAGATAAACGCTTAGCGGAGCCCTGCGCAACAACAAACTCATACGTGCACAATCATTGATTTGGATGCCCATCGGACAAGGCATGCAGTAGCCACAGCCACGACAGAACTCACCTGCTAATTCAAGACGTTCTTTTTCAATCTTGCGCCACGATGCCGACGAAAGTTCCGGGGCGTGTTCTTGATAAGAAATAAATTCGTCCAACTCGCTATCGCGCTGAATGCCCCAGATGGGCAATGCATGGTCAAACTGGTCAAGGAAAGCATAAGCCAAAGCTGAGTCAGTAATGAGGCCACCGGCAAGGGCTTTCATGCAGATAAAGCCCATGTTGTGTTTGTGGCAGGATTCCACTATCTTTTGGTCTTCATTCGACGAGAGGTAGCTGAAAGGATACTGCAATGTGTCGTAACAATCACGTTCTATTGCCTCCAGAGCCACGCTCTGGCGATGGTTGCTGATGCCGATGAAGCGTATTTTTCCCTGCCTTTTGGCCACACGCATGGCATCGTACAAACCCTGTTTATCGCCTGGACGCGGACAGTAATCCGGATTGTGGAACTGATAAAGATCCAAATAGTCCGTTTTCAGATTGCGCAACGTAGTGTGCAGGTCTTTCCAAAAATCCTCCATTGTAGTGGCAGCCGTCTTGGATGCAATGAGAACCTTACTGCGACGGTCAGCAAAAGCGGCTCCTATTTTTTCTTCACTATCGGTGTAAAACCGTGCTGTGTCATAAAAGTTTATTCCGTTATCAAACGCTTTGTGCAACAGATAGATAGCTTCCTTTTCCGAAATTCGTTGGATGGGCAGCGCGCCAAAACCGTTCTTGTTGACCTTGAGATTGGTCTTCCCTAATGTGATGATTTTCATAGCCTATGACTTTGGGTGACAAAGATATAAAAAAAAACTGATAGCAAACAAATTTTGGCAAAAAAAAACGTTACATCTTGTTTTTTAATCGTTATTTAGTGCTGTTACACAAGAAAAAGACTATTTTTGCAAAAACTTTCAAAATGAGAATCCTCATCCTCAACGGCCCCAATCTCAACCTGATTGGCAAGCGTGAACCTGAAATCTATGGACATACGCCTTTCGTGGATTTTATTCCAAAACTCATCGAAGCATTTCCGCAGCACGAGATTTCCTATTACCAATCCAACCACGAAGGCACTCTCATTGACACTTTGCAAGAGGCTGACGGGCAATACGATGCCGTGGTTTTGAATCCTGGAGGTTATGCTCACACCTCAATCGCATTGGCCGATTGTATTCGTGCCATTAGCATCCCTGTGGTAGAAGTGCACATCTCTGACATTTCCCAACGTGAGCCCTACCGCCGCCATTCCTTCACCGCTGAAGCCTGCCAAGCATGTTTTTTTGGAATGGGATTGCAAGGCTATAACAGAGCCATCGAATCATTAGGATAATCCGATTCATTTTTTAGACGCTATGGTTTGTGTCTCTACAAGGTAAAATCCTTTTCACGCAACGCGCTGAACTTTTTCTTCCCTCCTAAAATGCTGTCGAAAACAATGTTCCTTCTGTAGATACAACTCACCATCTTGCGATCCAACTGATGTCGTTTGGCACGAAGATCTTTCAACCTATGATAGAAATCCCAATGCGCCTTGAAAACCATTCGAAAGTCCTTGTAGCAACCTTCAAAGAGGAACTTGAACGCGGCTATCCAATCGAGCAGAATACGGTATAGGATAATCCGACGCACACGATGTCTGGGCAGGTTCTTCACCAACAGCGACAGGTTATTACGGAAGTTAAGATAGGTTTTTCGAGGTGAGTTCTTCGGCAACGTTCCACCGCCAATATGGTAAACTATCGACTGCGGGCAACAGTACACTTTGTAGCCAGCATTTTTCAGTCTCCAACAAAGGTCGATTTCCTCCATGTGGGCAAAGAAACTGTCGTCAAGGCCACCCACCTTATGATACAAATCGGCGCGAACGAACATACAGGCTCCTGTGGCCCAAAACACCTCACGCAGGTCATCATACTGTCCTTCATCATTTTCCAGGTTCTGGAACACACGTCCGCGACAGAATGGATAGCCATATTTGTCAATATAGCCTCCACAAGCGCCAGCATACTCAAATTGCTCTTTATGATAATACGACAGGATTTTCGGTTGACAGGCCGCAATCTCAGGATGGGCATCCATCAATTCAACCACAGGCTCTATCCAGCCTGGAGCCACTTCGATATCGGAATTGAGCAACACATAATACTGAGCCTCAATTTGCCTCAAAGCCAGATTGTAGCCCGTAGCAAAGCCTCCATTGCTTCCATTCTCTATCAAGCGAACCTGTGGAAAACTATCATGCATCAATGCCAACGAATTGTCGGTCGAAGCATTGTCAGCCACGACCACCTCGGCCAAAGTGGGATCACAGTTGGCGAGAACACCTGGCAGAAACTGCTCAAGAAACTTCGCTCCGTTGTAGTTCAATATGACAACCGCTACTTTCATGCTTTCTCTGTATTGTTTCGGTGGTGTTTCCAGCGGCGATGCGACCATAACCAATTGTCAGGATTGGACTTTATGAACCGCTCAACGCAACGCACGTATTTTTCCATAATCTCTCCGTCTGCAGCAGCTTTCGGTTCATCAACGACCAACTCGAAACTCACCTCATACCGTCCCCTACCCGTCCTTATCATACTTACAAAGACCACTGCATAGTCGAGCTTTTTTGCAATGCGCTCAATGCCCGTAAACCAGCAGGTATCCTGATGCAGAAACTCAGTCCAATAATCCGACTCCAACCCATGTGAGGTTTGGTCAGACATCATCAGTACCCCGTTCTGCTTGTCACGCAGCTGCACCAAGCGCCGCAATACCGAGTTGGACTCTATCATCTCCAAATCACAATCCTTAGTGCGCATGTACAACATAAGACGATCAAACACGTCATTTTTTACCTTCTTGTAAATGCCCAGACCGTTATGTGGGGTCAATTCTGGTATCATTTTTCCAAACCACTCCCAATTGCCCGAATGCGGTATAGCATAAAAGACGTTCTTCTTCTTCTCGTACAATCGTTGCACAAGTTCCAGATTAGTTAAATTGATACGTTTTTTATAGCCACCGGCTCCCATACACATCATCTTGGGTGCCTCAACAAACAAATCGCAGAGATTGTGGTAAAATCTCCGTTCGATGGTTTTGACTGCCTTCAGGCCTTTCTCAGGAAACGAATTCAACAAATTCTTTCTGACCACTTTACGGCGATAATGTGCAATATGATAGACCAAAAAATAATAGATATCGGACTTCAGATAAAGCAACCAGTAAGGGTGAACCGACAGGAAATTCACCCATCCTTTTATAATATGAAAGCCGATTTTCGACATCGCTTATCTCGGGTTGTCATACAGGTCACCAGCGTGCTTGCCCCAGCCTTCCTCGTAGTCGGTCTGGTCAACGCCTTCATCATAATGTTCACCATAGATGCGCGAATAGACTTCCAACTTCCAGCGATAGTTGTTCAGTTCGCCAATCACATCGGAATGGATGAGCTGGTAGTCGTTGGTGGAGTCGTCCTTTGACATGAAGACGAATCTCTTGTTACGCTGGTTGGCCACCACGTAATAATGCCAAATCTGGTAAGGATAGGCTCCTGGTTCGTTGGGACTGTCAACGATTTGGTCAGGCTGACCATATTTCAGGAACACATAACCACGGTCGGTACGAAAGCCTGGAGTCGATGTGTTGGAGAACGAAGCATTGACACGACGCACCGCCGCCAAATAGTCATTAAAGGCATCTCTCGGGTTCAAGGGTGAACGCGTCGACCAGAAGTTGTAAAGATACTGCTGCATTGTCATCTTGTCGTCGGTGCGCACAAGTGAATGCGCATAGTCACGCTCGGCCTCACTGCTAATTGGCTCAAGATAACGGAGATAGCGACGTAAAGTATCAATGTTGTCAATGCTCGTTACAAAAGTATTAGCAATGTTTACTCCTGAAATGTCTTTTATCTTATATCCTATTCCAGGATTGCTGCGTTGGAAAAACACGCTGTTGGAGCAGATTAAGGTGTTCGAGCGATCACGCATTTCCACAACGAGGTAATAGTTGCCCGACGGCAGGTTCTCGATGTCGATGGAGTTGATTAAAGGAGTGGCCTTGGCCACATCGAAACGCTTCGTGAAATAATAGTCCTGCATGAGCGAAGACGACTCGGCAGCTTCAATGTAATAGCAGACCATATACTTACCCTCGTCATACAAACGGTCACTATTGTATAGCTCAGTATAAAACTTCAGCTTGTCGGATGTCGTGCTATAGAATGGAAATACACGCGGGACAAAATCGTAACCACTTTTGGTGCATTCCGAAGGTGTAGTGGCTTTGCTGTAAGAGTCAAACAGCAGAATATCCGAAACGGCGGGCATGTCCTTCGGATAATCCAAGTCGACGGTGACAGAAAGATTCACAGGGGCTCTATCACTACCTTTGTCGGTAATGATGATTTCCATTACATACTCCCCATTGGCCAAGGGAAAACGCTGCTGATTGACGAATGCACCATCCAGTTTCGAAGTATCGGTTACAATCGGGCTGTCCAACAACACCTTTGAGAACGTTGTCTCTTCACCTTTCTTGAAAGCCGTGATGATTTCAAGAGTAGCCTTAAATTTTCCAGGTTGGAACTCTTTATAGGTAACTGACTTGCACTCAAATGCCAATGCATTCTCAACATAGGGCGTTTGTCCTGGCAGATTAAAGGTGGTGGTTGAAACAAAAGGATTCAACTTTTTCACCTGGGCTTGTGCTGAAATAGCAAAAAGTGCGATTACGAAGACAGATATATACTTTCTCATGGCTACAAACTGTTTAATTTGTCTTGCAAAAATTCCATACCTGTTATTATGTGTCAAGTTTTCAGTTGTGCAAATTTTCAACATTTTTCAACAATAATTTTTTAAGTAGTTATTATTCAAATTATTACCAATTATTTCTCAAATAAGTCACAAAAGCCTGCTCAAGCGTGACCTCGCTTTCGAGAGCGGATAGAATTTTCTTCGTTCTACGGTTGACACCGCTATAAGAGATGCCCTCAAGCACAGCGATTTGGGCATCATTCATGCCCAACATGGCCAGACAGCACTGACGGAAATCCGCAGTGTTCAAATCTGGAAAATCTTTCAGGAAGCGCTGTGAGCAGTCAGTAAAGTTAGCATTCACCGTCCGCACAAGGTCGATGAAATCCACCTCTTTCAGTTTCAGTTTCGGGAACAGACCAACATTCTTAATCATAATGTCGGTCCCTTCCATCATCCCTTTGATTTTTTGTGCAATTTCACTATCATTAAACCCTTGCCAAGCCTCATCAAAGGTATGGTTGGTGACATTCTCGAGTCTTTCGCGTGTGTCGTTAAGCTGTTGCGCCATCTGACTAATTTGCAACTCTTTATCTTCTTTCTCTTTTCTATGCTTCTCCTTGATGTCCGAAATCTGGTTCTCAATGTGACTAATGCGGCTGCGGTTGCGAACGATAATGAAAGCAAGGAAACTGATGACGGCCACAAGCAATACCATCAAAACGGATACTATCTCATTGTTTTCCTTTTTGTTTCCTGTTTCAACAACTTTTAGACTATTGAAATCATCATAAAGGTATTCGATTTCCATTTTCTTGGAAGCCATACGCGACTCACGCATCGAGTTATCGACATAAAACCGCGTGTAATGCAGTTCTTCCTCTGTCCAATTCTTTTGACGGCAAATCTCAGCCAGTTTTGAAGCCGCATCCACACGGGCAAAATGGTCTCCTGTGGCAAAAGCCTTCTTCAGATGCGGATAAGCTGAGTCATATTGCTGTAGTTCAAAGAGCTTGGCTCCCACAGAAAGTTGCACAGTCTCATCCCCTACCGATGCCAATTTTTCGGCTTCTGCATAACGTGCCAATGCCTTATCGTATGATTTCTCTGCTTGATAGATAGCCGCCTCATAACGCAACATGGCAGCCAAGTCGGTCTCTTTCTCAAAATGAACGTAAGCATTCCGGCAAGCCTCCATTGCCTCGTTGTTGAGGCCATATCGATAAAGGATTTCCGACAAACGTGTATAAGTCAATGCTATGAAGCGCTGTGCAAAAGGAAAGTCAGTCCAATCGTTATGTGATTTCATTTGTTCCAAGGCATTCAAATAATGATGGAAAGCATCCACGTCTTCACCAGCGAAAGCATATTCCACACCTTTATAATAATAAGCATTGGCTAAAAGAAAGCGCAAATCCAAATCCTGGGGATACATAGCAACCAGACTATCGAAAAAAGAGATGGTAGGCCTAAGGTCAGGACTCTGTTCGGTCAGGTTACGGGTTTTGTATTGTGCCTGAACTTCACGCAACAACATCTCATTGGCATCCAATACAGTAACGTTTTTACCTGCCAGTTGCTCCTTCAAAAGGATCAAGCTATCCATTGCCACATAAGGTTGGCTCTCTAACAGAAACTCAATCGTTCTCAATTCTTTGAAATGAAGCGGTGCATTGAAAATATTGAAAGGCGAGCGTTCCCTGGTGCAAGCCCAATGAAAGGCAGACACAAAGAAGCATAGTATCATTATTTTCAATATCTTACGCATCTATTTCGAGTTATCATTTGACTTTGCAAAGATAGGCTTTTCGTGTGAAACCGGAATTTTTTTTACTGAAAATTCTCAACCAATTGAAATTTGTTGTATTTTTGCAGCGGAGATATGGCTGAGTGGTCGATAGCGGCGGTCTTGAAAACCGTTAAGCCGAAAGGCTTCGGGGGTTCGAATCCCTCTGTCTCCGCAAGGGCGGCAGTTTGTCGCCTTTATGATGAAAGACCCTGCCTAAGTGCAGTAAGGAGAGATGCCGGAGTGGTCGATCGGGGCGGTCTCGAAAACCGTTGAACGCTTTGCGTTCCAAGGGTTCGAATCCCTTTCTCTCCGCAAAATTTCAGCAAGTTTTTGAAAACCAACAAATTAAAAAGGTTTCAAAAACTTGCTGAGTCAAAATCGGGTCACTATTATTGATTCCCCTCCATCCGACACCCTTATCATCTTCTATGTCAAAAACCCCGACACTGGCAAACTTGAACGCCAGCGCATCAAACTCAACTATGTTCACGATAAAAGGGAACGCTTGAAGCTAGGACACCTTCGGGTTCAGCAAATCAATCAGCAACTCTATGAGGGATGGCACCCACTCATAGATAAGTCAGGCTTCTCCAAGATAGTTACCCTCGACGAAGCCGCGATACTATATAAAAAGTCAAATTCAGGTGTGCGCACCGACAGCCTCCGCAGCTATGATAGCATGATGAAATCCTTTGCCTGTATATCACTGTCAATGGATTCATGGCCGTTTTGAACAGCAAACCTTATATCTCTGCTATCTCATCAACGCTTAGCCCAGTGTATTTTGCGATAACTTCATTCGGCAAGCCATCGGCCTTCATTTTGAGGGCTATCTCTTCCTGGCCTTCCTTTCTGCCTTCTATTCTGCCTTCCTTTCTACCTTCTTCTCTTCCTTTAATCTCCCCTCTCTTCTCCCCCTTGAGCT
>R22__coassemble_307_pt1 | contig 35995 bp, 24 predicted proteins | sample R22__metabat2_low_PE_022 | metagenome-assembled genome bin R22 | reverse complement strand
ACGGCGTGGACCAGGGCGCAGGTAGTAAGGACCGTCGCCCCATGAGCCGCCTTTATACACTCTCGACTCGTCGCTGATGAGGGTGGTGCCGGGGGTGTCGTTGGTGGCTGTTTCATACATCTCCTTGGTGTAGATGCTCATATCCTCGGGGTTTTCAGCCCAACGGTTGCGGATGGCTGACATGTAGTCACCATCACCATAGTTGGAGTTGAAGCTCGTGCGGTAGTTTTGGCGGCGGGCTGCTTCTTCGGCTGAAATGGGCTCTCTACGGATGCGACCGAGGGAGTCTTTCTGCAGGAGGAAGCCTTCGTCGTCAACAGATTTCTTCATAAACACGTTACCACGGAAGGGGCTGTAGTCGGCGACATCTTCAAAAGTCAGAGGACGATAGACGTCTTGGCACCATTCTGCCACGTTACCAGCCATGTTGTACAGACCGTAGTCATTAGGCCAGTAGGAACCGACAGGGGCGGGAAGAGCTGCGCCGTCGTTCAGGTGACCGGCAACACCCATGTAATCACCAGGGCCTTTCTTGAAGTTAGCCATGAAACTGCCCATATAGCGCTTGTTATCGGTACGCAGACCATCGCCGCTCCAAGGATAGACCTTGCGCTCGGCAACGATTTCATCGGAAGTGTTACCAATCAAGCCGACAGCGGCATATTCCCATTCAGCTTCCGTAGGCAGACGGTAGGAGGGCAGCAGGATGCCATCATCCATACGGACGTTGCGCATGCCATCGCCACCTTTAGAGAGGTCTTTCTTGCCGTTCTTCACCTTGCCTGTGTATTGTCCGGCAAGGTATGCGTCGGTGTTGAAGTTCTCTTCGTCCTGTTGCGTCGGGTCCCAATCGAGGACGCCTGCCTCAACAAGCATCAACTCGTTGACGCGGTCAGTACGCCAGGCGCAGTAGTCGTTGGCTTGTACCCAAGTCACACCTACCACCGGGTAGTCGTTGTAGGAAGGATGGCGGAAATAGACTTCCACCATGGGTTCGTTATAAGACAAGCGGTCACGCCACACCAACGTGTCGGGAGCTGCATTACGCACAACCTGAGGATAGTTTTGGCCATAAACGCGGTTTAACCAATAAATGTACTCGCGGTAATCAACATTACTCACCTCTGTGCGGTCGATAAGGAACGAAGGAACAGTTACCTTGCGGGGCGAATTGTCCCAAGAATAGGTAATGTTGTCGGTGGTGGCGCCCATGACGAAGGTGCCGCCCTCAATGGCAATGAGGCCAGGACCAATTTGCTGGTCGTTGATTTCAGCGACCTCAAAACCGCCGTTGTTGGCGTCATTGTAGGCCCAACCCGTTGTGCGAGAGGACTTCTTGGCGCATGATGTGGTCAGTACAGTTGCCAAAACGATAATGGCTAAAGTCTTAAATCCAGTTCTAATATTCATTGTCGGTCAAATTTGTTATCAATAACTGCACTTCTTGTGGATTATTGTATATGGAATGCTTTTTTTTCTCCTTCTCCACGAAAAAGTGTGCAATTTTACGGATTTTTTTTGAAATATCGCTCAGTTTTCGAAAAAAAATCTTTTTCTTTCAAAAAACTGTTCCGATGAAATAAAAAAGTTGTATTTTCGTTCCTTAAAACTAAAGAAGGTTCTCTTTTATACTTATTTTGATTAATTGATTGAATAACATAAATATAAGCTGCTTATGATGCGTAATCTTCGCTTAGGAATATGGATTTTGTTTTGTTTTGCGTTGGCTCCTTTGGCCTCAAAGGCACAAATGCGCCAACTTATTCCCCTTGCATTTCAATGGAATGGCGTGTCGGAATTCCGCTATGGCTCCGATACCTTACTATATATAAGTCTTGAGGATGGGGAGTACAATGGCCCTATGCCCTCTTTCATCCATACGTTGCCGATTTACGATGATGCCGTGAGCGTGGCCTTGGAATTGAAAGACGTGAAGACTGCGCCATTGTCGAAAGAGGAAATGAGAGTTGCTAAAGACTATTCGTATGCTGGTGATTTTGAAGTTAATGCGGTTACGTTACGTTCGCGCGACGAGGCATTTCTATCTATCCGAATTGTGCCATTCCGCCAGAATGGACTATTTTATGAGAAACTCATCTCTGCTCAGTTGCAGTTTACGTTAACCCCGGACCCTTCAAAATCGGCTTCCCAAGTTGCCTACGCCACACGCTCTGCTATGGCTACGGGAAATTGGTATAAGATTGCTTTGTCGGAATCTGGCATTTATAAACTGACGTATGACGAACTAAAAAATCTGGGCATAGACGTGTCAAGTGTCGACCCGCGCCAAATCCGGATTTATCACAACGGCGGCGGTGTGCTGCCTGAAATGAATGCAGAGGCGCGATATGACGACCTGGTTGAAATACCGATTTATGTCTCAGGTGAGGCCGACGGTTCTTTTGACCAGAATGATTACATTCTCTTTTACGGTCGCGGGCCTGTGATTTGGAAATACAATACAACCTATAGTGCTTTTGAGCATCTCCAAAACCCTTACGACGATTATTCTTACGCTTTTGTCGTTACCGGCCAAGGCACAGGCAAACGTATCGAAGAAGCCAACGCCATTTCGTCTGTTGCCAATGAAGTTGTTTCGCAGTTTGTTGACTACCAAGTGCATGAAGCGGACAGCTATAACCTGTTTCACGTAGGACGTACCTATTATGGCGACAAGATGGAAGGCAACGACTCGCTGAACCTCAACTTTGATTTTCCCAACGTGGTGACTTCGCGGCAGGCTCAAATCAAGTCGGAATTGGCAGGACGCAACTATAAACCAGCAAATTTCAACCTTCTCGTTGATGGTGTGACGAAAGCCGTATACGCCATTCCCGTTACGTCCTCATCCAACGATTTGGTATATGGTGAAACGACAGGAGGTCGGGTAACAGTAAACCCCTCTGGCGACAAGATGTCGGTCACCTTAAAGCACTCGACAAGTTATACGACCACATCCGATGGCTATGTCGATTATCTCTCTGTAAATGCTTGGCGCAATCTGAAGTTCGTCGGGCCGCAGATGCGTTTCCGCAATCCTGAGGCTTCCATTATTAATAAGGTGTATGAATATCGCCTTAATGATGCCTCGCAACAGGTGCAGGTGTGGGATGTTACTGACCCCGTGGCTCCCAGGATTGTGAAGGGACAGTTGAACGCAGGAACGCTCTCGTTCAAAGTTGTAGGCAATCGCGATAATGAGTTTTATGCCTTTAATGGTAATGGTTTTCATACCGCCACTTTGGTCGGACAGGTTGACAACCAAAACCTGCATGGCCTACGCGATGTCGATTTTCTTATCATCGCTTATCCTGATTTTATGGAGGCTGCCGAGAGAGTGAAGTCTATCCATTCCCAACTTGACCCCGACCTGAATATAAGCATCACGACACCTGAAGCCATTTACAACGAATTTGCCTGTGGCGCGAAAGACATCACGGCCATTCGCGATTTCTGCCGCATGCTATACCTCGACAGTAATGATGGACATCGAATCAAGTACCTGTTGTTACTTGGCGACTGCTCCTATGACTACAAAAACCGCAACAATATTGTTGATTTTGTTCCTACATACGAGTCGGTGCATTCCCTTAGGATGGATTCTACCTTTGTCACCGATGATTATTTTGGTTTTATGGATGAGAATGAGGGTGACATTTTTGCCTCGTTGGCAGATATTGGCATAGGACGTTTCCCCGTTTCGACTTTGGAACAGGCCAATCAGATGGTGGACAAGATTGAACGATACCTTGTGAAGGATGCCAATACCATGAAGTCGTGGCGTAATGTTGTGACTTTCGTTACTGATGATGAAGGCGGTTTTGTCACCAATGCCGAGACTTTGGCAGCCATGCTCCCCACGGTTGGAGGGGAAGGTATCGTGGTCGACAAAATCTACCTTGATGCTTATCCACAAATCAGTTCCCCGGGTGGGTCGATTGCCCCTGAGGTGAACGCTGCCATCAATAACCGCATGGAGAAAGGCTCGTTGGTGATAAATTATACGGGTCATGGAGGCGAGGTGCAATTGGCGGAAGAGAAAATTCTGCAAAGGAAGGATGTGGACTCGTGGCGCAACGGGCCCATGTATCCTTTGATGGTTACCGGCACTTGTGAGTTCAGCCGATTCGATGACCATACCCGCACCTCTTTGGGCGAATACGCCTTTCTTAACCAATATGGCGGCATGATTGCCATGTTCACCACTTCGAGGGTAACCTATGGCCCCGACAACCTGAGGTTTAACAAGGGTGTTTACAATAACTTGTTCCGTATCGTTGGGGGCGAGCATTATCATCTTGGCGATGTCTACCGCATGGCCAAGACATCAGGCTCGGAGAAGGAGAAACGTTATGTCTTCTTTGGTGACCCTGCGTTACGGCTTGCCTATCCCACTTGGTCGGTAGAGACAACTGCCATTAACGGCGTGGCACATGTCATCGAATACGACTCGATTCAAATCAACGACTCGACTTGGCAAACTTATCCTGTGTATCATGATACCTTGCGTGCCTTACAGCCTGTTGAAATCGAAGGTGTTGTGAAAGACTATAATGGTAATATTGCCACCGGTTTCAACGGCGTGGTGAATGTAACGGTTTATGATAAAGAAGCTGAGTTGTCCACCTTGGGTACTGCGGATGCTGACGGAAGCGTTATTGATTTCAAACTTCGCAATAGTATGATTTTCAATGGAAAGACTGATGCTGAGAATGGACATTTCAAGATTAGTTTCATTGTGCCGCGCGACATCGCTTATCGTTACGGACAAGGTCTTATCAACTATTATGCAACTGATTATGTAGTGGATGCCAATGGCAACTGCGACAGCTTTATCATCGGTGGCTTTTATGACGATGCTTTTGTTGATGATGAAGCTCCTGAAATCCGGCTGTTTATTGATGATACACTCTTTGTGAGCGGAGGTTTGACGGGTGAGAATCCTACTTTAATCGCTTTTGTGGAAGACGAAAGCGGTATCAACACAACGGGGGCCGGCATCGGGCATGACATTTCAGCCACCCTGAGCGGTCCTTCGAAAAACAATTATTGCCTCAATGATTACTTTGTCTCGGAAGTCGACAATCCGGGCAAAGGCCAAATCACCTATAAGATGCTTGATCTCACCGATGGCAACTATACGCTGACGTTGAAAGTGTGGGATATCTACAACAACTCCAACACCGCTTCTATCGACTTTACCGTGGCGCACAGCAACGGAATGTCAATCGAAAACCTTGTCAACTTGCCTAATCCCGTGAATGGCGAAACCAATTTCGTGTTCGACCACAACCAAGTTGGTAATAACATGAAGGTTGACATCCACATCTTTGACATCATGGGCCGTTGGGTGACAACACTCTCAGAAAAGGTCGAGGGCACTTCGACGCGTATTACACCTATTCATTGGAATGGTTGTGGGGCTCATGGAGAAACGTTGCGCAACGGTATATATGTTTATCATGTCGTGGCTACAAACGACAAGGGCGAGACGGCTTCTTTGGTCTCAAAACTGGTTTTATGTAAATGATTATCAATATGAAGAAAACAATTTTTACAATATTATCCTTTGTGTCGTTGCTTTGGGTACAAGTCGCTATTGCTCAAGATAATGTGTATCATTCCGTGTTGAGCGAAGGCACATGGTATCGCCTTTCTGTGGCACAAGAAGGGGTCTACAAGTTGGATTATTCCACTTTGAAAGCTATGGGAGTCAATATGGGAAGCCTGAATCCTAATCAGATTCGTATATTTGGCAATCCTTCAGGAGCGTTGCCTGAGAAAAATGGAGTGAGTCGTTACGACGACCTTTCAGAGGTGGCTCTTTATGTTAGTGGAGCGGAAGACGGGGCTTTTGATGAGAATGACTGTGTGCTTTTCTATGGGCAAGAGTCAACCCGATGGAAGTTGGGAAGCGATAAATATACCCGTAAACGCAACTATTATACTGATTCCACCTATTATTTTCTTTGCGTTAACAGCGGTAGTGATGGATTGCGCGTTGAGAATAAGGAGTCGCTGTCGGTTGAGGATGTTACGACTATTGTGACAGAGTTTCCTGACTTCCAATGGCATGAGGAGGAACTGATGTCGCCCTTTAATATTGGACGCAACTGGTATGGGGAGATGCTTAACACGCAAGCCCCTCAACTGCCTCTCGATTTTGTTTTCCCCAATTTGGTAACGGATAAGGCGTTGAGTTTTAATGCGGAGGTAATGGGACGCAACAAATCTGGCGTGATGCATTACAGTCTTCGCATCAACGACAATTTGTTGGTCAACAATGCTGTTATTGCAAAGGCTGGCGAAAACTTCTATGGTGTGTTGGCCAATTCGAGCGGACAGTTTTTTATTGACAGCGACACGGCACGACTCACTTTGAGTATGAACCCCCAGGAAACCAAATCCACTTTGTATTTCGACTATATTGAAATATATGCGTGGCGACAGTTAAAACGTGTAGGGGATATGTTCCCGTTCCGGTTGAAGCCTTCACAATTGGGTGATGAAAAAAGCGCGATATGGGTTCAAAATGTGGGTAGCCAGCATTGGCTGTGGGATGTCAGCAATCCGCTGAAACCTATGAGGCAAATGGGCCGTCTGAGCGCGAACAACTTTGTCTTCGCTATCGGTGAGAAAGCTGAAAAGCGTTATTTCATGTTCGACCCGTCGAAGGCGTTGGCGGTTGCCTCCTGGAAACCTGTCGCCAACCAAGACCTTCATGCTGTTGTTGATGCCGATATGATTGTCATTACCCATAATAGCCTATTGCAACAGGCTCGGGAACTCGCTAATTTCCATGCTGAAAAGGATGACATGATGTGTGTGGTGGCTGATGTGGATGAAATATACAATGAGTTCTCGACGGGTGTACCCGACCCGACGGCACTCCGTGACTTCATTCGGATGGTGTACCGTCGTAGCGCGGGTAACTTGAAGTATGTCACCTTGTTCGGTCGTGCTTCTTTCGACTATCGCGACCTGTACGGCTATGGCTTCAACCTCGTACCCTGTTATGAGATGGCTGAGAAACCCAATCATGAAATCAGTTTCTGCACAGATGATTATTTTGCTTTGATGGACGATGACGAAGGTGAAGGCTGCACAGGCCATGTCGACTTGGGTGTGGGCCGTATTCCTGCATCCACACCTGAGGAGGCCGAAATCGCAATAATGAAAATCAAGCATTACTATGATTTGTCAACTACTTATGGCGAATGGAAAACCAACCACTTGTTTGTTTCAGATGAAGATGACAGCAATTTTGTCGGCTACAACGAGGAGTACGAACGGATTATGGACACCATAGAAGCCTCAATAAATCGAAACAAGATTTATTGCGGAGCCTACGAAAAGGTGGGTACCTCAGCAGGCTTCCGTTTCCCGCAGGTCACGTCTGACATGCTTCAGGCCATCGACAAAGGACTGCTTACGTTGACCTACACGGGACATGGCGGTGTTGTGGCTTTGGCCGATGAACGCATATTCGGCACTACTGAGATAGCTACGCTGACCAACTATGACCGTATGCCGTTTGTATTTACCGCCACCTGTGAGTTCTCGAAATACGACAATCCTTTGTTGGTATCAGCAGGTGAGCAGCTTTTTATGCAACCCAACGGCGGTGCCATCGCCATGATGACTACTTGCCGTCCGACATACGGTATTCATAATGTGAAACTTGGCAGGTGCCTGACCAATCAGTTGTATCGACGTGACAACGAAGGCAAGCCCTTGCGTTTCGGTGATATAGCAAGACTTGCCAAAGCCAATAATACCAACTTTGCCAACAATTCATCGCTTCCATCTGCCTTGAGCCTGAATATCAGGATGGTGCTCTTTGGCGACCCCGCGCTCCGAATTGCCTTGCCCGAAAAGAAGGTGAAGACGTTGAAAATCAATGGAAAAGATGTTGATGATAATGAAATAGAGCTTCATGCCATGACTATGGTGAGTGTGGAGGGCGAGATTACGACTTATGATGGTCAACCCGACAACCTTTTCAATGGTGAGCTTTGGGTGCGTCTTTTTGATAAGAAAATAACGATGAAGGTGCTTTATTCCAACAAGGAAAGCAGCGGAACGAAATGGGTGAAATTCCACAAAGATGTGATATACAGAGGGAAAGCAACGGTTAGAAACGGAAAGTTTACCTTGAATTTCCAAGTGCCGAAGGATATCAACCTTGAATACGACGCTCCTCGTTTCAGTTACTATGCCTACGACCCTGTCCGTGGCATTGATGCAATGGGTTGTTTCGACGAGCTTGTCTTGGGCGGTACCGATCCTACGATAGTGCCTGACAACGAAGGTCCTAACATCAGTTTCTATTGGAATGAACCTTCGTTCGCCAATGGTGATGTGGTTCAGCCTGAAGGCACATTATATGCTGACTTATATGATGCGCAAGGCATTTATTATTACGATTTCAGCCTTGGCAGAAACATTATGCTGAACAGCAACGCTTTTCATTATGATAGCAAGGTGCTTAATGATTATTATGAGCCAGCCATTGACGACTTCCGCCGTGGGCGTGTTACCTTCCCTGTCGATAATTTGTCTCCTGGCACATACAACTTTACCTTGAAAGCATGGGATATGCAGGGCAATCCCTCTGAAGCGAGTCTATGGCTTGTGGTAGGAGGGGATAAGGACGTTTTCCTTGCGCAAGTCTGCAATTATCCCAATCCTTTTAATGAAGAGACTTATTTCACCTTGGCACATGGTGGTGAAGACGGCGATTTCGACCTTTCCATTGAGATTTATGATTTGTTGGGTTGCCGTGTCAATCGTATCATGGAACGGGTCTGTTCGCAAGGCGGTGTCATCGAGCCTGTACGATGGGATGGCCGCAGCTCCGATGGACATCCTTTGAACAGCGGTATCTACACATATCGCCTCACACTTACTGATGATAGAGGTTTCTCTCGTTCAGTCAGCCAGCGCATGGTGCTTGTTCGATGAAATGAAATTTTTTTCAAGGCAATACAATATACAAATTGAAATATCGTTAATTTTGCATGTTTAACTCAAATTACAATTATTTGATATGAATATCAGAAGATTCCTTTTTGCCGCTTTTGTTATGATAGCGGTTGCATCGTTTGGCCAACAACAAGCGTATCCACCTCGTGTCATTACCACGGCTGTTCCTTTTGTTTCCATCAACCCAGACTCGCGTGGCGGTGCCATGGGTGACTGTGGCGTGGCCTCAGCCCCTGACGTATATTCCATGCACTACAACGCAGCAAAGTATGTCTTTCTTGAGGATAAAGTTAATGTAGGAATAGGTTATAGTCCTTGGCTTCAAGCTTTGGTTAAGGATATGGGCTTGTTCTATGTGGCTGGTGCTTACAAAATCAATGACCGTTCGGCTGTGGCCGCCACTTTGCGCTATTTCAAAGTGGGTGAAGTTGACTTCCGTGATGAGAATAACGAACCGATTAGGGTCGTCAGTCCCAATGAGTGGGCTATCGACGCCACTTATTCACGTATGTTGGGCGATTACTTGTCGGGTGCCGTGTCGGGACGTTTCATTTATTCCGACTTGACTCAGAACGGATTTGACTATTCAAGAGCAGGTATCTCAGTCGCGGCTGACATTTCGGTTTATTACAGGCGTCCTGTCGAATGGTTCAAATCCACCGATGCCAACTTCGCTTGGGGCGCATCCATCAACCATATTGGGTCGAAGATGTCGTATAACACTACTTCCGACAAGAAGGACTTCATCCCGACCACACTTCGTCTGGGTGCTTGTCTCGATCTTGAACTTAACGACTACAACACATTAGCCTTTAATGTTGATTTCTCTAAGTTGTTGGTACCTACTCCTTGTGTGGTGGATACCACAGGAGAAATTATCGGTTATGACAACGACGTGGCAGTTGTGACGGGTATGTTGCATTCGTTCTATGATGCTCCCGGTGGATTCTACAACGACCATGGTGAATGGGTGAACTACGGTAAGTTCTACGAAGAGTTGTGTGAAATCAATTTCGGACTCGGTATTGAGTATTGGTACAACAAACTTTTTTCTGTGCGTGCTGGATATTTCAACGAAAGTGCATTGAAGGGTAATCGTAAGTATGTTACTGTAGGCGCGGGTCTGAGATATAACGTGTTCGGATTGGATGTTTCCTATTTGGTTCCTGTTGGTACAAGAGTCGGAACCAATCCTTTGGAGAATACCTTGCGCTTTAACCTGAGCTTCGCCTTCGGTAAAAAGAAGAGCTAAACTCACTTATGACTGAATAAAAAAAGCGGCTATCAAGCCGCTTTTTTTTATTCAGTAGTTTGAAGTGGTTAGAATATCATGGCAAGTAACACATACAACCAGTGTGCAGCGATGCCAGCGCAAAGACCGCCAATGGTGTGTGCACCAATAGCCTTGCCGATGAGCTTGCGATAGCCGAGGCTGTCGAGCATGGCGGCGTGGGTGGAGAGGAAACCGCTCCAGCACATGCCGATGGCCGTAAACACAGCGATGGCGTTGTTGTCGATGATACCTTCTGTAATGAAGCGTGGCACTAGGCCGATGGCGGCACCGACGGCACCAAGGGCAGTCATGGGGAAGGAAATCAAAGCACCGTGTTTGAAGCCGAAGAGCCAGTCGAAGATGAAGTTAATCTTGTTGGCAGCCCAACTGATGACGGGTACGCCTTCATAGGCCACGCCAAGGTATTCGCCGTTTTCGCCTGATGCACCGAAGGTCAACATCATTACGATGGTGGAGATGCAGAGTACGCCCGGGATGATGGCAAAACCGATACTTACGCCGTCCTTGCCACCGTCGAGAAGTGAGTTAAGGAAACGCATGAATACGCCACCTTCGCTCTTGAAGGAGATTTGCTGCTCATCGCCGCCATATCCCTCGTCAATAGGTGCGTCCAATTCGGGATAAGCCTTCAAGGTGGAACGTTGCATCAAACGAGTGGAGACAATGCTTCCAACAACTGCACCTGCTACTCCAATCAAAGCACCTTTGCCAAAGCCCAAGCCCGTCATAAATGCAACTACCACCAGACCCATACCGAAGGCTGTGCCGAAATTGGTCAGAGAGACAAGTTGGTATTTCTTGAAATAATGGTTAAAGTTCTTGTCGTGTGCCAAAGTGATGATGGCTGGATTGTCGCTCAAGAACGTCATGATGGCGCCTAAAGCGGCCACACCAGGCAGATTATAGAGCGGCTTCATCAGCGGGCGCAACAGGTTTTCTAACAGACGTACCACACCGAACTCGGTGAGCAATTTGCTGATGGCACCCATCAGCACGCAGATGGCCATGATGTAGAACACGGTTTCAAGCAGCAGGTGGTAGGCCGTCTGCATGAAGGTGTTCAGCATCTTTGGCAGCGTCATTTTGTAGGATAAAAGCCCGAAGAATCCGAAGAAGATGATGAGAAAGATGATAGCCTCGACACTACGCTTTGTGGTGAATTTCAAAGGTTTCTTGAGTTTATCCTCAATGCTTTTGAAGATTTTTTCCACCCGGTCGTGGTAGCTATGGGTGTTCCGTTTGATGGTGTTGTATTTTGTTTTTGCCATAGCGGATTATTTTTTTGTGATGTTGAGCAAATTGATTTTCCAAGTGAGGCCGAGGTTGCCTTGGAATTTGTGCGCCCCGTCAACGCAGGTGTGAGAGCCGCAGAAATGGAGGCGTAGGTCGCGGCTACCCATGGGATAAAATTCAAAACCAACACTTTCAAAGTCGACCTTTTCTCTTGGACTGTCGTTGGGGTCGTATACTCCTATATGGTGTAAACCTGCTGGGTTGTAGTCATAGCCTGCTTTGGCAAACACAATCCATTTCGTACCGATGTCTACACCGATACCATAAATGGCTGTGATGTCTTGACCAAAGAATTTCTGTTGGAAGTTGGCTCGGTGGGTGATGTCCAGGTACATTTCCACTCCGTTGAATTTCAGTTTGTTGCCCAAAGCAATGCAGTTGATGAACTTACCAGGTTCGTATTCAATCATGTTGACGGAATAGGTCGTTTTGAAATGTTCGAAGTTGCCATACCACATGAGGTTGTAGGAGTAGATGCTCTGCATGGCTTCGTTGATGAAAGGTGAGTTGCACACTTGGAACAGCACGTGGTTTTTCTTCGCAGAGTCCGTAAAGTTGATGGATGCGCCCACGGCATAGCAGCATACGGTATTCCAGAATTCGGTGCCATAGTAGATGTCGATAGGATTGGTGTCGTATTCCCAACCACCGATGGCCACGACTTGCTTACCTGCCGAAAGGAAGAAATTGTCGGTGAAGTTCCAGTTGAGGTAGGCCCAGTCGGTGCCTTGGAAGAAAGTGTTGGCGAAAGTGATGTTGGGCGCGTTGAGACGTTGGCGTAAATGATAGGAGAACCTGTTGCCGATGGTGCCATCCAATGCTACAACCAAATATTTTCCTGAAAACCCATGCTTGGAGGCCGCTGCCACTGTGTCGTGGGCTAAATTGTAGTCGTAAGTGAAGTCGGCTCGGGTGTTCAGTTGCAGGTTGTCGAGGGTGATGAAAGGCTTCTTGTCTTGCGGAAAGGCCTGCAAGAAGCAGAACAGGCTCAAAATGGTGATAAGTAACGCTTTTTTCATACGCTTTTTAATTTGGCGGCAAAATTACGAATTAAAAGTGTCGGGAATTCGTTTTGGCGAACAAGATTTTTCCGTAATTTGGGAGCCTCAAACCAAAAATCGGTGAAAAATTGAGTAAAAACATAGATTATCAATCAATTGGATGGGTAAATCTTCTTTCCAAACTTTTGCATATCCTCTATCCAAGGCAGGACTGTTGGGCTTTGTCTTTGTTTTTTTTGTTTGTCGCTTTGCGTCATTGACTCACTTTGTATCGTCGAATCTGACGATTTGCGTGGAGGAACGACGAAGCAAATCGAAGATTCAACGAAGTTAATCCAGAGTATAAGCTGATTGACTGGACTGCTTCGTGCCTCGCAGTGACGCAAAGCGCGTCTGGTAGTCTATTATGAAAACTAAATTTGCGTATCTACTTAATAATCAACAATACAAAAAAACGGGGCGGAAAGCTCTGTCCCGTTTTTGGGGTTGTTTGGGCAAGGCTTTAGGCAATCTCGATGGTTTGCACGGCCTTTTTCTTCTCATCGACGGTCACCTTCGGGATGACGATGTCGAGGATGCCGTTTTCGACCTTTGCGCTGATTTGCTCCTTGTGGATGTCTTCAGGCAGCATCACGGTCTGGCGGAAGTGTTCGACCGAGAACTCGTGACGCAGGTAGCGCGTCTCATCCTTCTTTTCTTCGACCTTGTTCTCCTTGACCATCTCAACGACGAGGTTGCCTTCGGCATCGATGCTCAACTTGACGTCTTCCTTGGTGAGACCAGGGATGCAGAGTTCAAGTTTGTAGTTGTCTTTCGTCTCCATGATGTTCATGCGAGGGGTTGAATAAGTCGTGTCGTTCCAGTTCATCAGTTCGTTGAACAGAGTAGGCATGAAGTCTTGGTTTCTTCTTGTTACTAACATGGTTTTGATCTCCTATTTTTTAGTTGTTTAATTGTTGATTGTTTATTCGTTTAATTGTTTGTCGCTTCGCGTCATTGCGAGGAACGAAGCAATCCAGATTCTAGTTTGTCTTTCTTTTCTTCGTCCCTTTCCTTTCGCTCGGACGACTCCACTTAGTCAAATTCTTTGCCAATCCAAAATAATGGGTTGAAAGACGTGTATTTAATGACAAAATTTCCGAATTTGGCAAGAATTGGGTATATTATATGACAAAATTTCCGAAACCGTATGTTTTAAGGCAGAATTCCGTATTTTTGCAGTCCGAAAACGATCCTGAAATTATGGAAGAAAAACTATTCAATAAGAACTACCTTTGCCTTTGTGCAGCCAACTTTTTGTTTTTCTTTTCGTTCTATTTGCTGCTGCCCGTGTTGCCTTTCTTCATCAAGGAACAGTTTCAGGCGGGCAATGCCGTCATTGGTACGGTGATTTCGTGTTACACGCTGGCTACCTTGGTGGTGCGTCCTTTTTCTGGCTACATGATGGACACCTTTAAGCGCAAGCCTTTGTATCTGTTGGCCTTGTCGCTGTTTACTGCGGTGTTTGTCGGTTATCTGTTTGCTGCCACTATTACTATATTAATAATGGTGCGCATTGCGCATGGGTTGGCTTTCGGTCTTACCTCGGTGGGTGGCAACACCTTGGTCATCGATGTGGTGCCGTCAGAGCATAGGGGAGAGGGTATAGGCTATTTTGGTGTGGCCAACAACATCGCTATGGCGGTCGGCCCGATGACAGGATTGTTTGTCTATGAGAAATTCAGCTTCAATGCCATCTTTTTGGGCTGTATGGCCTGTAGTTTTTTAGCTGCTGTTTTTGCTTCGCGTATCCACACAAAGGTGCGCCCGCCAGTGAAGCGTCCCCCCATTTCCTTAGACCGCTTTATATTAATGAAAGGTCTGTTGGCAGGTGTGTCGTTTACCTTTCTGGCTTTTTCATACGGACAGATTTCCAACTATATCGCCTTGTATGCCAAAGACATGGGTCTGACCATCAGCAGCGGCTTGTTCTTTACTGTCTATGCCGTTGGGTTGATTGCTTCGCGCTTGTTCTCGGGCAAGATGGTCGACAAAGGAAAGGTGACGCAAACCATCACCTTGGGCTTGGCCATTACGTTGGTGGCTTTGTTTGGCTTAGGCATGTGCCATCATTTCAATATGTGGGGAACGGAGTATACCGCTGTGGCATTTTTGGTCGTTGCCTTGTGTTGTGGTTTTGGCTTTGGTACCAGTTTTCCGGCCTTCAATGCCCTGTTTATCAATCTTGGCACCAACGCCCAACGTGGGACGGCGACTTCCACATATCTCACCACATGGGATTTGGGACTTGGTATCGGCATCTTTTCTGGCGGTATGCTTTCGGAACGTTTCTCTTTCTCAACGGCATATCTTGTTGCCGATGTGGTGGTACTGGTGTCGTTCGTGTTTTTCGTTTTGGTAGTGACACCACATTATCATAGGAACAAGCTCAGATAAGGTTTCAGAAAATCTTCCTGTACACGTGACATTCAGGCGTTTCCCCGCGCTGGTCCAGATAGTCTTGATGGTAGTCCTCGGCAGAGTAGAAGCGCATGGCTTGTCGGATTTGAGTGGCTGGACTGTAGCCCATTTGCATCAGTTCACCAAAGACTTTGATGGCGATGTCGCGTTCTTTTGTATCGTTAATCCAAATGGCGGAGAGGTATTGAGTCCCTATGTCAATGCCTTGCCCGTCGGCTTGCTCAAAATTGTGAATCTCGAAGAAATAGCGTACCAGGGCCTCGTATGAAACCAATTCGTGGTCGTATTCCACTTCGATGGTCTCCAAATGTCCTGTGGTACCGGTCTTCACTTGTTTGTAACTCGGGTTTTCAAGGTCGCCGCCCATAAAGCCGACGGCAGTTTTTGTTACGCCCTTGAGGCGCTTGAAGTAATACTCCACGCCCCAAAAGCAACCTGCTGAGAAATATGCTTTTGCCATGATTATTCCTTTATGATTTTAGTAACATGTATCAGTCCGTTATTGTCGTTGACTATCAAGAAATAAATGCCGTTCCTAAATCCTTCGAGATTTAGAGTCTTTGTGTTTTCGAATTCCATAATCCGTTGCCCCAACAGGTTGCGGACTTCTGCTTTGCTATAGTTTACGGCCTCAATGTGTAATAGTCCTTTCGTTGGGTTGGGCCAGACTTGTAGAGCAGTTTCTGGATCCTCTTCCAAGGTTTCCAACATCATCAAAGTGAGGCCAATCACGCTGTCACAATCAGGACCATCGAGGACATAAGTGTAATATCCGGGTTCGGTCAAAGGTCGGTTGAAGAACCAGTAAGGGCTTTCGCTTTCATATATAGCGTCCTCAATCAAGGTGAGTGAGGCACAACTTTCATAGGCTCCAATCTCTACGCAGCCTTTCTGAATACGAGGGTTGCCTGCGATGTCGGTGCTGCCCAATCCAGTTGTGTTGGGTCTGCCCGCATTGAGGCAGATGCTACGCGGCTTGAGGCTCCAGTCCTCATTATGATAATCAGCTCCGGCACCTTGTGCAGGATGATAGAAACGGACATAACCGCCAGGCTCTTCACCACTATTGGAGGCAGGTAGGTTGATGATTTCAGTGCCATCTACACCGCCTTGTACGGCGCAGTATTCGTAATCGCTTGCACCATCAACTTGGCTCGGCTGATTGTTGGCCTTGTTGCCCCAAAGGATGCAATTGTAATATTTGCTATGTCTTTCTTCATTGTAGATACCACCAATGCTTTCCGTTGCAAGGTTCATCACGATGTCACAGTTGTATGCTGTGAATTTGCCTCTGGCGTACATGCCGCCTGCTTCCTTGGCGCTGTTGTTGTTGATAATGCAGTTCTTGAAGGTGGGCTCGGTGTTGTTGTATAGATAAATGCCGCCGCCTTTCGTTGAGGCGATGTTGTTGCTGATACGGCAGCTGGTATAATTTGCCCCGATGCGGTCGCACAGGCCGCCTCCCATCGAAGCACTGTTGTCCATAATGCGGCAGTTGTTCAAAGAGACATGGGCCGTGCCGCCTGTTGAATTAACATAAACGCCACCTCCATACATGGTGGCAGAGTTGTCTTTAATGATGCAGTTGTTTAGGGTGACGTAGTTGTTGAGATAGGCTCCTGCGCCACTGCCGACGGCTCCGTTTTGGATGACGAAACCATCCCAAACGGCAAGTGAAGCCGAGGTAAAGGCTTGGTCTTGAAGCAGTACACGTCTTGCGCCCTGGCCATCGAGAATGGAGGGACTTTTTTCAAAATCGCGCTGCGAGAGGTCGTAATCGGGGCCTTCGTTGCCCTTAAAGCTGCCATAAACGCGGTTGCTTTCCGTGATGCTAAAGGCTCCTTCCGCGTCAGAAGTGTCGCCGTAGTAGGTACCGGCTTTCACCCATACTCTGGTGCCCCCGCCGCTCGAAAGGGCGGTGGCGTATTGGAGTTTGTTGGTGGCGTTGGCCCACGAAGAGCCGTCGCCCGTGCCATCCTCGCTGACGTATATAATGCCGTTCTCGTCGGCTTGAATGCTGACGGGGAAGAGGTTGGTCACTACAGCCTGACCTTGGTTGAAACCATTCACATCTGCTACCGTAAAATATCCGTCGCCGCTGCCGCTCCAGCCGAAGTTGAAGTGCATCCGGTTGTTGTTGTCGTAGCCATCGCAGACAAAAGCGTGACCGCTTTCGCCGTTGGCACCCGAATAGTACAGGGGATGGGAAAGATCCAGTTCAGCTTTCAGCAGGGCAATCCAAGCTTCTTCTGAGTAGCTGCTTTTCTGGCGGTATTTCGCGCCGCAGTAGCCGAAATAGGAACGCATGGCGGTCTCCACGTCTTGCGACTGTGCACCGCTGCCATTTGGACCGTAGTTCATGTTAACGCTTACACCACAGTGATACATCAACGTGGCCACCGGGTCGTTGTGGCTCCAAACCTCGTTGGGCATATCATCCCAATGGTAGGTGGTGGCGGCGAAATTGGCACTTTGTTCACCGTATTGGCTATGTGTATAACTATGTGAGCCAAAGCCTGTTGTGGGATAATCCCAATACTTCATTACTTGTGCCATGGCACAGGCCACGCAGCCTGCATAGGCGTGTCCGCAGGGACCACCGCCCCAGCCGCTGCCCGGAGCTTCAGGACAGTATTCGTTGTAAAAGCAGTCTTGGTTCCAATGGGTGCTGACCAAGGGGGCAACCGCTTGCGTGTCGCGTGTTCCGAATATACCTCGTTCGGCATCGTCCCATTGCTTTTGGACTTCAGCGTCGGGCATAATACCGTTGGCAACAGCATAGCTGAGCATTTCGCCATAATGTGCTATCCATGAGCGGAAATTCTCAGGAGCTTCGTCCATGTCGGGAAAGATGCCTTGGTCAGACCAGGCGATGACAGGAGGCAAAACAGTATTGCCCGATATGATGACAAAGCCTTGGCTGCCAATGTTGTAGATGAACAAGTCGGAGGCGGAAACCAGTTTTGCTTCTGCGTTCTGAAATCTTGTTTCACTTTTAACAAAGGCTTTCGCGGTTTGGAAGGCCTTTTCTTGGTCAACTTTGGTGGCGACTTGAGAAAATGCTTGGCCTAAAACAGCCAAAGCCAATAAAATAAGGAGTGATACTCTTTTCATGGAGATGATAATTTGGCGCAAAAATAGCATTTTTATGAATTAAAAGAAAAAAATCTCCCCAAAGGCTAAGAATGTGCTCGTTGTAAGAGTTTTTTTTGTACTTTTGCCGCCGTTTTCAAAAAAGGCTATTCTTATGATTAACATAACCTTCCCTGACAATAGTGTCAGACAATATGAAGCCGGTGTCACGCCGTTGGATATCGCCAAGAGCCTGAGCGAGGGTTTGGCACGTAACGTGCTGTCCGCCAAGGTGAACGGTAAGATGTGGGATGCCATGCGCCCCGTCAACGAAGATGCCACCATCCAACTCTTCACTTGGGACGACCCCGAAGGTAAGGCTACCTTCTGGCACTCGTCGGCCCACCTTATGGCCGAAGCCATCGAGGCTCTCTACAAGGGCGTGAAGTTCGGCATCGGCCCCGCAGTGGACGCTGGTTTCTACTATGACATCGACACGGGCGACATCACCCTGACCGAGGCCGACCTCGTAGCCATCGAGAAGAAGATGCTCGAACTGGCCCGCGAGAAGCAGACCTTTGAGCGCGTCGATGTGAGCAAGGCCGAAGCCATGAAATACTTCACTGAGAAAGGTGACGAGTATAAGGAAGAACTGATCAGCGAGCTGGAAGACGGTACCATTACCTATTATAAATGTGGTAATTTCACCGACCTCTGCCGCGGTCCCCATATCCCGAACACGAGCTTCATCAAGGCTGTGAAGCTGACCTCGTTGGCCGGCGCTTACTGGCGTGGCGACGAGAAGCGCAAGCAGCTGACCCGTGTCTATGGCATCACCTTCCCTAAGCAGAAGGAACTCGAAGAGTACCTCGTGCTGCTCGAAGAAGCCAAGAAGCGCGACCACCGCAAGCTGGGTCGTGAGCTCGAGCTCTTTATGTTCAGCGACACCGTGGGTAAGGGTCTGCCGATCTGGCTGCCCAAAGGCACCGAGCTGCGCCTCCGCCTGCAGGAGTACCTGACCAAGATTCAGAAGGAGTATGGTTATGAACAAGTCATCACGCCCCATATCGGTGGCAAGCAACTCTATGTGACTTCCGGTCACTGGGATCACTACGGCGAAGACAGCTTCCGCCCGATCACCACACCCGAGGAAGGCGAGGAATACCTGCTGAAGCCGATGAACTGCCCTCACCACTGCATGATCTTCAAGTGGAAGCCGCGTTCCTATAAGGACCTGCCGTTCCGCTGCGCTGAGTTCGGCACGGTGTATCGTTACGAGCAGAGCGGCGAGCTCCACGGCTTGACCCGTGTGCGTTCGTTCACCCAAGACGATGCCCACATCTTCTGCCGTCCCGATCAGGTGAAGGAAGAGTTCATCCGCGTGATGGAAATCATCGAAATCATCTTCAAGGCTCTTGACTTCAAGAACTTTGAAGCACAGATATCGCTCCGCGACCCCAACGACCATGAGAAGTATGTGGGTACGGACGAGAACTGGGCCAAGGCTGAGGCCGCCATCCAGGAGGCCTGCGCCGAGAAGGGTCTGCCCGCCCATGTGGAATACGGCGAAGCCGCTTTCTACGGTCCTAAGCTCGACTTCATGGTGAAGGACGCCCTCGGCCGTAAGTGGCAGCTGGGTACCATCCAGGTGGACTACAACCTGCCTGAGCGTTTCGACCTGACGTACATCGGCGCCGACAATGAGAAACACCGTCCCGTGATGGTGCACCGCGCTCCCTTCGGCTCCATGGAACGTTTCGTGGCCGTGTTGCTCGAGCACTGCGCCGGTGAGTTCCCGCTGTGGCTGGCTCCCGACCAGGTGGTGATCCTGCCTGTGAGCGAAAAATATCTCGATTTTGCGAAAAATTTGCAATCGTATCTGAAAAAGTCCGATATTCGCGCCCTCATTGACGAGCGCAACGAGAAGATTGGCCGTAAGATCCGTGACGCTGAAATGAAGAAGTATCCTTACATGCTTATCGTTGGCGAGAAGGAAGCGGCTGAAAATCAAGTTTCTGTGCGTAAGCATGGTCAGGTTGACTTGGGCACGATGCCCACGGATGACTTTGCAGCCATGATTCGCAAGCAAGTCGAAGAGGAACAAAACAAGAGATAAGCAACTAACTGAATATAAACTTAATATAGGAGATTAAAATCATAGCACAGATTCCACAGAAAGGGAAGCCTGCCCAGAAGCCTAACAAAGACAAAGACGGATTCAACCATCGCGTGAATGAGGAAGTCAGAGCTCCGATGGTGCGTCTTGTGGGTGAGGGTGTCGAAGCCAACATCTATCCTTTGCGTGAGGCTTTGAGAATCGTTGAAGAACTTGGCGTTGACCTCGTCGAGATTCAGCCCGATGCCAATCCACCGGTCTGCAAGGCAATGGATTACAAGAAGTTCGTTTTCGACCAAAAGAAGCGCTTGAAAGAACAGAAAGCCAAAGCCACGAAAGTGGTCATTAAGGAAATCCGCCTTGGACCCCAGACCGACGACCACGACTTTGAGTTCAAGCTCAACCACGCCAAGCGTTTCCTGCAGGAAGGCTCCAAGGTGAAGGTGGAGGTCTTTTTCAGAGGTCGCTCCATTGTCTACAAGGATCAGGGTGAGATTATGCTGCTGAAGTTCGCGCAAGAGCTTGAAGAGTTTGGCAAGGTGGAGATGATGCCCAAGTTGGAAGGCAAGCGTATGCAAATGATGATAGCTCCTAAATCAACGAAGAAATAAACTCATTTTTAATACTTAAAACTAATTGTAAAATGCCTAAAATGAAGACCAAGTCCGCTGCCAAGAAGCGTTTCCAAGTAACAGGCGGCGGCCATCTGAAGAGAAAGCATGCTTATCATGGCCACATCCTGACCAAGAAAAGCCAGAAGAGAAAACGCAACCTTGACCACACCACTCTCGTCGACCGCGTTGATGAGAAAGTCGTCAAACAAATGCTTCTCATGTAATTAACAAAATGTTTCACTTTGTCCTAGCAGAAAAGTTCTCGAAAGGAGCGAGGCGCTGGACGAAAAAATCAAAGAAATGACAAGATCAGTCAATGCAGTGGCTTCAAGAGCCAGAAGAAAGAAAATCCTGAAGAAGACCAAAGGTCAGTTCGGTACGAGAAAGAACGTCTGGACTGTGGCGAAGAACTCTTACGAAAAGGGTCAGACCTACGCTTATCGCGACAGAAGAAACAAGAAGCGCGAGTTCCGCAGCCTGTGGATTGTCCGTATCAACGCCGCCGTGCGTGAGTACGATATGTCTTACAGCGTGTTCATGGACAAGCTGAACAAGTCGGGCATCGAGATTAACCGCAAGGTTCTTGCCGACCTCGCCCTCAACAACCCCGAGGCTTTCAAGGCCATCGTCGAGAAGGTGAAGTAAGAAATCGCATTATTGTTTTGATAACAAGTAAAATCCCAGTCTTGCATGAGACTGGGATTTTTTTGTTGCATCATTCTACATGAATCTGTCTTATTTTTATACCGTATTGCATTTTTTTCGTATTTTTGCCATCATAATAGAGAAGAAAAATGAATACATCAACAGCAACGGCACCTGAACTGAATGCACAGTTGTTTTTGCAACTCAGCAATATCGCTGATAATAAGAACTATCTGCAAAGGACACTGGATTTTATCAAAGAGTTGGTCCGCTCAGAAAACCTTTCCAATGTCCGAGGGCGGGTTTATACTGAGATGTTGGAACGTTTGTCCGATTTTCAGGAATATGAAGAGGGATGGGACGGTGAAGATGCCTTGCCACTGAACCATTTTGTAGTGAAAAACTTCAAGAGTCTGCTTCAGGAAAGCAAAGACAATGATCTTTATGGTTGGACTATTTTTCCTGCAGCCAATGGCACACTGCTGCTTCAAAACAAAGAACGGAAATCAGGTATAAATTTTGGCGCGGACAGTTTCTCCTATTATTCCATACAAAACGGGGAAGCTAAAGGCGGAAACAATCTGGATTTCACCCCTCAGGTGGTCCTCGATATCATGAAACAAATCTGAGCTCACCATGATTACTGATGCTGAAAATGTGGCCAGAGAGAGTCATTTTCTCACCCCGGATGATTATTGACGGAGAGTTGCAACCAGCGGCATTTCGTCTCCGTGCCTCACTAAATGAAGATTATCTCTCGGTCATGCGCATGGCTGTTTCTGTCTTTAACGGAAATAACTTGACACTTTTTTGCGCAAAAAAGCGAAAAAGAAATGGAAAAAACAACAAAGAGAAGGTCAAAGAGGACATTCACACCGGAGTTCAAGATGGAAGTTCTGAGTTACCATTACACGCACGGTGAGCACCGGAGCAAGACTTGCGAGAAGTATGGAATAAGCGAGGCTAGCCTGCGCCAATGGCTGAAGACTTACAAGGTTGACAAAGAAAGCGTAACTTTGCAATCCGAACTTGAAAAGTCATTCCTAATGAAACAACCGCAAGAAACAGACAGCCAGGAGGCTATGAAGCAGAGGATAGCAGCCTTGGAGAAAGCGCTGGAGTACGAGCGCATGCGCTGCCGCGGGTACGAGAAGCTCATCGAGATAGCCGAGAAGGAGGAAGGGATCAGCATATTAAAATCACCTACGTTTGGATAGAGGGCGACGTGCTCTACCTCCATCTGGTGACCGATGCCTTCTCGCACGCCGTGATAGGCTGGTGCCTGACGGAAACGCTTGAGGCGGATGGCACAGTCAGAGCCCTGGAGATGGCCATCGAAACGGCTGGCGGAGGCAACCTGTGCGCCACAATCCACCATTCCGACCGCGGTTCCCAATATGCCTGCTACCGCTATGTGGACACACTTGTCGAGCATCACATCCGCATCAGCATGACCGAGTGCTACAAGCCCACGGACAACGCTGTCGCAGAGCGCATGAACGGCATCCTCAAGGTCGAGTGGATCTACCACCAGGAGCTCTTCGCCAACTATCGGAAAGCGGAACAGGGGATTGCCGACATGATACACTTCTACAACCACATACGTCCGCACATGAGCATCGGAATGATGGCCCCGATGGAAGTGTACCTGGGTGGCGAGCCTGGCAAAAACCTATGGAAAAAGAAGAAAGTCGACGAAAATCAAGAAATATTGAGTATCTTTGCACTGCCAAACAATCAAGCTGGCGACAGCTTTATGCCATCGTCATCCTAAAGTCTGAAGGGGCATCGAGCCCCTCCAGACTTTGCCAAACAATCAAGGGTGGCTCTGCATTGTCCATTGTCATCCAAGTTGACAAGCGATTCAGTATGGCGTGACAAGCTAATCAGTATGACTAGGGAATTTTTGACAAGCAATTCAGTATAACCAGCAAAAATCTGTCAAGCGATTTCAGGAAAAGTCACGCCCTTGTATCATCGATATTTCTTCGATAGTTGTCCGTTAGTTGTTCGATAGTTCTCCGATAGTTGTTCGATTTTTTATCGAAGAACTATCGAACAAGTAAGGAAGAAGTAAGGGACAACGATTGAGCTTGCTACGACTCAGATAGGGCACAAGTAGGGTGCAACAATATGGCAACGCCTTGTCATTGGTATGTGAAGTGAAGTAGAAGTACGGTGGATGACCTTGCAGAGTATTTGGCTTGATAGCAGCAACTTACCCATGTTATCAAATAAAGGTTTTGAGTTGGATGGATGAAATTGATTCTTACCATAGAGACGAAGGTGGATAAGCCAACAAAAATGGAGAGAATCTGGATTAGTCGTATGACACGAAGGTGACAACCATGTACAGCGATTCACAGTAAACTATCAGAAGAAGCGTTTGGGACTTTGATTTGGCTTTCAAATCTGGCTTGTCTTGGGACAGGGACATCCCCTGCGTCACCTGCACCCCCTGGAAAAAACTATTGCAACTGTAGCAGATTTGGCTTGCGGCTTTGAATTTCTCCTTGTTTTTTGAAGTTGCTATTCGAACCTGCGGTGTAGACTTTTTTTGCGGGATGGGTTGTGATTTGCGGAAAATGTGTAATTTTGCAAATAGTATGAACTTCAAATTAGTCTCCGATTTTCAGCCCACTGGCGACCAGCCCGAAGCCATCAAGCAGTTGGTGGACGGATTGGAACGTGGCGACCGCGCCCAGACACTACTTGGTGTAACGGGCTCGGGAAAGACCTTTACCATTGCCAACGTGTTGGCACAGCTGAATCGTCCCGCCTTGGTGCTGAGCCACAACAAAACCCTGGCTGCACAGCTTTACGGCGAGTTTAAGCAGTTCTTCCCCGAAAACGCGGTGAATTATTTCGTCTCTTATTACGACTACTACCAGCCTGAGGCTTTCATTCCTGCCACCAACACCTATATTGAAAAAGACCTCGCCATCAATGCGGAAATCGACAAGATGCGCTTGGCGACCACTTCGGCCTTGCTCTCGGGACGGAGGGACATTATTGTGGTGTCTTCTGTCTCGTGTCTTTACGGTATCGGCAATCCTGACGACTTTGGAAAGAACGTCATCTATTTGGAGCGTGGCGCCAAAATGTGCCGCGATGATGTGGCCAAAGCTTTGGTGAGTGCCTTGTATGTGCGCAATGAGATCGAGTTCACGCAAGGCAAATTCAGGATAAAAGGGGAGACGATGGACGTGTTTCCTGCCTATGCCGACATTGCCTACCGCATCGTGTTTTGGGACGACGAAATCGATAGTCTTGAGTGCTTTAATCCCGTGACGGGCAGAAAGATAGAAGAGCTTTCGGAACTGACCATTTTCCCCGCAAACATTTTTGTCACTTCGCAGAGCAAACTGAATGCTGCCCTGGTGGAAATCCAAGACGATATGTTCCGTCAGGCCGAGTACTTCCGCGAAATCGGGAAGAACTTGGAAGCCAAGCGTTTGGAAGACCGTGTGAACTATGACCTTGAAATGATGAAGGAACTTGGCTATTGCTCTGGCATTGAGAATTATTCGCGTTACTTCGACGGACGCAGTCCCGGGACGCGGCCTTTCTGCCTGCTCGATTATTTCCCGGATGATTTCATCACGGTCATCGACGAGAGTCACGTCACCATTCCGCAAATCCGCGGCATGCATGGTGGCGACCGCTCACGCAAACAGACCTTGGTGGAATACGGTTTCCGCCTGCCTTCGGCTTTGGATAACCGCCCTTTGCAATTCGATGAGTTTGAAGCGCTTACGGGACAGACCATCTACGTCAGTGCCACACCTGCCGACTTTGAGCTGCAGCAGAGCGAAGGCGTGTATGTGGAGCAGGTGATTCGTCCCACGGGGTTGCTTGACCCGCTCATCGAGGTGCGTCCCAGCCTCAACCAGGTTGATGACCTTATCGATGAGATTCATAAGGTGGTGGAGAAGAACCAGCGTGTCCTTGTCACCACCTTGACCAAACGTATGGCCGAAGAACTGAATACTTATCTTAACGGATTGAAAATCAAGACGCGATATATTCATTCCGATGTGGAGACGATGGAGCGCGTGGAGATTCTGCAAGGCCTTCGCATGGGCGATTTCGATGTGCTGGTGGGCGTTAACTTGCTGCGTGAGGGTTTGGATCTGCCTGAGGTGAGCCTCGTTGCCATCCTTGATGCCGACAAGGAAGGCTTCCTGCGTTCGGAACGTTCGTTGACGCAGACCGCAGGCCGTGCGGCGCGCAATGCTGAGAGCAAGGTCATCATGTATGCCGACACCATCACTGATTCCATGCGAAAGACTATTGACGAGACTGCTCGCCGTCGCGCAAAGCAAATGGCTTATAATGAGGCTCACGGCATCGTCCCGAAGACCATTGTCAAAGCAATTGACAATGTACTTGGAACGCTGAAAGGCGAAGCGCATACACCTGTGGCATACGGCAACCATGATGTCTCGTCCTCGATAGCTGCTGAAAGTGGCCCGACTTGGCAAACGCCCGAGCAGCTGCAAAAAGCCATACAGCAGGCCAAGAAAAATATGGAACGGGCCGTCAAGGAGATGGACTTCGTCGCGGCGGCCAAGTATCGCGACGAAATGCTGGAACTGCAAGAAAATATAAAAAACTCATAGTTATGAACAAGAAAAGATTATTGTTGCTACTTGCATTGTTGGCCATTGTGGCTTTCATCTGTTTGATGCCGGGCCAAAAGGATGCTGCAAAAACTGCTAATACGCCTGTTGCCGTTACGGGTGAAACCGAAATTAACATTTTGTCGGTCAATGATATGCATGCGAGTGTTGACATGTTTCCGCAGTTTGCCGCTTTGGTCGACAGCTTGCGTGGCGTTTATCCCGACCTGCTCGTATTCTCGGCAGGCGATAACCGCACGGGCAATCCCGTCAACGACCAGTATGACCCCGTGAACTATCCGATGATTGAACTGATGAACCGCACTGGCTTCGACCTTTCAGCGGTGGGCAACCATGAGTGGGATGGTAATATCGTCAATCTCCAGCACGATATCGAGCGGGCCAAGTTCCCTTTCCTTTGTGCCAATGTCTTCATCCCCGATTCGGTGAAACTCGACATCAAACCATTTGAAATTATTGAGAATCAGGGTCTCAAGATTGCTGTTATTGGCATGATTGAATTGAGGCATGATGGTTTGCCGGGAGCGCACCCCGTCAATCTCAAGAAAGTAAGTTTCAAGCCTGACACAGAGGTCCTTCCAACTTACAAATACTTGAAAGACCAGAACAACGCAGTCATTTTGCTTTCGCATTGCGGCCTTGAGGACGATGTGGAGCTGGCTCAGGCCAATCCGTGGTTGGATGCCATCATCGGAGGCCACTCACATACGTTGATTGAGCGGCCTTTCTTTCACAATGGCGTTTTGATTACCCAATCGGGTTCACACCTTATTTATGCTACTTTGGTAAGCCTGAAATTCAAGGACGGTAAGCTTGTTGACAAACAATCCAAAGTGCTGAATGTTGAGAATTATCCACATATCAATATGGAAATCAAAGCCTTGTTGGATGAATTCAATGATGCGCCAGTCTTGAATGAAACCATCGCCGTTGCGAAGACCGACTTTGAAAACCCAGAGGAGCTGGGCTGCATGTTGACCGATGCCTTACGTGAGATGACCGGTGCTGACTTCGCTTTCCAGAATACAGGAGGCATCCGTGTTAAGCGTCTCAAGAAAGGCCCCATCACGGTTAAGGATGTCTATCGTATCGACCCGTTTGATAACGAAGTCGTTGTGTATCAGATGACCGGTGCGCAAGTGAAACAGTTTATCCTTAACAGCTACCGCAAAAACGGTCGCTTCCCGTCTTATGTCTCTGGAATGACCTATACCGTTGGCGATGGTGGCAACAGCGTTTGGATTGAGATGGAAGGCTCCCAGTTCTCTACTAAAAAAACTTACAAAGTCGCTTTCAACAGTTATATGGCAACTACTATTGATGTGCATAGCGAGGACGAGGGCAGAAGCACGTTCATCACATCGGAAGAAATGCTGATTGAGTTTTTGAGAAGACATAAGGAGGTTGATTATCAGGGTGTTTCAAGAACTAAGTAAAAAATGGTTTGCACGGTTGAATATCATTTTGTATTTTTGCAGCCCTAAATTTTTGAAGATTGAAATTGAAGAAAATGAAAAAAGTGTTTTCGATTTTTGCAATTGCCTTGTTATTAGTCAGTTGCGAACCTAAGAAAAAAGAAGTCAAATTGATTGACGCTGCCAATTTCAATACGCAAATTGACGGCAAATCTGTGTCGCTTTATACTTTGCACAACGGTTTCTTGACCATGCAGGTCACAAATTACGGAGGCCGCGTTGTAGCCCTTTGGATGCCTGACCGTCGCGGCAGCTTTGAAGACATCGTGCTTGGCTATGACAATATCAACAAGTACATCAACAATGAAGGTGAGCGTTATCTTGGCGCTGTTGTCGGACGTTGCGCCAACCGCATTTCCAATGCTACTTTTACTTTGAATGACGTTGAGTATCAACTTGCTAAAAACGATGGCGAGAACACTTTGCACGGTGGTCTTGTCGGTGCTGACAAGATGGTGTGGGATGTGGTTTCGGCCAACGACAGTGTGATAAAGATGCATGCTTTGTTTGCTGATGGTTTGGACGGTTTCCCGGGCAATCTTGACGTGACGATGAGCTATACCTTGACCCACGACAATCAGTTCCAGATTCGTTATACAGCCACAACCGATGCACCCACTTTGTGCAATTTCTCGCATCATTCGTTCTTCAACCTGAAGGGAGAAGGCAATGGCACCATCCTTGACCACGAACTGCAAATCAATGCGCGTTACATGACCACCGTCGACGAGCATTTGATTCCTACGGGCAAGTTCTGCGGTGTGAAAGAAACGCCGTTTGACTTCCGTGAGAAGCACACCATCGGTGAGCGTATTGGTGCCGACGACGAACAGTTGAGGAACGCCAAGGGCTACGACCACAACTGGATTATCGACAAAAACGATATTAAGGCCTATTGCTGGAATGCCACGCTGACCGATCCCAAGAGCGGACGTGAAATGCAAGTGTGGAGCGACCAAGTGGGATTGCAGTTCTATAGCGGCAATTTCTTTAACGGCAAATGCTCTGGCAAATGTGGCAAACCTCTCGCTTTTCGTGAAGGCCTGGCCCTTGAAACACAGTATTTCCCGGATGCCATCAACCACTCAACCTTGGCTCCCGTGCCAGTGCTGAATCCTGAAGAGGAATACCACCAGCTTTGCATCTACAAGTTTGACGTGCTGCCCAAGGAAGAGAAAAAGTGATTTTACAGAAAAAGATGAAGCCTCGTATCTATTGATGCGAGGCTTTTTTTTATTTTTGCAGTATCAAAATTTACGACTATGCTGAAATTCAAATGTCCGCTGCTGGCGGTTAGCGATATGGGGAAAGCGATTGCTTTCTATGAAGAGGTGATAGGAGACCGCGTGGCCTTCGACTTTGGTGCGAACGTTCAATTCGAAGGCGGTTTTGCCCTGCAAGAGATGAAGAGATGGAAGGAAATGATTCAAACAGATGATGTTTGCACGAAGTCAAACAATGCCGAACTTTATTTTGAAGAGGAGGACTTTGACGATTTTCTTGAATATCTGAAGGAGTTTCCCGAGATTCAATATGTTCATCCTGTTGAGGAAGCACCTTGGGGACAGCGGATTGTCCGTTTCTATGACCCTGACTTCCATATCATTGAAGTAGGTGAACCGATGGATGCCGTCATCAAGAGATTGTTTGAATCGGGTATGACGGTGGAGCAGGTTTCTGAGAAATCACAGTACCCCATTGAATACGTCAAGCGTTTTGCAAAATGAATTACGTCTCAGTAGATTCGATTTCAAAGAGTTTCGGCATCAAGACGCTTTTCGACAATGTTACTTTTGGCATTGAGAAGGGCGACAAGACGGCTCTGATTGCCACCAATGGATCGGGCAAATCAACGATGCTGAAGATTTTGGTCGGGAAGGAATCGCCTGACTCCGGAACGATCACCTTTGCCAATGACATCAAAGTGGGCTATCTGGAACAGCTGCCCGTGTATCCATCGGGAACGCGGATTTCGGATTTGATTGCTGACTTGAATGATGAGCAGCAGCTGAAAGCAAGGCAGTATCTGACCCGCTTTGCCTTGAACAACATGGAACAGAATGTTGACGAGCTCTCGGGCGGACAAGTGAAACGCCTCGCTTTGGCTTTGGTGTTGCTTCACGAGCCTGATTTCCTTATTCTTGACGAGCCTACCAACCACCTCGATGTGGAGATGGTGGAGTGGTTGGAGAAGTTTCTGACGCTGTCAAGCATGACGCTGCTGATGGTCACCCACGACCGCTATTTTCTTGACCGTGTGTGCAATAAGATTTTTGAGCTTTACCAAGGCGTGATGTATACCCATAACGGCAATTTCGACTATTATGTGCAAAAGAGCCGTGAGCGTGAAGAGGTGAAACGGGCTACGGCTGAACGTAATAGCCAGCTGCTGAAGCACGAACTGGAATGGATGCGGAGTACACCGCAGGCCCGCACAGGCAAGTCGAAGAGCCGCATTGACGCTTTTTATGACTTGAAGGAAAGGTCGAGATACCAGGAACAGGACGAACGCCTTGAGTTTGGTTTGCAGATGCAGCGGCTGGGGGGGAAGATACTGGAAATGAGTAATGTGTCGAAATCATACGGCGAACTTGCCGTATTGAAAGATTTCGACTATGTTTTTAAGCGTGGCGAGCGCATCGGTCTGATTGGAAAAAATGGAGTGGGGAAGTCTACCTTCCTGAATCTGATAACGGGCAGCGTTTTGCCTGACAGAGGCCGCATTAAGACGGGCGAGACCGTGACATACGGCTATTATCGTCAGGAAGGTATAAAGTTTGATGAAAGTAAGACCGTGTTGAGCACTGTGCGCGATGTGGCTGAGGTCATCAACTATGGCAAGGATAAAGTCTATACAGCCGACCAGCTATTGGCTCATTTCATGTTTCCCTACAAAATGCACCGGCAGCCTGTCGCGCTGCTGAGTGGTGGTGAAAAACGCAGGCTCTATCTCCTGACCATCTTGGTGCAGAACCCCAATTTCCTCATTCTTGACGAGCCCACCAACGACTTGGATTTGTTGACGTTGCAGAAACTTGAGGACTTCCTGAGAGGTTATAAAGGTTGCCTGTTGGTGGTCTCACACGACCGTTTCTTTATGGATGAAGTTGTTGACCAACTCTTTGTTTTTCAAGGTGATGGAAATGTAAAGGGCTTCATGGGCAATTATTCCCAATACAAGGATTACCTCGACGAGAAGCTGAAGGAAGAACGCAAGGAGAAATCGTTGCAGAAAAAGGAAGAAACGAAACCTGCCAAACAGCGTGAGAAGGTGAAACGCTCCTTCAAGGAACAGCGCGAATACGAGTCATTGGCTAACGAGATGGCTGAGCTTGAAGCTGAAAAACAAAACTTGACGGAAGCCTTGAGCAATGAAACCGACTATCAGAGACTGCAACAAATGGGCAACCGTTTGCAGGAGATTAAGGATCTGCTTGACGAAAAGGAGTTGCGCTGGCTGGAGTTGGATGAAATCGGGGGATAATTACAACAGTTTCTGTTGATTATGCTGACTCTTTCCCGTCAGCGTAATAGATGTCGATGGCGGCAATCAAAGCGGCGAGGCTCCATACGGGGACGGCCAGTTTGTCGGTGTCGAGGAAATTGTTGAGGAAACCGTGGATGAAATAGCCGAAAAAGGCGAGTGTGGCACCTAAAACCAAGACCTTGGGCTTTTTGTCCTTGCAGCGCGCGTAGGTCTTGAGGCCGCACGTCACCGTAACGGCGACCAATACCACCATAATGAGCGACCCCACCAATCCCTGTTCCGCCAAAGGACCGAAGTATTCTGAGTGGGCGTTGCCGCCATCGCCAGCGTTGGTGCTGATGATGGTCTTCTCCTTCGACATCTGATAGGGGGCATACACAAACTGGTAGGTGCCGGGACCCCAGCCGAATACAGGTCGCTCGTTGAAGAGGCGGAATGCCGACTGCCAGCGGTTGATGCGTTCAAGGTTGGAAGCATCGGTGGAGATATTGGTGATGGACTGGATGTTTTCAACAAGGTCACCCGAAGCATCCTGATTGTTCTTCTCCATAGCGTCGATGATTTGGTTCTGGAAGGTGAAGAAAAGCCCCACCAGAATCAGGATGATGGCTGCAATCCAACGGAACTTGATATGCAGCAACACACACACCAGTACACCCAATAAGGCAATCATGCTGAGCCAAGCTGCACGGCAGTTGGAAAGCATGAGGGCAACGCTGAGCAACACCACAACGCCAATAATAATCAGCTTCCGTGCCATCTTAATGCCCGGGACAAACGCATAGGCGAGGGCGAGGATGAGGTAAATGGCCAAAGCGGCACCATAAGCTGTGTGGTCGTTATAGAAAGGTGTCATTACCCAGTGGGCGGAATCACCGTCGAAGCCAAACTGTGAGTGGTGGATGATGGTGTAGACGCAAACGACACAGAGACTGGCGATGTAAAGCCAGATGAACCAATCGATGTTCTTCGGGTTTTTGAACAGTATGGCGCATAGGAAAAATGCCGGGATGATAAACCACAGTCGGGAGAGCATGAACTTGATGGAAACCAATGGCATTTCACTTGTGATGGTGGTGACCACCATCCAGGCAAACATGCAATAGATGACGATGGCGATGGGGTGACTTGAAATGCGCTTGTCATATTGGCCGTCATAGAGCATTTTGGCGATGAACAGCAGCAAGATGCCCATCAGCAACGGCTCGGCAGGCAACGATATGGCCAGACCCGCATCGAGGGCTTTCAGATTGACTGATAAAGGCACACAGAAAGCCGTGAGCAGCAATACTTTGTCTAACGAAAAGATGTAGAGGAGCAACACGCCCAGCACTACTGGCAAAGCGAAAAACAGGTAGGTGTTCTTCTTTACGACGAAGAACATGCCAATGGCAATGAAAACTGCCGCAATGACGTAGAGCCAGCCTATATTTGCTTTTTTTTCCACAGCTTATTTGGTTTCTCCGATGAAACGTTTGCGGTTCTCGATGATGAAGACAACGACGATGGAGAGCAGGAAAGCTCCCAAAGCGCTTAATGCCACCACGACCCAACGGACGGGGAAGGCCTTCTTGTCGGCAGGGAAAGGCTCGGTGACAATGTTGGAATATGTAAGGTCAGAATAATAGAAGCGCAGGTTTTGCTCCAAGTCAACCTTGGTTGAGACGTAAGTGTTGGCCTCTGCCTCGATTTTGGTACGCAGGTCGACAGCTTCGGCACCGTAGATTTCGAGGTTGTTCTTTAATTCGGTAGCTTTGGCTGAACCGGCGAGGTAGCCACGGGTAACCTCACGCGACTGGCTGCTATAGTCGGTTACGCCATACTCGGTGCTGATTTCTGTGAGGCGGTTTTTCAGCGAGTCGATGTTGCGCTGCTTTTCCTTCAGCTGACGGTCGTACATGGTCACCACTTCAGCCACTTTCTGCGTGTGAAGGGTATGCACCTTTTGATCATAGAAGTTCAAGATGTCTTTGGCGATATTGCAGGCTACGAAGGGGTCTTTGTCCATCACGGTGATGCTGACGGCTTCGTAGGGCGTCTTGCCAATCTTGATTTTGCTGTGGTACTCGTTCAGCATATAAGTCTTGCCGTACTTATAGTTTTTGTCTATTTTGTAATCGGTCCAGAGGTCGTACTTCTCGATGATGGAGTCGACGATGGACTGTGAGTTAATGATTTGCAGCATCTGCTCTGTTTCGCTTTCGTCGGAATAAGGGCTGATGTTGGCGGGGTAGGCCACAGCCTCCGATTTGTAGAGCGGCGTGATGAACATCGAGCTGGAGAAGATGGCACCACAGATGGCTGCTGCCACCGTGATGATGACGATGTGCCATTTCCATTTCAGGATGACTTGCACTAAGGAAAGGTTGTTGAAATTGTTATCCATTGTTTTGATAGTTGTTTTCGATGAATTGTCAGGTTGGGCATTATGCGGTTGTTCCCTTTTTTTCTTTTGTGGTCGGGCGGGCCGCTTCCTTCTCGGCCTTGTAGCGAAAAAAGCCACGCGAGCGGTCGTAGATGACGACACAGAAGATGAGCAACAGGAAGGTGCTTATCATGGTGACAAGCACGATGATCCAGCGTACCGGATAGCTCTTGCGCTCGGCTTTGAAGGCTGAGGTCACCACAAACTTGTGCGGGATGAACTCGGTGGCGTCGACCTTGGCTTCTTCGTATTTCGATTTCACCAACGAGAGTTGCAGACGGTCGTTGTCTAAACGCTCGTTGATGGCGTATGAAGCGCCGCCATATTCAGCCAACACGTCAAGTTGTTCTTGTATATTCTTGATACCCTGTGTGTTGCCTTTTCCCAATTCTACTGCCATTTGGCGGCTGAGCATTTCCACTTGCGACTCATAGTCGAAAACACCGAGTTTGCGCAAGGCGTAGAGCGAGTCTTCTAACTGTTTCATTTCGGCACAAAGGGCGTTGTATTCCTGCTCGACGATGCGATAGGCTTCGATGGCCACTTCTTTCTGCATCTCGTTCATGGTGCTGTCGAAAATCTCCGCAATTTCGTTGGCGATACGTGCCGAAATCTCCGGGTCGGAATCCAAAACGGTGATTTTTACGGCGTTGTATTCTGTGCGGCGGAACTTGATACGGCTGTCATAGAGCTTGTTGAGTTTGGTGTAAGGATACTTTCCATCGGGTTTGATGTTGTAATGCTCCATGAGGTTGAATCGGCTGATGACTTTGTCGCGCACGCGATTGGAGTTCATCACTTGCAGCATCTGCTCGGTCTGCTCGTCCTCGCCAAAGTTCATAATGTCTTTTTCCGACTGGTAGGTGGTGCTGATGAGCACTTTGGAAATGGAGTTGCTTGATGTGGGGTAGACCACCGTTGTCGACTTGTAGAGCGGTGTGATGAAATATGGTGAACTGAACAAGATGGCACACAAAGCCGCCGCCGCCAAAATAATGAGGAAAGGTTTCCTATATTCTACCAAGAGCTTGCACAAGTACTTGGAATTATAATAGTTACATTGTTTCTCGTCCATATTGGGTGTGAAATGAGTTGTCAAAGGTAGGGATTTTCATTGAAACGGCAATCAAAAATCTGCAATTAGGCGTTTTTTCCTTTGGGCAATACCAAAGCGGCAATCTCTTTGAGGCGGAGCAGCCGGGTGAGGAAAATGGCTCCGCAGTTGATGATGAAGGCGATGAGGAATCCAATCAACCAGTTGATGTTCATCTGTTTGACCAGCATGGTGGCAGCGATGATGCTGATGAAGAAAAGCACCATGTGGAGCCAATAGCGTAGGTCGAGATGGAATTTAAGGATACGCTTGGCGATAAGGTATTGTAGGAAGGCTGTTGTGGCTTGCACGAAAAGGCTGGTGCAGGCGGCTCCCACCGATTGAAAGCGGGGAATGACGATGAGGTTCAAAATGATGTTGATGGCCACTCCTGAGGCGGCCACGAGGTTGAGCTGTTTCAGGCTGCCATTGGCGGTGAGTAAGGTTCCAAAGACGTAGGTCGTAGAAAGACAGAAGAAGCTGCCCATCAAAATGGGAAACACGTTGGCGTATTGCCCGATGCGCATGAAGTAGGCGGCTTCGGTTTCACCGTCTTCAGGATGATACATCATCTGCATGATTTCATGGTTGTAGACAGCGCACATCACGAGGACGATGCCCGCCATAGCCACGATGACATTGAAAGAGGTCTTGACCAATCCCGTCAGGTCGCCTTTGTCTTTCAGCGTGGCGGCAAACATGGGTAACAGCATGATGGCAAAGAGGTTGGAAATGTTGTTGCCTGCATCGAAGAGGCGGTAGGCGCGGCTGTAGATACCCGCTTGTACGCCGTTGTCGTCCAAAAGACGCTCAAGCAGCACGGGCTCAATACGGCTGTATACGCTCATCAACAGGACGAGTAAAGCGAAGGGCAGGCTTTGCCGCAGAATTTCCTTGAAAAACTGGAAATTGATGCTGAAGTTGAGTCTTTCTACGTGTTTCAGGACGATGACGAGGGCTAAGACGAGGGTGCAGATATAGGCCAACGTTTGGGCCTGCAAGAACCAGATGATGTTGAACTTCTCTTTCGGGAACCAACCGCTCCAAAGCACGAGACACATGATGACGATAGCCAAAACGCGGTCGAAGACGGAAAGGAGGCTGTCTTGCTTGAAGAGCAGCAATCCTTGGATGTTGGAACGGAGATATAAGATAAAGGAAAGCAAAATCTGGTTCAGTCCGCACCAACACAACAATTTGAATTTCAATCCTTCGCAGTAACCGCAGAAATAACCGACGATGAAAATGACAACGGCATAGAGCAAACCTAAGAGCAACTTGATTTGGGTGAGGCCACCGAAATGCTTCGAGAGCATTTTGGGGTCCTGCGCGATGTTGCGGCTGTTGAAGTTGGTGATGCCGAGGTCGAGCAGTATATAAAAGAGGTAGGAG